>Ga0180009_10002889_pt1 | contig 19953 bp, 16 predicted proteins | sample OS_PC_MetaG_FD_123537 | JGI IMG/M metagenome (GOLD analysis project Ga0180009, IMG submission 123537) | Groundwater microbial communities from the Aspo Hard Rock Laboratory (HRL) deep subsurface site, Sweden - OS_PC_MetaG | ecosystem: Environmental > Aquatic > Deep subsurface > Groundwater...
CGGAGGAGTCGTCCCCGCAGCCCCCCGCCAGGCCCAGGGCGCCCAAAGATAGGATCACCACCGTCAGGCTCGGCAAGATCACATCTCGAGATACACGGTTTGTCATGGAGTCACTCCCGTTCAGTGCGCTCGTAAATATATCACAGCTGCCCACTTGGAATTAACCGACCGTACCTCAACAATCAACGTGGGTGGTGGAACCTGTGGGTGGTGGAACCTGGGTGCCAGTCCCCATGACGGGCTTGCCGTCAGTCGGCGTAGGGGGCCGGGCCGATGTAGCGACCGTCGGTGAAGCCCATGAAGTGGGATCCCGGGGTCATGTCCACGTGAAAATGGTCGTCGTGGGCCACGTTGTAGTTAGGCGTGAGGATGATGTTCCAGTAGAGGCTGTCGAACCACCGGTGGGCGGCCTCGTACAGGAAGATACCGCCCGGGGTGACCGGGTTCGCGGTGTCGTGCTCCCAGTCGTCGAAAATGGTGTAGAGGGTGGCGTCGTCGAAGTCGAAGCCGGCGATGTCGATGGCCGTGGCGAAGGAGTGCTCGGACAGGGTGCTCGTACCGGCGATGACGCGGCAGTTGTACGTGCCCATGTGGCGGAGGGCCACCACGCCGAAGGGCTTCACGTCGTCGATGGTGTCCACCACGGCGTGGGCCATGATGCAGGAGGCGAGGATACGCGCCGAGGGCGCCCCCCCCGACGTGCGCAGCTCCACGTCATGGATGGGCGAGTTGACGTAGACCGGGTCCACGATGTGGCAGGTCAGGTTCGGGTGTGTGCTGGGGTGCTCATCCGGGATGATCGTGGGCTCGAAGGACACCCCCCGGGCCGCGAGATCGAGCTGGCACTGGGTGAGCTCGGTCTCCTCCCCCGGCAGACAGGAGTAGGTGACCGTGCCCGGTTCGTTGGCGCGGGCCACGGCGACGCAGCCGTAGTCGGGGCGGCAGCCGGTGTCGGGGAAGAACCCGAAGTCGCAGCGCGACAGGCAGGCCCCGTCTCCCAGCGCGGCGCCCGCGGGGGGCAGCTCCCCGGCGGCCACGCAGAAGGTCATGGGGTGCCCGTCCTCGTCGGGGCAGTACAGGTCACAGGCTTGGGAGCAGGTGCCGTTCGGGAAGCCGCCGGTGAGGCACACGGCGCCGGCGTAGGTGCAGTCCGCCACGGTGTCGCAGGGGCTACCGATGAACCCGGTGGGGCCCGTCTCCACCGCGCCGTCCGGTTGCACCGCGGCGTCGGACTGCACGACCGCATCCGCTGGGACCGTACCGTCGGTTGTCGAAGCGTCCTCGCCTCCGGACGGAGAGGATCCGCAGGCCGTCAGGAAGCTGAGCAGACACGACAGTAAAACAGGAATGAACGTCTTCATGGCGCCGATCATACTGCTTAGACCCGGTGCGAATGCAAGGGATTTCCCGAGGCGGTACCAACGGCTCGCGGAACAGGGTATCGACAACCCGGATCAAATCGATCTGGAGGCATCCATCCGCCGCATGAGCGAGGCCGAGGAGGTGCTGCTGCCGGCGCTGCGGTAGTGCGAATGCCCTCCGCGAATGCCCTCACCGCGGATCGGGGATCGGGAGCGACCACTTGGCAATGGCTCACGGCGAGGCGAAGAGGCGCACCGCTTGACAACCTGCGCGGCAACTGCTCTATCTGACTCCGAAAACCAGGTTTTTTCGGAGGTCCCCCGTGAGTGAAGTGAAACCCAAGCGAATCGCAGCCGCGAAGCAGATGAAGCAGGTCATGGCCGACCACTTCCTCGGCATCGACGCGGCCTCCAGGGATCCGAAGCGCAAGGTGGCCTGGTGCACCAGCGTCGGGCCCGCGGAGCTGCTCCAGGGCTTTGGCTTCGAGGTGTACTACCCGGAGAACCACGCGGCCATTCTGGGGGCCACCCGCCAGGCAACGGATTACATTCCCCACGCTAACGCTGTGGGCTACTCACCGGACATCTGCTCGTACCTGACCGCGGATGTGGGGGCGTTTTTGAAAGGCCACACACCCCTCACCCAGGCCTACGGCATCGAGGCCGTGCCCAAGCCCGACGTGCTCGTATACAACACCAACCAGTGCCGCGACGTGCAGGACTGGTTCATGTGGTACGCCCGGCATTGGGACGTGCCCTGCCTGGGCATCCAGACCCACCGCAACATCGGCCCCGTGGCCGATGACCACGTGACGTCCATCGCCGCGCAGCTCGAGCGCCTCGCCGGGGAGCTGGAGGCCATCGCGGGACCCCTGGACCCGGACCGTTTCCGGGAGTCAGTCCGGCTGTCCCGGGTCTGCTCCGAGCTCTGGGAGAAGGTCCTGCGCACGGGAACGGCCCAACCCGCGGCACTGACGTTTTTCGACGGCACCATCCACATGGGTCCCGCCGTGGTGTTGCGGGGCACCCAGGTGGCCGTGGACTACTACACGGCCCTGCTCGCCGAGCTGGAGCAGCGCGTGAGCGAGGGAGTGGCCGCCGTGGAAGGCGAGCGCCACCGCCTGTATTGGGAGGGCATGCCCGTGTGGGGAAAGCTGCGGCCCCTCTCCCAACAGTTCCTGGAGCTCAACACCTGCGTGGTGGCGTCGACCTATTGCAACTCCTGGGTCTTCAACCAGCTGGATCCGGACGACCCCTACCGGTCCATGGCGCGGGCCTACACCGAGCTGTTCATCGTGCGGAACGACACCGTCAAAGAAGACTACATCGCCGCCATGTGCGACGACTACCACGTGGACGGCGTGGTGTACCATGACGCCAAAACCTGCCCCAATAACTCCAACAACCGCTATGGCATGCCCCAGCGGCTGTCCGAGCGGCTGGACCTCCCCCATCTGGTCATCAACGGCGACCTCAACGACCTGCGGTGCTACTCCGAAGAGCAGGCGCGCACCTCCATCGAGGCCTTCGTCGAGCAACTCGACCAGGCGGACTGAGCCCATGGGGTTGTACGCAGGCATTGACGTGGGCAGCGGATACACCAAGGCCGTCCTGCTGGATGAGGCAGGCGCGGTCGTAGGCCGCGGGCTCACCCACTCGGGGGCGGACTTCGCCGGCGCGGCGGAGCGCGCCCGGGACGAGGCGTTGGCCGAGGCCGGGGCGGAGCTCGGGCAAATCACCGCCTGCGTCTCCACGGGCTACGGTCGCACCAACGTGGCCTTCGCCACGAGCAACCGAACGGAGATCGACTGTCACGCGCGCGGCGCCTTTCACCACTTCCCCCGGGCCATCACCGTGGTGGACATCGGAGGTCAGGACAACAAGGTCATTCGTGTGGACGACCGGGGCCGACGCATCAACTTCAACATGAACCGCAAGTGCGCCGCCGGCACGGGGTCTTTCCTGGAGGAGATCGCCTTTTGGCTGAAGATCCCCCTCGAGGAGTTCTCCGGCCTGGCCGACCGCTCCACGGACCCCGACGTCTCCCTGGGTTCCTACTGCACCGTGTTCGCCAAAACCGAGATCCTCGCGCGGATCCGGGAGGGCGTCAAAGCCGAAGACCTGGCCCGGGCCGCCATCGAGTCCGTGGCCAAGCGGGTGCTCGAGACCCAGATCATCACCGGCACGGTGGTGCTCACCGGCGGCGTAGTGGCGCACGTGCCCCGCATCCGCCAGATCCTGGCCAAGGTGCTGGACACCACCGTCGAAGTACCGCCCGAGCCCCAGCACACCGGTGCCCTGGGTGCGGCCCTCGCCGCCAGAAATCTCGCGAACAGCTAACTGAACTCCTGAGGTGATTTCATGGCAGACCTGGATGCGCTGTTCTTTCCGAAGTCCATTGCCGTCATTGGGGCGTCGGACCGGCCACTGACCATTGGCCACCGCATCGTGAGCAACCTGCTCGACAACGGGTACACCGGGCGGGTGACGCCTGTGAACCCCAAGGCCACGCCCATCCTGGGCCTGGTGTCCCAACCGTCCATCCTCGACGTGGAGGGCGATGTGGACCTGGCGCACGTGATCGTAAAAAACAGCCTCGTGCCCAAGGTGCTGCTGGACTGCGCAAAAAAAGGTGTGAAGGTCTGCATCGTGAACACCTCCGGCTTCAAAGAGATGGGGCCCGAGGGGGCGAAGGCGGAGCTGGAGCTCGTGACTCTGGCTAAAGAGCACGGCCTGCGGCTCTTTGGCCCCAACTGTCAGGGCGTCATGAACACCGACCCCTCGGTGAGCCTCTACTCCAACTTCACCTTCGCCGAGATGACCGCCGGACACATCTCCATGGTGTGCCAGGGCGGCGGCGTGGCCGAGGTCATCAACAACTACTTCGGTATGCATCGGGTGGGGCAGCGCATGTACGCCAGCAACGGCAACGCCTGCGACATTTCCATTCCGGAGATCCTCGAGTACTACGGCGACGACGACGAGTGTCACGCCATCGTGCTGCACGTGGAGAGCTTCGCCGACCCGGCGGAGTTTCTCGAGCGGGTGCGCCCCGTGGCGGCGAAAAAACCCATCCTCGCCCTCAAGAGCGGCACCACACCCGAGGGTGCCCGGGCAGTGTCCTCCCACACCGGTGGGCTCATGGCCGCCGACACGGTCACCGACGTGATCTTCGACCGTTGCGGCGTCCTGCGGTTCAACAGCCTCAGCGAGCTCTGCGAGGCGGCCCAGGCCTTCGCCACCCAGCCCATCCCCCGGGGCAACCGCATCGGCATGGTAACCAACGCCGGCTCCCCGGCCATCATCATCACCGACGAGGCCATCGGCCTTGGGCTCCGGGTGCCCGACCTGGCGGAGGCCTCCAAGGCGGCCCTGCGGGAGAAGCTGCAGGCCATCGCCTCGGTGGCCAACCCCATCGACATGATGGCCACGGCCTCGGGGCCGGAGTTCTCCGCCTCCCTGGGCACCCTGTTGGACGACCCGAACCTGGACGCCGCGGTGGTCTGCTTCATGACGCCCTTTTTTGTGGACACCCTGTCCATCGCCGACGCCATCGTGGAGCAAGCCGGCCGCACGGACAAGACGCTCATCGCCGTGGCCATGACCAACCCGGGGGGCAAGCCGGAGTGGCGCGAAACCGTGGAGCGCGTGAGAAACGCCGGCGTGCCCGTGTATTACTTTCCGGCCTCGGCCGCCAAGGTGCTGCACCACATGGACCGCTACCGGCGCCTGCGGGACCGCTCCCACGCCGCGCCGCCAGAGCTGCGCGTAAACACCGACGCCGCCCGCGACATTCTGGCCGCGGCACGGCCCGGCCCCGACGGGTTCATCCACCCGGCCGAGGTGTCGGCCCTGCTGACGGCCTACAACATCCCGGCCGCCCTCGAGGGCCGCGGCGCCACCTGGGACGAGGTCAAATCAGCGGCGGCCCAGGTGGGCTACCCGGTGGTGCTCAAGGCCGAATCGCCCACCCTGATCCACAAGACCGAGTCCAACGCGGTGGTGCTCAACATCACCGGTGAGGCGGCCCTGGAGACCGCGCACCGTCGGCTGCAAGACCGGTTGAGTGACAGCCACGAGTTGAGCTTCCTGGTACAGAAATACCACGCCCGGGGGCTCGAGGTGATCGTGGGCGGCGCCGCGGCTCCGGGCCTCGGCTCCATGATCATGTTCGGCCTCGGCGGCATCCACGTGGAGTTGTTCAAGGACGTGGTCTTCAAGCTCGCGCCCCTGTCCACGCCCGAGGCCGAGGAGCTCATCGACAGCATCACCTCAGCGCCCTTGCTCGCGGGGTACCGCGGCCAGCCCGCCGTGGACCGCGCCGCCCTGGTGAACGTGCTGCTCCGGGTGTCGCGTCTGCTCGCCAACCACCCCGAGATCGAAGAGCTGGACCTGAACCCGGTGATGCTCTTCCCAGCGGGCACTGCGCCGGCTGTGGTGGACGCCCGCATCAAGCTGGCAAAGCGCTGACTGGAAGGCTTTCCCATGGCACATTGGCTCAACCTCGGAGAGATGCTCAAGCTCAACGCGCGGAAGTATCCGGAGACGACCTGTCTCATGGACGCTGAGCGGTCCTTCACCTTCCCCGAAACCAACGCCCGGGTGAACCGGTTGGCCAGTGCGCTGCTCGGGCTCGGCTTGCAAAAAGGCGACCGGATCTCGTGCTTCCTGGAGAACTGCATCGAGTTCGTGGAGATCTACCTGGCCGCGGCCAAGGTCGGCCTGGTGGTCAACCCGATCAACTTCCGGCTGGTGGGGCCCGAAGTGAGCTACATCGTCAACCACGCCGACGCCAAGGCCTTCGTGGTGCACAACGAGTTCTGCCCCATGGTCGACTCCATTCGGGGGGGGCTCACAAACATTCCGACGGATCGCTTTGTGGTCGTGGGCGAGCCCCGGGAGGGCTATCGCCCATACGACGCGCTGCTCGCAGCGGGGGAGGACGCCGAGCCCGTGGCCGACGTGCGCCCGGCCGACACGTGGATCCTGCTGTACACCTCGGGCACCACGGGCAAACCAAAAGGCGTGCTCAGATCCCACGAGTCCTACGTGGCTTTTTACCTGATCAACGCCATCGACTTCGACTTCCGCCCCGGGGATCGTGTCTTGAACATCATGCCCCTGTGTCATGTGAACACCACGTTCTTCACGTTTACGTTCACGTACCTCGGCGGCACCACCTACGTGCACCCGGCGCGTCGGTTCGATCCCGCCGAGCAGCTCTCCATCATCGAACGGGCGAAGATCACCTTCATCTCGCTCATCCCCACGCACTACGCGCTGCTCCTGGCCATGGACCCGGCCGAACGGGTGAAATACGACGTCTCGTCGGTGAACAAGCTGCTCTGCTCCTCGGCGCCGGCGCGCATGGAACAGAAAAAGGCCATCATGCAGTGGTTCACGGGCGCCGAGCTGTACGAGGGCTACGGCTCCACCGAGGCGGGCATCGTGACCACGCTCCTGCCCCACGAGCAGCTCACCAAGCCCGGCTCCATCGGCAAAGAGAGCCTCGGTACGGACTTCGTGAAGATCCTCGACGAGCACAAACAACCCGTGGCCCCGGGCGAGATCGGCGAGCTCTACAGCCGCGGCCCGATGCTCTTCGAAGGCTACTACAAGTCCCCGGACAAGACCGCCGAAGCCCACGCGGGTGAGTGGTTCTCCGCGGGGGACATGGCGTACCAGGACGCCGAGGGTTATTACTTCCTGGTGGATCGCAAAAACAACATGATCATCACCGGCGGGGAGAACGTCTTCCCCTCCGAGGTGGAGAACGTGCTGTCGACGCACCCGGCGGTGTTCGACGTGGCGGTCATCGGGCTGTCAGACCCCAAGTGGGGGGAGGCCATCCGCGCGGTGATCATCCTGCACGATAGCCCCGACGCCCAGGCCACCACGGAGCAGGACCTCAAGGACCATTGCGCCGCCCAACTCGCCGGCTACAAGCGCCCCAAGACATTTACGTTCATCGCGCCCGACGAAATGCCCCGCACCGCCACGGGCAAAATCCTGCACCGCGTATTGCGCGATCGCTACGCCGATCAGTGATTCTCGAAGATCCCGCTCACCCAGGGATGTTGCCAACAGCTATGCTCATAGGATAGGTAGATGGGTAAGCAGATGAGCAGGAGGTTTCCATGAGCTACCGTAGTCGGTGCGCAAGTCTCGGGATCGCCGCCCTGGCAGTGGCGTCTGGTCTGGTGCTGCTGGCATGCAACTTTAATGCGGCGGGCCTGCCCACCGATGATTGCGGCGACGGCGTGCTGGGCGCGGGGGAGGAGTGCGACCTCAACGACCTGGGGGGCGAGAGCTGCGACAGTCTGGGCTACGGCACGGGGACCCTCGCCTGTGACACCAGCTGCGCCTTTGTCTTCTCGGGGTGCAGCGCCGCGCCGGTGTGCGGCGACTCCATCCTGGACAGCGGTGAGGAGTGCGACGACGGAAACACCACCGCCTGCGACGGCTGCTCTGCCAGCTGCACCATCGAGACCTGCGGAGACGGCGTGCTGGAGTGCGCCGAGCAGTGTGACGATGGGAACACCGACGCCGGAGACGGCTGCGACCAGCTGTGCAGGATCGAAGTCCCGCCCGGCTGCGGCGACGGGACCCTGGACGCGGGAGAGGAGTGCGACGACGGAAACAACACGCCCTGCGACGGCTGCTCGCCGGCCTGTCTGTCGGAAGGTTGCGGCAACGGCACCCTGGAATGCGGCGAGGAGTGCGACGACGGGAACACCGACCCTTGTGACGGCTGCTCCGCCACCTGTACCAACGAGGGATGCGGAAATGGAACCCTGGAATGCGGCGAGGAGTGCGACGACGGAAACACCGACCCTTGTGATGGCTGCTCCGCCACCTGTACCAACGAGGGATGCGGCAATGGAACCCTGGAATGCGGTGAGCTCTGCGAAGCGGGCCAGGTAGGCTCCACCTGCGTCGCGGAGGGTTTCCAGGGCGGCACCCTGGGCTGCAATGGGGCGTGCGACGGGTATGACACTTCCGGTTGCCTACGATTCGACGGTGCGCCCTGCACCCTCGCAAACCAATGCGTGGGCGGGGTCTGCTACTTCGAAGCCGACGGCTTCCCGCAGGGCTACTGCACCTCCAGTTGCGTCAACGACGGCTCGTGCACCGACGGGGTGTGCCGGGATACCGGCACCGGTCTGTACTGCTACCGCACGTGCACCACCTCTGCGAGTTGTCGCACGGGCTACTACTGTCGCATCGATCCCTGGGACTACACGGACCTGGTCTGCCGTCCGCTCTGCACCTCCAATGCGGAGTGCCCCATTACCGGCTCGTGTAACCCGTACACCGGACGCTGCAACTCCCCGAGCTCCGGAGCGGGAAATGGCGCGCAGTGCTCCGTAGGCAACGACTGTCTGGGGGGGTGCTGGCTCACTCCCCCCGCGCCCAGCTCTGGGTACTGTGTCAGCGAGTGCAACATGTCCAACCCGAGCTGCCCCGGCGACGGCGTCTGCAGCGAGATATTTGGCCCGGAGCAAGGCGATCGGGGCTACTGCCTGGACGGCTGCCAGAACAGCAGCGAGTGCCCGCGAGTGGGCTTCACCTGCCAATCCAACCCCTTTGGAAATGACGACGTGTGTTGGAATTGAGCTCACCGTCCGCTCTCCCCGGGGACAACACGCACCCCCCCTGAACAGACCTGATGAACCGCACCCCACCTCCCAAAGAGCCCACCACCGGGAACGACCCCGCGCGTCGTCGGCGGCGACATCTTGGCCCGGTGCTGCTGGTGACCGTGGTGGTGGGGTCCTTTGTGCTCAGCGCCCTGGGGCGGCGGTGGGTTGGCGGCGGCGGAGCCGGAGGAACCAACGCCGGAGGGCAAACATCCGACGCCCGACGCATCGTCTCCCTCGCACCATCCATCACCGAGACGCTGTTCAGCGTGGGCTGCGGCGCGCGCGTCGTGGGCGCCACCCGCTACTGCAACTACCCGGCCGCCGCCAAGCGCATCGCCCGGGTCGGGGGGTATATTGATCCCAGCTTCGAGCGCATCGCCGGGCTGAAACCGGACCTGATCGTCGCCCTGCGCGGCCCTGAGCACAATCGGGTGCGCGCCTATCTGCGGCGCATGCAGCTACCGCTGCTGGCGGTGAACCACGAATCTTTGTCGGGCATCGTCGCGTCCCTGGAGCTGCTCGGCCGGGCCTGCGGCGCGCCACGCCGCGGCATCGAGCTCGCGAACAGAGCGCGAGCTCGGCTCCGTGAGGTGGCCCGGCGAATCCGTGGCCGCAAGCGCCCCCGGGTGCTCGTCGTCTTTGGGCGGGCCTCGGTAAAAGGCCCCCTGCGCGAGGTGTACGTGGCGGGCCGCAAGGGTTTGTACGACGACGTGCTTCGCCGCGCGGGTGGAGACAACGCCTTTCCCCGGGACGTACCGGCCTACCCCAAGCTCGGCGCGGAGGGCATCGCCGCCCTGGACCCCGACCTCATCGTCGAGCTGGCGCCGGAGCTCGAACGCGAGGGAATCACCCACGCCCAGCTCCTCGAGAGCTGGCGCACGATCCCCAGCCTCCGCGCTGTGCGCCAGAACGCTGTGCACATCCTCCCGGGCGCCTATGGCGAAGTGCCCGGGCCGCGGTTCGTGGACCTCGTGGTGCACCTTTCCAAGTTGCTGCACCCGACGGGAAGGCCCTGGACGCCATGAGCGATCCCCTCGTCGAGGCACGCTCGCTTTCGATCTCCGTGGGCGAACGCAAGCTGCTGGATGACCTCTCTTTTTCCGTGGAAGACGGCTCGAGTCTGGCGGTGCTCGGCCCCAACGGCGCGGGCAAAACCACCCTGCTGCGCTGCCTGCTGCGCATCCACACCCGCTGGACGGGCCAGATCAACATCCTCGGCCGGGAGCTGCGCGGCTTACGCCAACGCCAGCTCGCCCGGCGAATGGCCTACGTGCCCCAGTTGGAGGGACGTCACTTCCCGTTTTCAGTCCGGGAGTTCGTGGCCATGTCGCGCTACCCGCACCGGGACGCCTTTGGTGGCTCCACGGCCGGCGACAAGAAGGCCGTTGACCGGGCCCTGGCCCTGGCCGACGTAGAACGGCTGGCCGACAGCCCCATGGAGATCCTCAGCGGGGGCGAGCGCCAGGAGGTGCTCATCGCGGCCGCCCTCGCCCAGGAGGCCCGGATCCTGCTGCTCGATGAGCCCACGGCCTTTCTGGACTACCGGCACAGCGTCCGCATCCACGACATTCTGGCCACCATCCGTGCTGAGACCGGCACCACCACGATCCTGGTGACCCACGACCTGAACGAAGCCCTCGCGGTGGCCACGGTCGCCCTCGCCCTGCGCGATGGCCGGCGCGTCTTTCATGGCCCCGTGTCGGGTCTGCTGGACCCGGCCGTGCCAGCGGAGATCTTCGGCGTGGATTTTGAGGTCATCCATCGCGGCGACAACGCCCCCCCGCTCCTGGTCCCGGGGAGGCCGTCTTGATGGGCCTGTCCAAGCATCCGGTGAAGGTCCTGTTGGGCCTCTCCCTCCTGGCCGTGGCGGCGGTGATGACCGCGCCCTTTTTTGGTGGCTTCGCCCTGCCCTTCTCGGTGATCTGGGGCGACGCCACGCGCATGGAGAGCCTGGTCTTCTGGCAGATGCGCGTACCGCAGGTCATGGTCGCCTTCCTGGCCGGGGCGGGGCTGTCCGTCTCGGGCATGGCGTTCCAGGCCATGTTCCGCAATCCCCTGGCCACACCGTTCACCCTGGGTGTGGCCAGCGGCGCCTCCCTGGGGGCGGCCCTGTACCTTCGCGCGGGCCTGCATCTCAATCTGCCGGGCATCCCCGGCGTCTCCGTGGCCGCGTTCCTCGGCGCTTTCGCCGCCATCGTGCTCGTGTACTCGCTGACCACGGGCCGGCGCAAGCTCTCCGGCGCCAGCATCCTTTTGGCGGGCGTCGCCGTGAGCTTCTGCTGCTCCAGCCTGCTTCTCTTTGTGCAGTACATCAGCCGGGTGGGCCACTCCATCCGCATCATGCACTGGCTCATGGGCGGGATGCAGGTGTTCGGCTACGCCGACGTATTTAACGTGCTTCCCTTTGTGCTCTCGGGAGCGGCCGTGCTGCTGTACTACCGCCACGAGCTGAACCTGCTGGTGGTGGGCGACGACATCGCCGCCAGCCGTGGTGTGGCCGTGGGCCGGGTGAAGCTCATTCTGTTTCTGGCCACCTCCTTCACGGTGGCCGGCGTGGTGGCTGTCTGTGGCCCCATCGGCTTTGTGGGCATGATGATGCCGCACATCGCGCGGTTGATCATCGGCTCGGACCACCGCGTGCTCACCCCGGCCAGCCTCCTGTCAGGGGGGATCTTCCTGGTGCTGTGTGACCGGCTGGCGCGCACCGTGGTGCCCCCCTCAGACATCCCCGTGGGTGTGGTAACAGCGCTGCTGGGCGGCCCCTTCTTCCTGTGGTTGCTCATTCGCCGGGGAGCGGGCGGAGAGGCCTGAGCGGGCCCAGGCGAGCACGCGGACGTCAAGCTCCCCTGGGCTTCTCGAGAATCTGCAGGACCTGCCGGGCGGTCCAGTCCACCACGGCGATCTCGCCGGTCTGTAGGAACTGGTCGTGCCCCAGGGGGCCGATGAGGGCACGGATGGCGCCGCCGTGGGTGAAGATCAGCTGTCGTCCCGGGGGCAGCTCGTCGAGGAACGCGTACAGACGCCCGCGAAACACCGCCGCGGTCTCGCCCCCGGGGGCATCAAAGCGCTGGAAGTGCCCGAGAGCCTTACGGAGCGACTCATCCACCCGGTCCCAGGTACATCCCTCCAGCGTGCCGAAGTGCATCTCCCGGAGACGCGAATCCTGGCTTGGCTCACTGTGGGCCAGCCGCGCCGTGTGCACCGCACGCTGCAGGTCCGACGACCAGACCCCATCAAAGGACTCCGCGGCGAGCCGGGGACGGAGCGCCCGGGCCTCCTCCCGGCCCCGGGGGGTCAGCGCCACATCCCTCCAGCCCGAAAATTCGTGTCGGGCGTTGGCCTCGGTCTGGCCGTGGCGGATGAGCCAGAGATGTGTGGATTCAGCCATGGTAGCAGTCTCTCTTTGCGCGCGCGACTGCGGCGTCAATGTGATATAGTACTCCTCGATGTGACTGAGCGGAGCGGCGAAAATACACCGCTCCAGGGAAGCCGGTGAGAAACCGGCGCGGCCCCCGCCACTGTAACCGGGGACCGTGACAGCTTCAGGCCACTGGTGAGCCGGCGGAGTCGCCCGTCGGAACCCACTGGGAAGGTGCTGTCACGGTACGATCCGGGAGCCAGTAGACCGGCTTAGCACGGGAACCGTCCTCCGGGGTGGAGGAGCCGGCGCCACCGTCGCGGGATACCGCGGCGCAGCACCCAGGCGACCTACCTGACAACACCGGAGGCCAACGGCTGGCGCGAGAGCGCTGAAGAACTGCCGGAGGCCCACAGATGAAAAAACCAATCCTGCTGGTGTGGTTTTCCGCCCTGGTCGCATGCCAGGGCGGCGACCCGAACACGTGCCCGGACCAATGTCTGGACAAGGCGGCAAACCCCCAGACCTGCCTGGCCGCCTGCGGGAGTCGGGACGTGGCCCCGGCCGATGAGGTCGTGGATTCTCCCGGGGACACCGGGGAAGGATTCGGTGACGCGAGCCATGCCGTGAACGGCGTGCGGGGCTGTGGCGAGACCTGCGGCAGCTACGACGTCTTCTCCCTCGGCCTCGAGGCGGACGTGGACAACTACCTGATATTGCGTTGGTCCGGCCGCCGCGTTCTGAACGGCCCGGGCGTGGACTTCGTCGTCTTCGAGAACGGCTTTTTCTGGGGAGCCGGCCCCGAGCGCTTCATGGACCACGTGGTGGTGTCCGTGTCCCGGGACGCCGTCACCTGGGTGAGCTTTCCCCACGACTACACGGCCGAGGACGAGACGATTTTCTCCTGGGACCCCAACCGCTGGCCCGGCTTCGCCGGCGTGCAACCCGTCCTGCTCCACGAAGAGGACAACCCGGTCGATCCCTTCGACCCCGAACGGGCCGGCGGCGACGGCTTCGACCTGGACTCCCTTCCCGATGACGGCGGCGAAGGCTCCGCCATCCGCCGCGAGGGTTTTGTCTACCTCAAGCTCGAGTCCGCGGCCTCGCTGTCCAACCCGGACACGGGCGCCCCCTACGTCAAAGATCCCATCTCCAACGGCCCCGACATCGACGGCGTCTACGGTCGCTGGCTGGCAACCGAGTAGCCCCTATTCGTTTCCCACCGCTGTGGTAGTCTAAGAAACAGTGGTAGCGGTCGCGGAGCTCGCGGCCGAAGGCGTGAATGGGTGGAGATTCCTTCGGGAGGGGACCGTGCCTTCGAGAATAGACGATCCGAAGACCGGGGCAAACGACCCGGGCGGGGCTGAACGCCGAGTGCGAAACGCCCGGGATTCGCTGCGTCTGGAAGATCTCGTATCGGTCCGCGGCGGCGAGGTCTATCACGGCATTCTCCAGGCGGCGGGAGTGGGAATTCTTGTCGCCGAGATCGAGAGCCGTCGTTTCATCTACTGCAACGACTTCATGTGTGAGTGGACCGGCTACCCACGGGAAGAGCTGCTCAACCTGACCGTGGACCGCTTTCATCCCGCCGACCAGCTGCCTCGCGTGCTCGCCGAGTTCGAGGCTCAGGCGCGCGGGGACAAGCTCCTGGCAGCCGGCCTCCCGTTGCTTCGCCGGAGCGGGGAGATCCTCTACGCCGACATTACAACCCGAGCCACCACCCTCGGCGGCATCGCCTGCAACGTCGGAATTTTCTTCGACGTGACCGAGCGACATCAGGTGATCGCTGCGCTGAGGGAGAGCGAGTCCGTGGCCCAGAGCCTGGTCGTATCTTCGCCCATGGGCATGCACATGTATCGGCTCGAAGATGACAGGAGGCTGGTTTTCACAGGGGCCAACCCGGCGGCGGATCAAATTCTCGGCGTGGACAACTCGCAGTTCATCGGGCAGACCATCGAAGAGGCGTTTCCGCCGCTCGCCGACACCGAGGTGCCCGCGCGATATCGACAAGCGGCCTCCGAGGGCACACCCTGGCAGACGCAGCAGGTCGACTACGCCGACGAACAGATCCAGGGCGCCTTCGAGGTGCACGCCTTCCAGACACGACCCGGCGAGATGGTGGCGCTATTTTTCGATATCACCGAGCGCAAGCGGGCCGAGACCGAGCTCGAACGCTATCGCCAGCATCTGGAGGACCTCGTCGCGGAGCGCACCAGGAGGCTCGAAGAGGCGCAGACAAAGCTGCTCGCGGCCGACCGTCTCGCGGTCCTTGGGCAGTTCGCGGGCGCCATCGCCCACGAGATCCGAAACCCACTGGCGGTCATTTCAAACGCGGCGTACTACGTCAAACGCCAGTCCACATCAGACGACCCGCGCGTCGCAAAAAACCTCGACCGCATCGAGCACCAGGTGGCGCGCTCCACGGAAATCATCGAGAGCATCCTGAATCTCACGAAGGTGGACTTGCCCAACCTGGAAACGATAGAGGTCACATCGTCACTCAAGCACTGCATCGAGTCCGCGCAGGTGCCCGAACGGATCGCCGTCCGGGTCGAGCTTCCCACGACAGGTGTCTTTGTCCCGGCTGACGCCACACTGCTACAGCTCGCCTGCAAGAACCTGATCCGCAATGCGATCCAGGCCATGCCTGGGACCGGGACCCTCACAATCAGCCTCGAGAAGACGGGCGGTTCCGACGCCGCCGGAGTAGCCGTCTCGTTTTCCGATTCGGGCCCGGGCATCCCGAAAAGCGAGCAGGAGTCGGTATTCGAGCCCCTGTTTACCACCCGCACCCATGGCGTCGGCCTCGGCCTGGCCATTGTGAAAATGATCATGGAGCACCACCACGGCAGCGTATCGCTCGAATCCACGGTAGGGGTGGGCTCCACATTCAAGCTCTGGTTTCCGACCGGAGCTGGAGGTCAAAACTGATGGCTACAGGGGCGAGGGTGCTGGTGGTAGATGACGACCGCGACATCTGCGAGACCCTGCGCGACATCCTCGAGATCGAGCGCTACAAAGTGACCACGGTTGGCGACGGATACGGCGCGATCGACCTGGTGGCACGGCAGCCATTCGATGTCGTCCTGCTGGACATCAAGATGCCCGGTATCGACGGCTTCGAAACCCACCGACGCATCCGGCAGATCACCGCCGAACTGCCCGTGATTCTGGTGTCCGCCTTCGCGGTGGGAGAGGCCATCCAAGCGGCGTTGAACGATGGGGTCTTCGCCGCCATGAAAAAGCCCGTCCCCATCGCGCGGCTCCTGGAAACCATCGAAGCGGCCCTCAAAGCCTCGTAGGATTGGGCCTGCAGTCAGGGCCCGCGCGGGATCAAGAGGAGGGAATCGGTGAAGCCTGGGGTGAAGCCTGTGGGGATGGGATCGGAGAGGAGCTCGGTGCAGTTTTCGGGATCGTAGACGCGGACGCCTGGGGTGGTGTAGGTGGTGTCGGTGACCAGGAGACGGCCGTCGTCCACCTGGGCTACGGCGGTGAATATCTCATTGCCGATGGGGAGGCATGGCTCCACTGTGCCGTCCAGGCAGAAGCGCACGACGCCGGTGTCAAAAGTCACCGGGGCCATGATCACGGCGTGGCCGCAGCCGTCTGGGCCCAGGGTGAATGACGCCACGAGGCCGCCCAGGTCCGCCGAGCTGAGCGCCAGGATCGAGCTCCCCGCCTGGGTGTCGATGCGCAGGAGGCCCGCCGCGCCACCGGACCAGTCGCCCCCGGCGGCCACGAGCAGGTCACTGGTGCCCGGGATGGGCACCAGAGGGCCCACGGGATTGAGCTCTGACAGCTCGATGGCGTCCACAAGCGCGTCGGTCGCGGGATCCAGCACGGCCAGATAGGACGGCGGGGCGGCGACCCACCCGCTGGACCGCACCAGCCGCTCCACCGCCACGTAGACGAGGCCGTCCACCAGGGCCATGTGCGAGAGCTCGGGCAGCCCGTCGGCGTCCGACAGGGAGGACAGGTCGATGGAGCCCACGAGCTCCTCGCCCAGGGGCGCGGTGGGATCCACCACGTAGATCCGCGCCTGCTCGAAGCAGCTCATGTACACCCGACAGCGGTCGAGGAACACGAGATCGTGGGGATTGCAGGCCTGGTTCTCCCCCGGACGCACGGAGAACTGCTTCTGGAGCCCGTAGGTGCGGCCGTCGAGGATCATGAGGTTGTCCGCGCCGAATCGGTTCAGCACCCAGATGCGGTCATCGAACCAGCGCACGGTCACGTCGTCGTGGGCCAGGGCCACGTTGATGGACGGCTCCAGGGTATCGAGATCAATCACCGTGATTCCGCCGCCGGAGCCATATTGCTCGGTGGCCACCACCAGCCGCCCGTGGGGCCGGGTCTCCGGAGCCACGGGCCCGCAGATTACTTCCGCGTCAGGCCCCGCGTCCGGACCTCCCGCCGCGTCGTCTCCACAGCCTCCCACGGCAAAAAGCGCCGGCAGGCTCACAAGGGCGACCGCCCAAAAAGCTCTCGCGACGCTGGGATCACGGTCTCGCATGGGTGTTGCTCCGCTTCCCTTTTTCGGGGTCATCGAATGACCAGGCTACGTTTACGAAAAACTCCCAGCCCGGCAGCGGGAAGCCTCCATAGTCCATCAGGGCCCGGGGGATCCGCCCCAGCCCGGTGAAGGCCGGGGCCTGCTGATGCTCCACGCGCAGGTCGGCCACATTCTTGAACGTCGCCGAAAGGGTGACGCCCTCCAGCCAGGGCTGCACCACCAGCCCCACCTCGTGCAGGGTGCGTTGGGGCACGGCGAGGAAGATGTTCGCCTCGTCCAGAAAGCTCCCCGAGAGATGCGACAAGGACCAGTGCACACCGACACCCCAGCGGCCCTTCCGCCACACCAGATCCACGCGACCGTTCAGCTCGTGCAGGGGACGTCCCGGGAGCCGGTTGCCATCCAGCAGGGGCTTGCCCGAGCGGTTCTCGGTGTGCAGCAGCGTGTAGTTGGCGGTGAGCCGCGCTCGGACCTGCGCATGGAATCGCAGCCAGACGCCCAGGGAAAGCTCCCCGCCCAGAGCCATCGCCCGGGAGATGTTCATGGCCACGGCGGTGCGCTGCGAGTTCTGCACCCACTGGATCAGGTCCCGGGCGTCCCGGGCAAAAAAAACCGCCTCCGCCAACAGCCTCTCGAACACTTTATTACGGCGCAAGAGCTTCACCGCGAGGCCGAAGTCCCCGGAGGTGCCCACCTCCGGCTCCAGGTCCGGATTGCCCACAGCGGTGCCACGGTTGCCGAAAAGCTCCATCAGACTCGGCGGCCGGAAGTACCGCCCCACGTTGCCACGCAACTCCAGGCCTTTGACGATCCGGACGCGTGCGCCCAGGCGCGGGCTGGCGAACCAGTGAAAGGAGTTGCGCAGCAGCTCGAGGCCGTCCCGGGTGCCCGAAACGTCGCTGTACAGCAGGTCCAGGCGCACCACCGGGGTCAAGCTCACGCGGTCGGACCACAGCACGATGCGATCCCGCAACGCCAGACCGAAACGATAGCGTTGAGCCGACGGCAGGTCCCGCCCCGGATCGTGACCCCTGTACTGCTCGTAGCGCCACTCGGGGATGAGGCTCACAAGCTGCGGGTCGTGAGGCGCCCAGGAGAGGCGACCGATGGCGCCCACGGTCACGCTGGTATCGGTCTGGTCCTGCGCGCCCAGGGGCAGCTCACCCTGGGGATCGGTAAACCGGTCCCGGGAGACCTGGAAGTTCAAGCGCACCATGGCCGACAGGGACGGCACCAGAAACCGGCGCCGCTCCACTTTCACGTCAAAGACCTGGTGCAGGCTCTGGGTGCTCGTGGACGCGGCCTGGGAGGCGCCCGCCCCCGGCAGCCCCTTGTCCTTGTAGGAGAAACTCTCCAAAAAGGAGATCAGCAGGTCCCGGCTGACCTGCCAACGGGCCCAGCCCAAACTCGAGAAGAGCACGCTCTGGTTGTTTTTGCGCCGTAGCCAGACATCATCGCCGAGCTGATAGGGCGTGTCGTTGTCCGAGAAGAAGCGGAAGTCATTGGTGGCCCGCGAGAAGCCGACGTTCAGCGCGTACCGGAAGGGCCCATGGCGGGCGCTGCGGGCGGCCCCCACCTGGACCAGGTCAAAGGCTCCCACGCCCGCCAGCAGCCGGGTGCGCGGACGATTGGGGGCCCCGCCAGGCACCAGGTTGATGGCCCCGCCAATGCCCTCTGAGCCGAACTCGGCGGGGAGGTAACCGCGGAACACGTCGATGCGCGCGATGGAGAGCAGCGGCACCAGGGAGAGGTCATAGAGCCCGCCGCGCCCCTGAGACAGCGGGATGCCGTCCAGGAAGATCCCCACCTGGCTGGCCGATGATCCACGGATGAGCACCGACGCGAAGTCACCGTGTCCCCCGCTGCGGCGCACCTGCACACCCACTGAACGCGCCAGATGCTCGGCCACTCCGCCGCCCTCGGTGGCCGCCCGGGAGGCGTTCACAGTGGTGGAGAAAGCCGTGTCTTCAGCCTGCGCCGACCCGGGCTCGAGGCGCTTGTCCTTGACCTGAATGGGACGCAGGTCGAGCGGATCCGCCAGCGCCCAACCCGGCCCCACCACGAGGGCAAGAGCCACCACCAGGGAGCCGGACCATATGGGCGCGCGTGCGGACATCTGTCTCCAGAGGGTCCGCCATTCTAAGGGTGCAGGGATCGACTCGACCGTGGGTAGGACGGGCCTAGGCTCCTTCACCCCGAAGGACAGGACCGGTGGCCTGGGTCGGTCTACTGGCTCCGGATCAAACCCTCGACAGCGCCTTCCCAGCGAGTGGACCGCGTTGGATCCTCGTCTCGCCAGTGGCATAATTGCTGCCGCGGTACCCGGTTACAGTGGCGGGGGCCGCGCCGGACTTTCACCGGCTTCCCAGGGACGCGGCCGCAAAGCACACGTCCCACCCAAGCACAAGCTATGCATCTGCTCTATTACAAAAGGCGAAGGGCTGTCAAGGCGCCAGAAAGGCGGGGTGCAGATCCCCGAAGAGACTGACAAGGACGCGACGTCGCGCGCCGTGGCCGGCGCGAGCGATGGGCGTGACCGCCACCGTCGGGGCTGCGCCGGCTTTTCTCTTTGGCCGAGGAGAAGACGGGCTCTGGAGCCGGGGATTAATGCGTCTTGTGTTGCTTTTATCTTGACGGATTTCGGGGCCTCGCCGAAGCGCTTTGACACTCCCGCTCTCAAGCTGCGCGGAGCGCTCCGGACAGCCGCGCTGACGCCACTTCCGAGAGGCTGGGTCTTCGCAAGCCACGCCTGCCGTTTTCGGGGCACTGTGGACCGCCCAGAAGGCCAAATTACCCGCGTGCTATAAGATAAAAATGGAAAATAAAAACATCAGCGTGGAGCCCCTTGCGCAGTGCTCCCTGCAAGACATTGAAGATGAAATCGCCACCCTGTCGGCTACCATCGCGGCCGCTACTTTTCGGCTGCTTTGTCTGCTCGGCGAGCTTGACCGCCGAGGGGGCTGGGCCGACCCCCTGGACAGCAACGGCTTTCGGTCGTGCGCCCACTGGATGACCTGGCGCACGGGGCACAGCCTCGGCGTGGCCCGGCAGTATGTGCGCGTGGCCCGGTTGCTGCCC
>Ga0180009_10002890_pt1 | contig 19953 bp, 21 predicted proteins | sample OS_PC_MetaG_FD_123537 | JGI IMG/M metagenome (GOLD analysis project Ga0180009, IMG submission 123537) | Groundwater microbial communities from the Aspo Hard Rock Laboratory (HRL) deep subsurface site, Sweden - OS_PC_MetaG | ecosystem: Environmental > Aquatic > Deep subsurface > Groundwater...
CGCCCCCGCGCTGTGGGTGCACGCAGCTCTCTGGGCACCGATGATTCTCGGCATGAGCCTGTGGCTGCTGCCGCGTATCAAGGGTGCCCTGATCGGGCTGCAATGGGCGTGGCGCATGCACGGCTTCAGCGGCGTGGACGATGAGGTTTTCGGTCTCGATGTCGCCGGCAAGCAACCGGAAGTCTGACAACGCCGCTGCGCCCAGCCCTGACAAGTCCGGCGCCGGACCAGTGTTCCCGCAAGTTGGCACCATGACCGTTCCGCCCGACACTTCCAGCGAACCCAAGGGCGGCGGAGCAAAGCCCGAAGCGCAAAATCCGAAGCCGCGCGATGCGGCAACCCTCATTGTCGTCGACCGCAACGGACCGCCGCGCATTCTCATGGGCCGGCGCCGGCCAAGCCAGATCTTCCTGCCGGATAAATTCGTCTTCCCCGGCGGGCGGGCGGACAAGGCCGACCGTACGGTTCCAGCGGCCGGCGAACTCGGCGACCGCTGCCAGGCGAAACTTCTGATCGACATGAAGGGCCGGGCGAGCACGCTCAGGGCACGCGGCCTGGCGCTGGCGGCGCTAAGGGAAACCTACGAGGAAGCCGGATTGTTGATCGGACAGGTCGGCGTGCCGGCAAATGCGGAAGCCGGTGTCAGAGGCGATCCGGGCACGTGGACGCGATTTTTCGCCGAGGATGTGTTGCCGGCCTTGACGCCGCTGACGTTCCTCGCCCGCGCCATTACTCCGCCGGGGCGCACGCGCCGCTACGATACACGGTTCTTCCTGGTCGACGCCGGCCATATCGCCAAGAAGGTGCCGCCTCCCGATGACGAATTGCGCGATCTCGGCTGGTTTACGATCGAGGAACTGAGGTCTCTCGATGTGCCCAACATCACGCGCGCCGTGGTCGAGGACGTCAGCGAATATCTGGCGGCCGAAGCGGCCGGTCAGGGCGACTGGGCGGTGCCGTTCTACTATTTCAGGGGAGGCGTGTTCGAGCGGGTGCTGTTGCGCTGACGGCCTCACCTGCTGCCATGCCCTCTGCCATTCCCCCCCCCAATGTGCGGCATTGATGGGACAAAGCTTGGCTTGACAGGGGGAGCGCGCAACGTCATGTTCCGGCAACCGATCCAAATTCACGCTTTCGACGGCCGCGCCCGCTTTTGCGGGCCTTTTCAATGGCCGTTCGAGTCAATGGCCGTTCGACCACTCAACTCCCACCCGAGGTAACCCTGATGGCTAAGCCCGTCGTCCAGAAGATCAAGCTGCTGTCCACCGCGGGCACCGGATTTTTCTATGTCACCAAGAAAAACCCGCGCAACACGACCGAAAAGATGGTTTTCAAGAAATATGATCCCGTCGTGCGCAAGCACGTCGAGTTCAAGGAACACAAGATCAAATGAATGGGCCGGAGCCTGGAAAGTCAAAGCCAGGGTCCGCGTAATCCCGGTCGCGGGGTTGTACCGGAACGTGCGAACCCTGGCCTGATGGTCCAAACGGACGGTCAAAGAGGGCTTCGACCAATCCGTCTGGTGTGAACTACGACTGCAGCCTATTGAGGAGGCCACTCCGGCCGCTGCGTCGTTCACAATCCCTCGTAATGGCAGGTGATGCGGCGGCCCTGACACCACGAGAGCTCTGCTGCACCCCGTTTCGCCAACGTTCCTACGTTTCGGCGGCCGAGGTGCCAATTCATTCCAAACGCGAAAGCGTTTTCTCCCAAGCTAATGCGAATACCACCGGGACAGCACCGATGCAAGTTCTTGCTTGACACCGCCCGATCGGCAACACCTGCGATTCGTAGATCCGCATACCGGCGCAGTTAAGGCATGACTTGGGCGCAATGTGGTTAACGGTGGTGGAACGGCAACGTGATGCCGCGGCTTTGAGCGCGCAATAAAAATCCGCGGCAGCGGCAGGCAGGACCATGTTCAGCGGGTGAACACGCTCCGGCTTTACGCAGCGGCAGCGACGACACGGTTGGGCCCACGCCGGTTGGCATTGGAGAGCGCCGTGCGAACTCGTTTCAGGAGGGACTGTGCGTTGTCCTGGCCGCCGGTCAGCTCGGCAATGCCAACGCTGGTCGTCAAGCGGATGCGCTCGGAGGCCTCGTTGAGGAACGGTTCGGCGGCGATCTGGGTGCGCAGCCTCTCGGCCACCTGATTGGCCCGCGCCAGGGGCATATCGGGGAGCACCACGAGGAAGCTGTCGCCCGACATGCGGCAGGCCAGATTGACGCCGCGCACATTGCGGCGCAGGCGCTTGGCAAACTCGACGAGAATGGCATCGGCCGTGAGATGGCCATGGGCGTCGTTGACCTCGCCGAAGGCGTCGATATCGACCATCATCACGGATAATTCGCGACTGCCGCCCTGGGCATCCTCGATCAAGGTCGTGAGGTGGCTGTCGAGGTAGCGGCGATTGTAGAGTCCCGTCAGGGCATCGGTGATGGCCAATTCGGCGCTCTGGAGCAGACGGTTTCTCAGATAATCGGTGTGGCGCTTGCGCTTGATCTGGGTTTTCGCACGGGCCAGAAGTTCGTGGCTTTCGATCGGCCGCATCAGGTAGTCGTTGACGCCGCTATCCAGGCCGCGGAGCAGGCGGGCGTCAGAGCCCTGATCAATCAACACGATGATCGGAAGATGGCGGGTCGCGTCGTTGGCGCGCAATTCGGCACAAAGGCTGAGACCGTCGCCATCCTTCAGGCTCAGCGATATCAGCGCCAGATCGAAGGGTTCCTCCTTGATCTGCTGGATGGCGCGGGACAAATCGGACTCGACGACGGTGTCGTGATGCTTGGAGAGGACCTGCTGCAGCTTCTGCGCCGAACGGGCATGGTCTTCGACGATCATGATACGGCCGAAATCGCCCGAGAGGGCACGCTCAAGGGCGGCGTTTTCGGAAATGCCAAGCTGGCGGCCAGTGGCCGCCCGCATCATCATCTCGTCGTTCAGCGTCTTCAGCCGGGCAAGGCTCTTGACGCGGGTGATGAGGGCGATGTCATCGACGGGCTTGGTCAGGAAGTCGTCGGCGCCGCATTCCAGTCCCTGCACCTTGTCGGAGGGCTGGTCGAGGGCGGTGACCATGACGACGGGGATGTGCTGGGTGGCGGCGGACTGCTTCAAGCGGCGGCAGACTTCGAAGCCGTCAATGCCGGGCATCATGACATCGAGAAGCACGACATCGACGCGGTCGTTGGCGCAGATGTCGAGGGCTTCCATCCCCGAATAGGCCGTCAATACGTGAAAGTACTCGGCCGACAAACGCGCCTCGAGAAGCTTCACGTTGGCGGGGATGTCGTCGACGACGAGAACGCGGGCACTCATAATTTCAGCTGACTCCAACTTCGACCGGATTTTCTTTTAGGCCGGGCCTATGAACTGGCGGACGGTGTCGAGAAAACTCGCCACCGAAATCGGCTTCGATATGTAGGCTTCGCAGCCGCCGGATCGGATCCGCTCCTCGTCGCCCTTCATGGCGAACGCCGTCACGGCAATCACCGGGATGTCGCGAAGCTCATCGTCTTCCTTCAGCCACCGCGTCACCTCGAGGCCAGAGACTTCGGGGAGCTGGATGTCCATCAGGATAAGGTTTGGCCGGTGCTCGCGGGCCAGCGACAGCGCGTCGAGGCCATTGCGGGTCTGCACAGTGACGTAACCATGCGCGTCGAGCAGGTCGTGGAAGAGCTTCATGTTGAGCTCGTTGTCCTCAACGATCAGGACTTTTTTCGCCATTGAACGGTTCTCCGGCTTCAACCTGTCGACGAGGACGCCTGTCTGCTGATACGTCATCATGAGTTGCCTGTGCTGCCCCCAGCGTTCTGCACCGATTCTCCCGAATGGTGACCAAGGACACAGTGCGCTTGCAGCAGTAACCAACAATTTAAGGCGCCAGAAGAGTTAACGCCTGTCGATGAAAGAAGGTTAAACTCCCATGGCCAAGCGTCCTGTTGCGCTGCATTCTGTGGACGAAGCCGAACAAATCGCGTTGCAGGCCTTGCATTTTCTCGCCGAGGACGGACCGCGACTCGGCCGGTTCTTGAGCCTCACGGGAATCGGGCCTGCCGAACTGCGCGCAAGCGCGGGTGAGCGCCGCGTGCTTGCGGCCGTCCTCGGGCATCTCCTCGAGGACGAATCGCTGCTGCTGATGTTCGTTGGCGGGTCGCGGATCGCTCCCGAGCATGTCGGCAACGCGCACCGGCTGCTCGTCGGCGGCGAGGCCCTTGGGCGAGGAAACTGGCCTTGATGAGCGACCAAACCGGACCCGCGCCGGCCGGGCCCGCGGCCGAACGGATCCGCATCGGCATCGACCTTGGCGGGACAAAGATCGAAGGCATCGCCCTCAACGCGGCGGGCGGAGAATTGCTGCGCCAGAGAATAGCCGCACCGCGCGGCGACTACCGAGCGACGATCGGGGCCATCGCGGATGTCGTTTCGCACCTCATGGAAGTAGCTCTCGACAAGGTCGGAGCCGGCGGCACCAGGGGCACCGTGAGTGTCGGAGTCGGCATGCCGGGTTCGATGTCGCCGGCATCGGGCAGGGTGCAGAACGCCAATTCAACGTGGCTCAACGGCCAGCCGTTCGACCGTGACCTGGAGACCGCACTCGGACACCCCGTCCGTCTTGCCAACGACGCCAACTGCTTTGCGATTTCTGAGGCGGTCGATGGCGCCGGGGCCGGGGCCATTTCGGTTTTTGGCGTCATCCTCGGCACCGGCGTCGGCGGCGGCCTCGTCATCGGCGGGCGGATCGTCGATGGCCCGCGCGGGGCCGGCGGCGAGTGGGGGCACAATTCGCTGCCGTGGCCCCAGCCCGGTGAAGTTCCCGGACCGCTGTGCTGGTGCGGCCGGCGCGGTTGCATGGAAGCCTGGGTCTCAGGACCGGCGCTGGCGAGGGATTTTGCAGCTCAGGGGGGAGAACCGCTGTCGGCCGAATCGATCGCGCTTCTGGCCGCGAACGGAAATGCCGATGCCAAGGCGGCGCTCAATCGCCATTGCGACCGGCTGGCCCGCGGGCTGGCGCACGTCATCAATATCGTCGACCCTGAAGTCGTCGTACTTGGTGGCGGGCTGTCCAACCTGCCGCATCTCTACAGCGAACTTCCGCAGCGCATGGCGCCGTTGCTGTTCACTGACACGCCGAGCGTTCGCATCCTGCCACCGCACTGGGGCGATTCCGGCGGCGCACGCGGTGCGGCCTGGCTTTGGGAGTAGTGTTGGCTGCGGGTTCAGGGTTCCCGTCGTCCGGCGTCACTGGCCGGGTTTGCATTTCTCGGCATCAAGCATCGTCAGCTCGGTCAGCTTGCCGCGAATGGCGAAGTCACCGTAGTCGATCAGCAGGTTGCTCGAAATTCCGTTCTCGTGGAAGCGGAAGGCCAGTTCGTAACTCGGCGCGGCATCGGTGCCGCGTGCTTCGGGCTCGTAATAGCTGATGGCGACCGGCCAGGCGTGCATCTGGCCAAATTGGGCAACGCCGCGCAGGGATTCGGGAACACCTGTCAGCGCGGTTTCCTTCGGCAAGGCATTACCTATGAAGGAATTCGTTTCGAACACCGTTTCGCCCTGCTCGGATCCATCATAGAGGCGGGCGGGGAATTGATGGCGGCCCTGGCGCGCGGCTTCGAGCAGCGCCATCGAATGCTGGATCGGGAAGTAGACCTTGCCCTCAAGCTGCAGCGCGCGCGTGGCAGGTTTCGACAGCTCGACTTCCACCATGGCGTCGCCCGGCTCGCGTCCGGCCGTGCCCTCCGTCGTCTCGGTCAATTCCTTGCCGCGGTACTGGCTGAGGTTGAAGCGCATCTTGTCGCCGGCCGCCGCCTCCCAGCTCGACGTGCGTAGGTCGTTGAGGATCGAGGTGCCGTTGCGGTCGGTGACGCGGGTGACGAAGCGCATGTTCTGCGTGTAGCCGGAGCAACTGCCGCCGGCCAATTCGTAGACCATCCGGCCAGACATCTCGGTGATGCCCGAAGCCGTCGAGGCACGTTCAAGCGAGATCTCGTAGACGGCCTGATGAGGAGCAAGCCCGACGCCGCCTGCCCATGCGCCCGGGGCGGCCATCGCAAGCGCGAGGGTGGCCGCGCTGAACAGCCGGGGCAGAGAGTTGTACATCGCGTTCTCCAGTTGTTTTCGTTGGCATCCGAGTTCGGTCGCCGGATTCACCGGCCCTCAACTTATGACGAGATGCCGCCCGGCGCAAAGAGGTCTCGCACAGGGCGGTGTCCCCGTGCTAGCCCAGGATATCTCTTAGAGCGCGTCAACTTTTGACGGACTTGCAGCCGCGCTCTAATTTTTTGTTTGGTCGCATGTACGAAGCGCAAAACCGCGTACACTTTTGCCGAACATGCTCTAACTCCGCCAGACCGAAGGCTCCAAACCATGACCGATGCTGTTCTCGCCCGTCTCTCAGCCCTCAATCTGACCTTGCCGCCGGCGCCGGCTGCCGTCGCCAACTATGTGCCCTACCTCCTGACCGGCGACCTGTTGTACGTCTCCGGGCAGATTTCGAGGGCCGGCGACGGATCGATCCTTGCTGGACGCCTCGGGGCCGATCTGACCGTCGACCAAGGGCGCGAAGCCGCCGCCGCGTGCGCCCTCAACATCCTGGCGCAGGCGCAGGCCGCCCTCGGACGCCTTGACCGTATCGCGCAAGTCATTCGACTGACCGGCTACGTCAACGCGACCCCGGACTTTTCCGACCATCCCCTCGTCATCAACGGCGCCTCCGACATGATGGTCGACGTGCTCGGCGAAGCTGGCCGTCATACCCGCGTGGCTATCGGCGTTGCCGGACTGCCGGCAGGTTGCGCGGTCGAAGTCGACGCGATTCTGCGGGTCGCGGGGACCTAGCAGCCGATGGCAAACGCGGTTCTCGACCGCGCAACGTTCGTGCGCCCGATCGCGCACCGGGGGCTGCACGACGCCGAGCGGGGTGTGCTGGAAAACAGCGCGCCGGCGTTCGCAGCGGCGATCGCCGGCGGCTTCGGGATCGAGTGCGATGTTCGATCGGCCGTCGGAGGCATGCCGGTTGTTTTCCACGATGCGGATTGCCAGCGCCTTCTCGGGCTGGCTTTGGAAGTCGCCAGCTTAGGGGCCACCGAATTTGCCGCGCTGAATTACCCCGATGGGTCACCGGTCCTGACGCTCGCCGCACTGCTGGCGCTGGTCGAGGGGCGCGTGCCGGTGCTGGTGGAATTGAAGGACGACTGGAAGGGCGCCGACATGGACTTTTTGACCGAGGTTGCGCGTCTGGCGTCTGCCTACCGAGGGCCGCTGGCAGTGATGTCATTCGAGCCGCAACTGATGGCAGCGATGTCGCAACTCGCGCCGGCGGTCCCAAGGGGACTTGTGGCTGCCGATTTCGCAACTGACCCGCAGGTGGTGAGAGTGCTTGGTGCGCCACGGGCCGCCAGCCTGGCGGAAATGGAGGCGTTCGAGACGGCCGGTGCGAGTTTTGCCGCTTACCACGTCGAGGCGCTTGCGACCCCGGCAATCAGGAGGTTGCGGCAGGACGGCCTTCCCGTGTTCGCCTGGACGGTACGGGACGAGCGACAGCTTGCAATCGCTGTCGAACACGCCGACGCGCCGATCTTCGAGGGCGGCATCAGGAGCGCCATCGACCACCTCAGTTGCAGCACCGGCCAACGTCAATAGAGCGAGTCACCCAGCGCGTGCCGCTTCCAGCTATTACGGGCGTATTGCCGGCGGGCGATCCGGGCGGAACGTTGTTTCGCTTTATACTGGCGCGCCGCGCGGCGCCGCGGGACGCTATAGGCGCGTCGGGTCACCGGACGGGCCGTCGCCGCCCCGCGCCGTATCTTGGAGCGTTTTTGCGAGGCAGCGTCAGGTTGCTGTGCAACGGCGGCCATCTCGGCGCGCTCGCTATCAGCACCATTATCGGCCGCGGGCGCTGGCGCGAAGGACGCGGCGCTCCGCATTCTGGAAGGTAACGGAGGATGCAGCCCCGCTGTTTTTATCGCTCGCAAAGTGCTGCGTGACGGGGGCGGCACCTGCGGCAGCCGGCGCACAACGGCCAGTGACTGACCGAGAGACCGCAAGACGGGTTCGCCCGACGGCCCGGCTACGCCGCCAGCCAATCCTGCCTCAACGGTTGCGCCAACGAAGCCGGGACGCCGGTCTTGGAGCGGGCGTCTGCCAGGACGATCAACATTGACCGGCCGCGGTGTCGCGGCGCTGGTCGGCTTCTCCAAGATCAGCAGGTTTGCAGGCGGCATCGGCAGGGCGGCAACTTTCCTCGGAACAGCAGCCACGGTGGTCGGCACCGGCCCGCCGAGCGAACTTCTTGCAGCGGTATCGAAGCCAGGTACGGGCCTGCTGCCCGCCGCCGTCTCGACCGGCGGTTCGTTTGGGCCGGCCGGCCTGCGAATGCTGCCGGTCACGATGCCGGATGTTCCCGGACGCTCCGCCGCCAACGGCCGGCGCGCAGGCTCTGGCGTTTCAAGACCGCGCGCCTTCAGATGCGGTTGCCGCCGCTGCGGCAGCAAGGCGGTATCGATCGCAAATAAGGAGGGCGATTGCACCGGAAGCGGGGGAACGACGCGCGCGGCGCCGTCTCGGCCAACTGCGGCGATGATCGCGGTCGGTGGCCCGGACGGCGCGGAAAGCGACGTCAACGCCTGTTCGACAAGTACTGGCGATTGCGCCAGCGGCTGCACCACCATCTGAACCGCATGGCGCGCATCGACGAACGTCGGCCAGGTCGCCGGGCTGCGGACATTCGCTGAAATCGAGAACAATGATGCGTAGCCGTGCGTTGCAAACGCAAAAACCGCCAAGACACATGCTATCGTACTGAAACGCATGGTGTATTCCCCGTGTACCGCAGCGCTGTGCCGTGTCATCGCGTGGCGCGTCTCGAAGCCAGCGATACATCGCCCGTTCGCCAATCAATCTTTCATCTCGCGGCAGACCGTGCAACCGTGCAAACCGCGCAACACAATTGCGCGGGCGTTGTAATGGCAGGCGCGCAACAGCACATCGTGGGTGATTGAATTTTGATCCAGCGAACCTCCCCATGACGCAACAAGACAGTGACAGGCGCGAGAAGTGCCCGCTGAATATAGACAGCGAGGCGGAAGCAGCGGGCAGCGAAGCCGTCGTCGTGCGCGTTGTCGATTCTCTGATGGCGGTTGACAAAACGGCCTTCGATGCGTGCGCAAATCCTGATCCCGCCCGGTTCAACCCTTTCGTCACGCACGCCTTCCTCGAGGCGCTCGAAGCCTCAGGGTGTGTCAGTGCGGAAACCGGCTGGCTGCCGCAACATCTCGTCCTTGAAGACGCCAATGGAGGTATCAGGGGCGTGCTTCCGGCCTACCTCAAGTCGCACAGCCGCGGCGAGTTCGTGTTCGACAATGCGTGGGCGGCGGCCTACGAGCGGGTGGGCGGCGACTATTATCCCAAACTGCAGATCGCGGTGCCGTTCACACCCGTTCCGGGCCCGCGATTGCTGGTGCGTCCAGGCGAGGGCGCCGAAGAATGCGAACGCCTACTGGCTGGCGCCGCCATCGAACTTGCAAGCCGCATGGGGGTGTCGTCGGTCCACGTCACCTTCCTCGAAAAAGAACCCTGGGAACGGCTTGGCGCGCTCGGCTATCTGCAGCGCACGGACCAGCAGTTCCATTTCACCAATCCCGGTTATGACTCGTTTGAGGACTTTCTCGGCACGCTCGCATCGCGCAAACGCAAGGCGCTGCGCAAGGAGCGCGCGCAGGCCCTCGAAGCCGGTCTTGAAATCACGCATGTCACCGGCTCGGACATCACGCAGGCCCATTGGGACGCGTTCTTCCGGTTCTACCTGGACACGAGTGCGCGCAAGTGGGGCAGCCCCTATCTCAACCGGGAGTTCTTTTCGCTGCTGGCTGAGCGGATGGCCGAAAGATGCCTTCTCGTATTTGCCTCACGACAGGGGAAATATGTTGCAGGCGCCCTCAACCTCGTTGGCGGCGACTGTCTGTACGGGCGATACTGGGGGGCGATCGAGCACCACCCGTGCCTGCACTTCGAGCTTTGCTACTACCAGGCGATCGATTATGCCATCGCGCACGGACTCTCCAGGGTGGAAGCCGGCGCGCAGGGCCAGCACAAGCTGGCGCGCGGCTATGGTCCCGAGACGACCTATTCGGCGCACTGGATCGCCGATCCGGGCCTGTCGCAGGCGGTGGCACGCTACCTCAACGAAGAGCGCCGTCACATCGAGCGGGCGAAGCAGGTTCTCAACGACTATACGCCGTTCCGGAAAGGCGGATCGGGGCAAGGCGGGGATTGACCGGCAAGGCCAAGCGCGGACTAGTTTCCGCTCATTTCCGTTTGAAGAACAGCGCCGCGCGAGCCGGCAGGGAGATATGCCATGGCTGCCACCTACGAGAACGACAACATCTTCGCCAAGATCCTGCGCGGCTTAATTCCGTGCCACAAGGTCTACGAGGATGACGATGCAATCGCGTTCATGGATGTGATGCCGCAGTCGGACGGTCACGTCCTCGTCCTGCCGAAGGCGGCATCGCGCAATTTGCTCGATGCCGATCCCGCCGTTCTGGCGAAGTTGGCCCCGCTGCTGCAGCGGATGGCGGTGGCCGCCAAGGCGGCATTCGACGCCGACGGGATTTCGCTGATGCAGTTCAACGAGGGGGCCGGCGGGCAGACCGTCTTCCACCTGCATTTCCATATCATTCCGCGATACGACGGCGTTCCGCTGAATGCGCATGGCCGCGGCATGGAAGACCCGGAGGTGCTGGCGGCCAACGCCGGGAAGCTGCGCGCCGCACTCGCTGTTTGATTCGGGCCGGCTGATTTGGGCCGGCTGGTTCAGCTTTGCCGGTCGGCGCTCTTGAACCGAATGATGGGCTTGAACCGTAATGCCTCCGGGCTGTGATAAGGGTTCGCATGACAAAAATACTCATCATCGGCGCCAGTCGCGGCATCGGGCTTGAAACAGCGAAAGCCGCACTCGACGCCGGACATGAGGTTCGTGCCTTCGCGCGCGGGGCCGACAAGATCCCGCTCGACCATCCAGAGCTTGAAAAATTCGCAGGCGATGCCCTCGAAGCCGCCGACATCCGTCGGGCGCTGGCGGGCGTCGATGTCGTGATCGAGGTGCTGGGAGCACCGATCAACCCCGAAACCATCCTGACGGGAACGCGGCTCTTTTCGGATGCAACGCGCATCCTCGTCGACGCCATGGAAGAACTCGGACCCAAGCGGCTGATCTGCGTCACCGGACTTGGCGCGGGCGACAGCCGCGACCGGCTTGGCGGCATGTTCCGCTTGTTCTTCAGCCTCAGTCTCGCGCGCATCTATGACGACAAGGACGTCCAGGAACGAATCGTCATGAACTCAAAGCTCGACTGGACCATTGCGCGGCCGGGGATCCTGCGCGACGGGCGGGCGACAGGCCTCTACCGGGCGCTGCCCGACCCGAAGGACTGGAAGGCCGGGCCGATCCGCCGGGCGGATGTCGCACTGTTTCTCGTCGATGAAGCAGAGCGCGGCACGTATCGCGGAAAGACGCCGATGATCATCGCGTGACGACGTTTCGTTGCAAGGATTTCATTGCGCCAGGACGCCGAGTGCGAGCAGCACGGCAGCGGCGCTGAACACACCGGCGCCGAGGTGACGGCGCGCCCACAGAAAAACCGCGATCCCCGCGACGACGGCCGTCAATCTGACGGCCAGGGGGATCGCCTCGAGAACCCCCGCAGGAAACAGAACGAGGCGAGCGACCAGCCCGGCGACCAGCGCGGTTGCAACGGTACGAACCCAGACGAAGATCTCGCTGTCGCCGGCAAGGCCGCGTCCGAGATAGGCGCCAAGCCAGCGGAACGGCTCGTGTGCGATCAGCGCGACGAGCACGATAATCAGGGCGGCTTCCGGCGTGGCGAGGAATCCGCCGCTCATTCGTCGGGCTCCTCGAACAACGTGTCGAGGCGCCTGCCGACGACATAGCAAATCGTTCCGCCGATCAGGCCGGTCAGCAGAAGATCGAAGCCGGGGGTGATGACGTAGAAAACCGGCCCCATAACCGAACCGACCAGGATGGCCAGCCAGTCCATTGCAAGCGAGGCCGCTTTCATCAGCGAGAGCAGGAAATAGATCGGCGTCAGGAACAACAGCACGCCGGCCAGTACCGGGGGCACCGTACCGGCCAGTTCGAAGCCGATCGCAGTGCCAACGAGCGTCGTCAGGATCATGCCGGTGCCGATACCGAGGAAGACCTGCATGCGCCGGTCCTCCGGCACGCCCGGCAGAATGCGGTGGCCTTCGAGCCAGGCGGTGATAGCCACTGCATGGAGCGCGAGCAGCCGGCGCCACACCGCGGGACGATCGTCCTTGAGCCACGGCAGTATCGTGACGACCATCGGCACCAGGCGCACGCCCGTCAGCGCCACGGCTGCGGCGCCGGCAAGGATCGATCCGCCGCGGGCCAGTTGATCCATCATCACCACCTGGGCGGGCAGCGCGAAGAACGTCGCCATCATGAGGACCGCGTTGAAGAGCGACAGCCCGGCGTCGTTGGCGAGCGCGCCGAACCCGGCGGCACTCGCAAACAGTATGACGCCCGGGACCGACAGCGCGACGCGCAGCCCGTCGCGGAACGTCCGATAGCTGCGATGTCGCGGCTTACCGGCGGCGGCCGTTTGCTGTTCGTCTTCGCCGCTCTCCTGGCTCACGCTTCAGTGGCCATAGAAGATGCGCCCTTCGCTCGCCGGGACGGTGTGGAACAGCACGTCGAATTCCCGTGCATGGTTGCGGACTTCCTCGTCGCGCATGGAACCGGACGGCGCGAAGATCGCCTTGACCTTGCGGCGAGCGAGATGATCGACGGCGTCGGCGAAGGAGAAGAAGGAGTCCGAACAGACGGAGGCGCCTTTCAGCATTTCAGTGCGCTGGGTCAGCTTGGCGTGCAGCACCGCGTTCTCGGTTGCGGTGACGAGTTGCACATAGCCGGCGGCGTTGGCGATCAAGTTCCTGTCCTTGACCACGGTGATGCAGCTTGACGGGCTGGCCGCGCAAATACCCCAGGCGAGGCTCATGTCGGCCTTGAGGTCGGCATCCCATTCCGCCGGGAGGGTTGGCACGTAGGGATTGGGCTGCTGTGAAACAGTGGCGCCGCGGATGGCGTGGGACATGATCTCCTGGCGCAGACTGCTTCGCCCGAGCTTGGCCATCGCCGGATTCGCGAGCAGGTGGCATTTGCGCGCCTTGCGCTCGAAATAGGCTGCCGCGCTCGCCTCGATGGCCGGTGCGGCGATGCCGAGGAAGGGGCGGTTCTCGCCCATCCACTGGCGGATCTTGTAGGCGGTCTGCTCGGTGATCTCGACGTTGGTGACGAGGAAGGCGCCATAGGCCGAGCGGAACTCGTTCTCGATGGCCAGCTTGATGACGCTGTCGGACGAGCCTGCCACCGCGGAGAACGGCGTGCCACGGCTGGTCAGCACGGCAATCTGGGGCACTTGCCCGAGGTTGACCTCAAAGGCGGCAGCGACGCGGGTGATGGCTTCGAGCGAGTTGTCGAATTCCTTCAGCGTCGACCAGCTCATGGAAGCTGCGTCCGACAGCGCCGGCGCGCCGTCCGGCAAGGTGAAACGGGTGATGGCAAGCGGATCCTGGCTGCCGGCATCGGCGGTGACGAAACCCTGCTGTTGCGGGTTCTCTCCATAATTCAGGGCGATCATGGCCATCGGTGCAGGTCTCCGTTCTGAGCAGCGGCAGGTGGGTGGTCAGTATCACCGCGCGGACGCACAAGAGGCAAGGGCGCAGATGGGCGCGGGGGCGGTGGCTGAAGATTTGCCGGCACAAGGCAACAGCTCCGTCGCACTGTGATTGCACGAGTTCGACAAATGTCGGTCGGCACAACAGTGACCTGGGACGATGGACTGCCGTCCTGCCGTTGCGGTCGCGGCGGCAGACACAGGCCGACATCGCTCGACGCTTGCAGCCGCTCCGCGCTGACCCCAATACTAATGTTTAATACTTTAGTTTCGATGTATATAATATTAGTTCTGTTGTCCCAGGAGTGAGCTACCAATGATTACGGCAGCACAGATGAGGGCCGCGAGGGCATTGCTTGGCATCGACCAGCAGACGCTGGCCGAATTGGCGGATGTGTCACTGCCGACCATCCAGCGAATGGAAGCGAGCCACGGCAATGTGCGCGGCGTCGTTGGAACCTTGATGAAGGTGGTCGAGGCGTTCGAGCGTGCCGGGATCGAGTTGATCGGTGACAAGGCGCCAAGCCAGGGCACGGGACGCGGCGTCAGGTTCAGAGTCGCCGCCAGCGCCGACAAAGCAACGGGTCCTCCCACGGCGGCTTCGGGCCGGCGCCGGCCACGCCCAAAGGCCTGAAGACTTTCGACAAGAGCAACTTTATCCGATCCAGGAATCACCTGAGGCGATTCCGTCAGATCCGAATTTGCTCTCGCAACATTCGCGACGGTGACCGCCGACGACCATGCCGACGATCCCGCCGCTCCTTCCAGCAAGGAGTCGGAGAACGATGGATTTGTCCGCACCGCGCCGTCTCAGACCTGCGGCGCCAAGCTTGGCCGAGTTGTTCACCCCAAAGCTCGTCACGATCCTGCGCGAGGGTTACGGCTGGCAGCAATTCAAAGCGGATGCCATCGCGGGCCTGACGGTCGCAATCGTGGCGCTGCCGCTATCGATGGCCATCGCCATCGGTTCGGGCCTGTCTCCCGAAAAGGGACTTTACACCGCGATCATCGGCGGCTTCATCATCTCGGCGCTCGGCGGCAGCCGGTTTCAGATCGGGGGGCCGGCCGGCGCGTTTATCGTGCTCATCGCCACGGTCGTCGAACGCCACGGCTATGATGGGCTGGTGCTGGCAACGCTGATGGCCGGGGCGATGATGCTGCTGGTCGGGTTCCTGCAACTTGGCACGTACATCAAGTACATTCCGTTTCCGGTTACCGTCGGATTCACCGCGGGCATCGCCGTCATCATCTTCGCCAGCCAGTTGAAGGAACTGCTGGGCCTCGACATCGCCAGGGAACCGGCCGACCTATTTCCCAAGATCCAGGCGATCGCGGCCAACATTCACACGGCGCAAACGGAGACCATTGCCCTTTCGGTGCTGGCGATCGCCATCATACTGGGGCTTAAGCGCGTTCGGCCGAATTGGCCGGGGTTGCTTATCGCAGTCGCGGTGACGGCACTGTTGACGTTCCTCCTGCAGCTTGACGTCGCGACCATCGGCAGCCGGTTCGGCGGCATACCGCGCAGCCTGCCTGCGCCATCGTTGCCGGTCTTCGATCTCACAAAGATGCGGGCAGTGCTACCCGACGCGATGGCCATCGCGTTGCTCGGCGCGATCGAGTCGCTGCTCTCGGCAGTCGTCGCCGACGGCATGACCGGCCGGCGACACCGCTCCAACTGCGAGCTGGTGGCGCAAGGGGCGGCCAACATCGCGGCCGTGACGTTCGGCGGCATGTGCGTCACCGGCACGATTGCCCGCACCGCGACCAACGTGCGCGCCAATGCGCATGGTCCCGTCTCCGGCATGCTGCATGCCGTCTACATCCTGCTGTTCATGCTCCTGGCCGCGCCTTTGGCCGCTTACATCCCGCTTGCCGCACTCGGTGGCGTATTGGCGATCGTCGCCTGGAACATGGCAGAGAAAAAGGAGTTCTGGGCGCTTCTGCGGACCACACCCGGCGATGCCACGGTTCTCATGGCGACGTTCCTGTTGACGATCTTCGCCGACTTGACGATCGCCATCGCGACAGGCGTCACGCTCGGTTCATTTTTGTTCCTGCATCGCATGGCGAACGCCGTCGAAGTCGAGACCGGTCTGCGCGTCATTCCGCAGGACGAGGCCGACACGTCGGGTCCGTCCCGGGACAGCTACGATCCGCAGACCTCCAAAGACATCATCGTCTATCGCATCAGCGGGGCATTCTTCTTTGGCGCGACGGCCGCCGTCGGCGGCGTGCTCGACCGTATCGGCGATCACCCAAAGGTCTTCGTACTCGACTTCTCCGACGTGCCGCTTGTGGACAGCACAGCGGCAAGGGTGCTCGAAGGTTTCGCCCATAAACTCCAGCAGTCGGGTACGCGCGTCTATTTCGCAGCAGCGTCGAAAAGCGTGCGCAGAGCGCTATTGATGACCGGCCTGCGCAAACCGCTCGTGCGCTACGCCTCTTCGCCCGAAGATGCCATCCAGCATTGGCGCAGAACCGATGCCCCCGCATAGCCCGGTTAGCCGCCAGCCGAAAGCACCTCGCTGAGCCTGCAATCTCGCGCAATGCCACCGCGGGCCGCACCCTTGCACGTTCGCCATTCGCGCGCGGTCGTCAGCTTACGATGTTTTTACGTGCACGTTGTAAACTCCCGCCGAAAGCGTGTCAGATCTGGAGTATCGCCCGCCGTGTTGTCTGTGTTCGGATCGGTCGTGTTCGCTTTGTTATATGGCGGGATGCTGTGGGCGAAGGCCTATCGCTGGCGATATCTGGCGAAGAGCTATGCCGCGCAAGCCGGTCCGGTTATCGACAAGCGCAACATGCGCAGCGCGGTCCTGATCGGCCTCGGCGCATTCAACTCGTTCAAGGGTATCATCACGATCGGCGTCCACGAAAACGGTGCGTCGTTTCGTGTCATGCCGATATTCTCGCTGTTCCACGAACCGCTCTTCGTGCCCTACAGCGATATCCGCGGCTGGCGTGCGACGTGGTATCTCGATGCGCGCTCGAGCGAACTGGAGTTCGGTCGCTCCCCGGAGGTCAAGATGGTTTTGCCGCAAGAGGATGCCGAGTGGATCCGAAGTCATGCGGGCCACAAGATGAGGCTGCGCGACGACAGGCCGCCGCAACAGGGCAACGCAAGTCGGGGATGGCATGCCTTCACCGTGTTGCATGCGGCTGCTTCTCTCGCCATGCTTCTTTGGCTTTCGGCGTACTTCCTCCTGCAATAGCTAGACCATCATGTCCGCTGGGGATACGGGTGACTTGAGTGGTGACCCGCCGCTATCGCGGACTGCGGTCCGCGCATCGCCTGGCGCGGCTCATGATGTCGACTGGCGTCAACGATTCGATCAAGGTCGCGCGAAGTGACTTCACCTGCTCGAAGGCTTCAGCCTCCTTTATTCCTTTCGGAATGGCGTAGGCAGCCAGATACGTCATTGAGCTGACCAATGCGCGTTTCGCCAGGCCAGGATCGTTTTCGGCCTTGCCGCTTATCACGAGGGCGTTGGCTGCACTAATCAATGCCGCGCATTCGAGGTTGGAGTCGATCCTCTCGCCACCCGAGGGACTACAGGCAGACAAGGCACAACAAGAAATCGCCCCGAACATCATCGCGACATTTCGCATCAGATCCTCCCTCGACACAGCCGCAGCATCTGATAGCAAAATTCTCTTGAGATCCGGCAACCGTGATCGGACAGCGGATCGTCACCATTTGAACGGCATCCCGCGAATGCTGCGGCAATGCCAAGCTTGATAGTGGTTTCTATTCCGCCGGAGCCGGCGACTCCACCGGTTCCAGATCCGGCTTTTTCGTTCCGGCTTCGGTCTCGAGTCGACGAGCCACGTCTCCTGGTGATCCTGTCTTCCTCGCGAAGAGCGAATAGGCAACGGGCACCAGATAAAGCGTCATGAAGGTGGCGGCCAGCACGCCCGATAGAACAACGATGCCGATGACAAAGCGCGTCTCTGCGCCGGCGCCAAACGACAGGATGAGCGGAACGCTGCCAGCTGCAGTCGTGATGCCGGTCATGATGATGGGGCGTAACCTCGTCACGGCTGCTTCTTCGAGTGCCGCATCGAAATCCATGCCTTCGTCACGCAGCTGGTTGGCGAATTCGACGATCAGGATGCCGTTCTTCGCGGCAAGCCCGATCAGCATGATGAGCCCGATCTGCGAGTAAATGTTGAGCGTCGCACCCGTCAGCCACATGCCAAACAAGGCACCGCCAACAGCAAGCGGCACCGTAAACATGATGACCAATGGGTGAATCCAGCTCTCGAACTGTGCAGCCAGAACGAGGAAGACAACGATCAGTCCGAGCAGGAACACGAACAGCAGCGATTGCCCTGCGTTCTTGTAGTCCAACGACTGCCCCTTGAAATCGATGATCACCGATGGTGGCAGTTTTTCGCGCGCCAGCTTTTCGACATGTGCGAGCGCTTCTCCAAGCGCCAGTTCGTCGGAAAGGTTCGCCTCCAGAGTGATGGCGCGGATGCGGTTATATCTATTGAGCGCAGTCGAACCGGCTTCCTCGCGGACGGTTACGAAATTGGAAAGGGGAATAAGGGCGCTCGAGCGTTCGGATCGACGTATATATTCTGCAGACTCGCCGGCGTGCGCTGGATGCCGCGTTCGCCTTCAAGGATGACGTCATATTCTTCACCATCCTCGATGTAGGTCGTGACACGGCGCGAGCCGAGCATCGTTTGCAGAGTGCGTCCGATATTCGATACCGTGACCCCGAGCTCGGCCGCGCGGTCATAGTTGATCTCGATGCGCAACTGCGGCTGGGTTTCCTTGTAATCCCAATCCAGGCCGACGAGACCTGGATTATCCTTCTCAATGGCGGAGACAATCACGTCCCGCCATTCAGCGAGTTGTTCCCATGTGCCTCCGCCAATTGTCATGCGGAATGGTTTTTGAATTCCTCCAGCGAAACCCTGGCGCATCACCGGAAAGGCGCGAACCCCCGGCAAACCCGCCAGATCCCGGCGGATTTCGTCCATGATCTTCCATGCGGAGCGGCGCTTCGACCAATCGTTCAGGACGGCAATGACAATCCCGGAATTGAAGGATTCATAGTTGTTGAAGGTTCGCGGCGCGCGAACGAGGAGGCGCTCGAATTCGCCAGATTCAGTGTAGGGAACCAGACGCCGCTCGATCTCGTCCATGTACTCCTTCATATAGGCGTAGGTGGCGCCTTCCGGACCGTTGACGATAACGAAGAAGGCGCCGCGGTCCTCTTTCGGCGCATACTCGGCCGGCAGTTTCTGGAAGAGCCACCAGGACGCCCCGACCAGACCGAAGAACACCAGCAAAACTACAATCCAGCCACGCAGCGCAACATGCAGGGTGATCCGGTAACCGTTGCGTATCGCTCCAAAGACCCGGTCGACGGCGCGCTCGGCCAATCCCGGGGCGTCTGCGCCTTTCAATACGATGCTAGCGATCATCGGCGAAAGCGAAAGTGCAACGAAGCTTGAAAAGGCGACGGCCGCTGCCATGGTCAGCGCGAACTCGGAAAACAGCCGGCCGATATCGCCTTCAAGGAATGCGATCGGAACGAAGACCGAAATGAGAACGACGGTTGTCGCGATAACCGCAAAACCGACTTGCCGCGTTCCCCTGAACGCCGCTACCAGCGGCGTTTCGTTGAGTTCGCGGATGCGACGGACGATGTTCTCCAGAACGACGATCGTATCATCCACGACGAGGCCGATCGCCAGAACCAGCGCAAGCAGCGTCAGCAGGTTTATCGAGAACCCCAATGCGTACAGCACGGTGAATGTCGCGACGATCGAAACAGGCACAGTGACAGCGGGTACCAGGGTTGCGCGCACGCTTCCAAGAAACACGAGAATGACAAGAATGACGAGGCCGATAGCGACGAACAGCGTCTTATAAACCTCTACAATTGCGCCTTCGACAAACACCGAAGTGTCATAGCTCTGGCGGATGGCCATGCCTTTGGGCAGTCCGGCGGCGTTGATTAGGGCCGCCTCCTCCTTTGCCGCGCGGGCAACGGCGATGGTATTGGCGGTCGATTGCTTGATGATGCCGATACCGACCATCGGCACGAGGTTGCCGCGAAAGAAGCTGCGGTCCTCCTCGGTACCCTTCTCGACGCGCGCGATATCGCCAAGCCGAATGAGATAGCCATCGTCGCCGCGGCGCAGGACGAGATTTGCAAAATTCTGCGCCGAAGTGAACGAACGCTCGATGCGCACGGTGAAGAGCTGGTCGCGCGATTC
>Ga0180009_10002891_pt1 | contig 19949 bp, 18 predicted proteins | sample OS_PC_MetaG_FD_123537 | JGI IMG/M metagenome (GOLD analysis project Ga0180009, IMG submission 123537) | Groundwater microbial communities from the Aspo Hard Rock Laboratory (HRL) deep subsurface site, Sweden - OS_PC_MetaG | ecosystem: Environmental > Aquatic > Deep subsurface > Groundwater...
CATCATCAGGTGCTTTCCGACTGTGGGGTCCAAGTCCTTGGTCGGTATATGGAAATACCGACAGAATTTCGGCTTGGTGGGGGTTTCCAGATTCTCTTTGCTGTACTCTCCGAAGGTGTCTCCAAAATCGACCAACAGATAGTTGTTGGTGTAGATGGCGACAAAGGGGATCAGTTCCAGTTGACGGGTGTCCAGATTGGTTACCTTGCAGTATCCCATTACTTCGGACTTTTCTTTGAAGTCCGGTTGGCCCTTGTTGTTGACCGCTATTTCGATGACCAGCGTTTCCTCTGTCTTCTTTCCGCCTTCATCGATATAGATTGAGCGAATCTTTTTGATCATGGTTCCTCTATGAAAAAAGGGGTTATTAAAACGGGGAGTAGAAAAGTTGGTTCCCCGTTGGTAGGATATCACAGCAGGAACTGAATTGTCAATATATAGCAAAATATTACAGCTACTTAAGATAAAGCGGGGAACAACTGAAAGGGAAAGTTTTGGGGGTAATTTGGTGGATCAAGAACCCTCTTAACTTATTTGTGGGATTGGGGGAGAGTCAGCCCGGGGTTAGCCCAGAATAGAGGAAATAATTTAAAAACAGTAACGTGACGATATTTAAACCTGATTTGGTTTTCCTGAAAAATCTTCGAAATTAAAATATCCTTTATCTACTCTCAATCCCAATTGTTCAATTCTACTTAGATATGATTCTGAATTCCAATCTGGATTGACCACATATAGTTGACCGTTAAAATTTTCAAATAATTGATTTATATGCGCATCATTTGCTGGGAAAGAATACCCTATTACAATCAATTTCTTTGCATCGCTAATTTTTGTTTTTGCGATATCAAGCACTCTGTTCATATATTTTTGGTGAGATGACTTAGAAGTTGATGGAGGTACAATAAGTGGTTTCCATCCTCCTGCCATAGACATATTTAAAGGCGAAAGACCTGAACTGAATGCAATATATCTTAGTTTTGTCTCCGGCTGTGATTCAGCATCATTGTACCGAAAAGTCACTGAACCATGAGGTTTTAGTAACAATACGCTACTTTCAAATTTTGCCGCTTTTTTAGTAACTATTTCTCCATAAACATCATCAAATTCCACCCCATGACCTGTTAGAGGATGCCATCCACTACAATAATATAGCATTGCGTCATCGATCAAAGAATCATAATTGAAGCTAACCACAGAATCTCCGCTTCGTAGCTTTTTTGCTAAATACTTATGATTGAAACATGTCTTCTCACGATGTTGGCGCATTGAGACAACAGGGTTAGATACGGCTTGGAATATGGTTCTGTCTAATACTTTTAAGATAGCGATTTTGATGGCCTCGTCCACTCCAGTATCATTTTCAATTTCAGAATAAAAATCTTCTAAGTTCAAGTCATAGTTAGTTTTCAGCTTTGCCGCAGGATCTGAAATTGATCCATAACCTCTCGAAACCAACCACTGAGACATTTGTATATCATGGAAAATCGGGAATACAGATATTGGAGGAAATATTGAAGCAATTCTTGCGAAAAACCCTTTCTGCAAGGGAATTTTATACTCTGTTGCATTTGAAGCGTAAGATGCGCCTGCGCCAAGAATATAAACAGTGGATTTTTTTTTATAAGATCCCATTACATTGCTATTAACCAATTGTGTTGTTTTTCTTTTTTCCTGCACAAATAGGACACCATGATCCCTTTTTAGTATTATTTGGAGTGGCTTCCCATTGATGCCCCTCCGAACATTCCCAAATGAGTCTAGTTTTACTGTTTATGTACTCACTTGAAACGCATTTCCCACCTCTTTCTTCAGCGATTCTCTTCATTTCTTCAATTGTAAGTTTTGCCGTTTTACTACAATATGGGCACCAGTAGCCAGATTTTATATTAACTGGGGATGCCTCCCATTGATGGCCTTCTGAACATTTCCATAATAATTTTGTTTGGCTGTTGATGTACTTTTCCGAAAGACATACGCCTCCCTTTTGTGCGGCCATATTTTGCATATCTTCTAATGTATGCATAATATTTCCTGAGCAAATTGGACACCAAGTCCTACTCTTAACTGCAGCAGGAGTCGCCTCCCATTGATGTCCTTTCGCACATTCCCATCTTAATTTCGAATTACTACTTATATACTCGTTTGACAGACATTTTCCGCCTTTATCTACTGCCAATTTATGCATATTTTCAATTGATAATTTTTTCATCTGAGAACTACGGTTAATTCCACATATCGGACACCATCGTCCGCTTTTAATTGTATTGGGGATTGCTTCCCATTTATGCCCTTCTGCGCATTCCCATAGCAGTTTATTTTTACTTCCCATGTATTGATCCGAAAGACATTTACCCCCTTTTTCCGCTGCAAGCCGATGCATATCTTCTATCGTTTGATGTTTGCCAATACAAATAGGGCACCACCTACCGTTTTTTATACTATTTGGAATTGCTTCCCATCGGTGGCCATCTGCACATTCCCATTTTAATTTTGTATTATCATTGACATAGTGTTCTGAAAGACATTGTCCACCTTTTTCTTCTGCAATACCAGTCAATACTTCCATCATTTCTGATGCTAGAGTAGATTGATACGCTTGTTTTAATTCTACTTTATTAAAATCAAAGCTAATTGGAATAGGAATTTGATTATTCAAGCATTGATTTTTTATAAATGGTTTGATTTCATCTATGGAAAGCCTTGAAGGTATTTCGGGCACTTGGATTAACAGAATTCCTTTGTTTTTACATAAATCCACTTTAAGTTGATCGTCCTTTTTTCTTTGTACTAAGCCTGTTTTGGTATTATTAAAGGGTTTGATAAGCGAATAATGTTGTTCTCCTTGATGCTCAAATGCCAATTGCGATTTTTTACAATAACCATCTAATTCCATTTGATTACCCCTGTCATTGATTAACCATTGGGGATAACATTTTGGGAATTTGTGATTAAAAAGCTGCTCAAAAAATGCTCTACAAATCCTCTCCCCGAGTCCAGTGGAACACTCAGGGCACCATCTGCCTTGCTTTATTTTATCTGGCGCAGCCTTCCATTGATGACCATGAAAACATTCCCATAAAAGCTTAGTCCGGTTATTTGTGTATTTGCTTGAAAGACATTTGCCCCCTCTTTCTTCTGCCAATTGAAACATATCTTCCAGAGTTAATCGGGCTGTTCCGCTACAATATGGACACCAATATCCTTGCTTTACATCAGCGGATCTGGCTTCCCATTGATGCCCCTTGGCGCATTCCCATTTTAATTTAGCCACTGAACTAACGTATCTTTTAGATAAACACGTACCTCCTTTATTTTCAGCAAGATTTCGCATTTCTTCCATGGTCAGCTTTTTTGCATTTGAACGGCGTTTAATTCCGCATTGCGGGCACCACCGTCCTTGTTTGATACTATTGGGAACTGCATACCACTGATGCCCCTCAGCACATTCCCATTTAATTTTGGTATTATCGTTAATATATTTTTTTGATAAGCACTTCCCTCCTTTACTTTCCGCAATTTTTTGCATTTCCTCAATAGTGCATCTTGTATTGCCAGCACAAACGGGACACCAGTTACTTTGTACAATATTACTTGGTGCAGTTTCCCATTGATGACCTTTTGCGCACTCCCATCTTAATTTGGTTTTACTGTTTGTATAATTATTTGAGAGGCATTTCCCGTTGTGTTGTGCTGCAAGTTGTTTCATATGTTCTATTGATAAACGTTGCGCAGAACCTTTACGTGTTGCAGCGCAAACAGGACACCAATGGTTCTGCCTTATATCATTGGGTGTAGCCTCCCATTGGTGTCCTTCTGAACATTGCCATAGTAATTTCGTCCTGTTGTTGACATATTCTTCTGATAGACATTTACCTCCCTTTGACTCGGCTAGACTTTGCATTTCTTCTATTGTCAGCTTTTTTGACATGACTAGACTTTCTTTTTCTCTGAGTCTGGCGTTGCAACCCAGGCCACATTGTCAAAACTTCCAACTTCAATGCTTGCAACACTCCCTGAGGAAACGAAGGCGAAGTTTTGATGGGAGTGAAATATGTCATCTGCAGTTTCATTTTCCTTTCTGTCCCGAATATATGCAGATTGGTCTTTGTTCCATGATGGATTTAAAACAATATGAAAATCTTTTGATAATTGATGAACGTTATTTTGATCTTCACGAGCGTGAAAGAAGTGGAAGGCTTCGTAGGAATCAACCAATTCTTGAGCAACCTTGTAAGTTTTGGGGAATCGAATTTCGAAGTCCAATAAATTTTCTGGTATCGTTGCAATATCGAAAAGGAATATAATCCAAGTTGTTCCACAAAATACCGCCCATATCGCCTTTTTACCTAAAGTACCAATTCTTTGCATAAACGTATGATTAATTTCTTTAAATTTTAACTCATCACTTGAAATCTCAAACTCGTCTATCCCTAAATCTTTAAGGCGATCATTGACTGTGGCTAATATCTCTTTCCTCAACTTTTCTAATTCTTTTTCCATATTGGCCTTTCACAATTTTCGTCATTCTCCATTTTTTCTATTGCTGAACTCGCATTACCAGCAAATGCTTACAACAAAATACTCTCATCCCCAAACAAATTCAAGGCAATCATCGACAGTGGCTGACACTTAACCAACCATGGCGCTCTACCGTTTTTGAAGAAATTGATTAAACTTTGGAATTAGCCGAGGGGGATTTCGAATCAGATCAGTGGGAAGATGTTTATTTGTAGTGGAAATGGGAGCTGATCGGGGCGACTATTTTTTAAGCAGAGAAATGAGATTGAATAAGAGGGCTATTGCTGCTAATAAAATAGCCAATCGTGAAAAAAACATCGTCGTTTTAAACGCCTCTCTATCTTCATTTCGTTTTTGTAGTATTTCTGCTCCTTGAAGAGTTAAGTTCTCTGTGTACTCCCAGAAAGTGCATTTATTTATCGGGCGGTTCCTTAACACCTCTTTTGTAAATTTCCCTATGTCATAATTCTCCATCCAAAAACCTTGACCGCAAAAAACATTCACCAAGTTGCCGTCAATTGTGGTTACTTGCATATTTCTAAGTCTTTGCCGATCCTGTTTTGTTAGAATTCGTCTGCGCTCATCTGGTACCGCTGAGATCCGGGTGAACTTCTCTTTATGAAACTCCACCCCGATAAGAAAATGACAATCAACACACCGAACCTTCTTGTATTCTTTGCTTATTGTGGATTGCTTATTCATTTTTCCCGGTTTTTTTGAGTTTTACACTGAGGTCGGATTCTCCTTCAAGGATTTTGTAAAGGCCATCCTGAAGACGCTTGCCCTGTTTTGCTGCCTCTTCATTTGCCGGTATGATTGAGGTTTGCATTGGAATTGGCCGCTTTCCTCTTAGTATTTCAAGTACATGAATTTAAATTTCGTTCTGATCCAACTCACGCCTTGCGTGCCCTTCCGGCGTATAGAATCCCCTTTTAATGTGAACTTTATCGAAATTATATCCAAGGTGTTTTCCCATCACCTGAAGCAAGTCGGTCAAATAGTCATTTTTTCTTTCAACCCATGCATCAATAACCTTCTCTCGTTGTTCAGGATCGCTTGGCAATTGCGCTAAATGATCAAGGTACTCTTTCCAGGCACTCTTTACCTCTCGTTCTTTTGCATCCTTGCCGGAAAACTCCAGATCAATCATGTTTAACGCCTGGACATGCTGTGGAGACAGCGTTGCCCCTCTTGTCGCCATAAGAGATTTAAATATTGATAACTTTCTCTCCCTGTCGCTTCGCCATATTTCAATCTGTTTCTGGGCAAATACAGCCAGAAACGGGGCAAGCAATACAGCCCCCACCATTACCCAATCACTTATTGTCATGATTTCCTCTTACAATTCAAGATTTAACTCTCTCGTAAACACCTTCGACGGATAAAAGGTCACAACTGTCATTTCGAGAATCTGATTGTTTTTCCAGCCCTGAACTTACTATATCTGCTTTGCTCACAGTAACCTACTCTCATCAGTAAACAAATTCAAGGTGATCAGCGACAGTGGCTGACGTATATTAGGAAAAGCTCATTACTGCGTATCTATTGCTCCACCACCCATCCATCCCTTATAAATAAAGGATTTGGGAATATATATTCAAATTCGTTTAAATATCACAGGAAAATGGAAAAACAAAAATCCAACCGGGAAAGAGTATAATCTTGAGAATAATGAGCGTTACTAACCTGTCCTTCGGAAGTGGAAGCTGTGAAGAGGTTTTTAGGGAGGATTTTTTCCGCTTGAGTTCAAAAAACGGGGCATCCCAATGTCGTTAAAATGTCAATTGGATGGCAAGTTGTAACCCGCTATCCCAGTAAAATGTTGATAGATGTCGATTGAAAAACGGGCAATTTGAGGAATAAAAAGAAGGTAACTAACTGAAATGATATGGTAGCCCCACCAAGACTCGAACTTGGATCTTAGGTTCCGGAAACCCGTGCTTCAACTATTTCAACTATGATGAAACTGACTATGAATATGAGCGGACTCATAATCCTCAGCTCCAACACATTCAACAAACCGAAATCAAAATAAACTGTTTCCTGTAAAGCGCCCATTCACAATGCTTCACACGGAATTCAGCGTTTGCAATTGTTGTTATATTGTCGATTGCCTGAAAGCTTCAACGCAATCATTAAACTTTTTGTGGATTGTTGGGGATTGAAAAAGGGGGTACTTCGGGGTGCTACTGGGATGTAACGGTCTGATATTGAATGGTGTCCCCACCAAGACTCGAACTTGGAGCTGAGGATTAGGAATCCACAAACAATGTTTTTAAGGTTGATACCCGCTGATACGGATTGATATGATAAAATATAATATCAACATGTTAAGGTTGTATTGTGTTTTTCATTTGATACCTATTGATACCCATAAATACCTAAAAATATCCGCTGATAGACACCTATATAGACACCTGATTTTCCTCGACAGAGCCTTTTTTTACTCAAAGCAGATTCAAGCGGTCGTCAGATCGTCCAGGGTTTTGACCTTCAATCAAATGCCAACTGCTACCCTGGCAGACATAATGGAGAATAGCATGAAAACGATTTAATACGCACCAAACGAACTGTTCGATAAAATTGGAGAAATCAAGCACCGCTTGGCTTTCCTGACTGAGGCTACCAGTTTATTACTGAACAGACAATCAGAAGCGGACCTGGCCAGTGGGTTTGTGAACACCATGAATGACATCCTTGCAGAACTGACTGCTGTCGAAGAAACACTTACCGGCGGGGATATGAGCGACGAGGATCTTAACGAAATGCTGGCTGAAGAGGGTTGTCACTAACCAGGGCATAAAATTCGTTGCGAGACGGCCCGAGGATTCAATTCTAGGATGCCGTCCGCACCACAAAACCATAGGGGGAAATTATGGGCGTAAAAGTCAAACGCAAGGGCAATGACACAGCGTACTGGGTGTTTATCTGCCACAAAGGCCGGAGGAAATCCATCCGTGTGGGACGAAGAGCGGCAGCCAACAAGGTATCCGAGCAGATCCAGGCACAGTTGGCACTGGGTCAATACAGTTTTGAACCGGAAAAGGTAATGCCGAACTTCGCTCAGTATGCTGAGCATTGGTTAGAGACATATGCTGAGAAAAACTTGAAGGCATCCACCTTGGTCAATTACAGATCAGCAATATCCCATCATCTCAACCCGGCCTTTGGCAGGCTACCGCTGGATCAGATCAAAACGCCCCAGGTGAGTGCTTTCATCTCGGACCAGCTCGACCAGGGTTTATCCCCGGCAACTGTCCGGAACCTGAAGAATATGTTGGCCAAAGTGTTGAAAACCGCAATCCAGATCGGTCGACACATCAGCACCAACCCATGTGATGCCGTTGACCGGATCCAGGATGACACACCCTCAGACAACCGCCAGGTAACATTTACCCTGGAGCAACGGACACGGTTTGAGTCTGTGATCCGGGAGCATTATCCGCAATACCACCCCCTGGTTGTAACCGGGTTCAGATCAGGTATGCGGATCGGTGAACTGATTGGGTTGAAATGGGACGACATCGACTGGGAAAAACGGCTGATATCGGTCAACAGGACGGTGACCAGGGGTGTGGTGACCAGTCCGAAGAGCAAGGCCAGCAGGCGGCAAATACGGATGTCCTCACAGGTGATGGATGCCCTGCGGGCCGAGTTGGTAAAGGCCAAACAGCAGAAGCTGGAGCAGGGTCTGCGTGTGTTGCCGGAATGGGTGTTTACCGGTACGAACGGTCAGCCGATCCAGTACAACAATTTTTTGGCCAGGGTGTGGAAACCGGCACTGGAGAGGGCAGGCCTGGGAGGGTTGACTCCACATTCCATGAGGAGTGCATACGCGACACATCGGATTGATGCTGGGCATCCAGTGCATGAAATTTCCAAGGAATTGGGACATACCTCGACTATCGTGACGATGGCTTCGTACTATCGGTTCCGACCAGAACTGGCGACAAGCGATATCGATGCGCTTGATAAAGTCGTTTAATGATTAAAGTGGGCGCATTATATTTTCCCATCTTGCGCCACTGAAGCCAACTGTCCCTCTTTCTTGTTCCATTCCCACTGTTTTTTCGTCCCTCAATACGCTGAAACGTCCTAAGTTTTGTTGTCTCTCTTCAAACAGGTAGAAAAATATCTTAAAGCAAATTCTTATCGTCAAATATTGCTAAAAATGGAAAATTGGAATATAGGTTTAGTAATTCATTATTATTATTGATAAAGATATTTCACAGGTGATCGGGAGTATTTTGACAATCGGAGTCTCATGAAAACAAAACTAAACATTGCTCTAGTGCTGTTTCTCGCATGTATACTGATCAGCATTTCAGGCTGCCAAGATGATAGTTCTGACAGTGCCTCGATTACAACAACAGCTGAAGAAGAATATAGTGTGAATGGGTATGTCCAAAAAGGCCCTTTTGTTTCTGGATCGTCAATCACCATACAATCGCTCTCAAATACACTTGCATCAACTGGCACATCATATCAAACAACAATTACCGATGATTTTGGCACTTTTTCAATGGGGAAAAAGATCAAGGGGAAATATGTCGAAATCATTGCTGCTGGATTCTATTTTGATGAAGTTGCTGGTGTTCTATCATCAGCAAATTACACTCTAAGGGCTATTGCAGACTTATCAAGTAAGGAATCTGTTAATGTAAATGTCCTGACAACACTGGAAAAAGACAGGATTATTTATCTTATGACAGAAGGAGGGAAAAGTTTTTCCGACGCAAAAACGCAGGCCGAGAAAGAGATTCTGTCCATATTCAATATTTCCGCCAGTAATACATCATCATTCGATGGAATGGATATTAGTAAGACAGGCGATAGCAATGCAATTTTGCTGGCAGTTTCTGCAATACTGCAAGGCAATAACTCGGTTGCGGAATTATCTGAGCTGATATCAAAAATAAATCTTGATATCAAGGCGGATGGAACGCTTGATAATGAAAGTTACAAGACTGAGATAAAAACAAATGCAGATAGTCTGGATCTTGCTCAAGTTAGGTCAAACTTGATTTCCCGATATTCAAATTTGGGTCTTACAGTGACTATCCCAGATTTTGAAAACTACGCAAAAAATCTAGTCCCTGGTTTTTCTATAACTGGTATTAGCGGAAATACTGATGAAAATGGACAGGCAGCCACATTCACAGTGAAATTGAAGTCCCCGCCAGAATCGGGTGTTTTGATTTCAATTGCAAGCTCTGATGCAACGGAGGGAACCGTCAACCCATCAAGTCTTTCTTTTGCGCCGTCAAATTGGAATACGAGCCAAATGGTAACTGTCACTGGCGTGGATGATAATGAAGAAGACGGTGATCAAACTTTTACTGTATCTTTGAATGCATCAAATTCGGCTGATTCAGTTTATGCTTCTCTCCCATCAAGTTCCATTTCAGTTATTAATGAACAGCGTTATTGGAGTATTAAAAGTAACTTTTCAGGAAAGGATGCTGGATGCGCTATATCTATTAGTTCATCAATAATCGCAATAGTTGGTATTTATACCCCAAATTTGATCAATCTGGATTCATGCACTGCTCCAAGTGGAGAAGGTTATGTTAATTTGTATTCTTTGGATGGGACTAGTCTTTGGAGCAAGAGGCTATCGACAGTGGGGAATTTCATATCTGTAAAACATGATTCATCAGGCAACATAATTGCGTTAGGGAGTACCTCTTCAGCATCTAATAATGGAAATGGAGGTGGTACCATTGTAAAGTATAATAGCTCTGGAACCGTTTTATGGAATGTTACTCTAAATCCAGAATATAGGCAGGCAATTGAAACAGATTCATCTGACAATATTTTCACAGTGGGTAGATCATCTACTAATCAACAACTACTGGCAAAATATAACTCAAGTGGAACCGAACAATGGACTGCTGCGATAGGGGAATTTGGAGGATCTGTTTCTGATGGACGGTCAACAGCATATGGAATAGCCCTAGATGCTTCTGGAAATATTTACACGGTTGGTTCGACACAGTATGCTGACACATTTGATGGACATAACACGTTTGATGGATCTACTCACACAGATAAGCAAGATGCGACTCTTGTAAAGTATAACACTTCTGGCACAAAACAATGGTCTGCAGTAATAGGGACAACCGGTGAGAACGATTTAGCTTACGCTGTTGACACGGATTCAAACAATAACGTCTATATTACAGGGGCTACATCTGGTAATCTGGATGGAAACACGAATAGTACTCCTGGGTATCAAGCGATTTTTGTTTCAAAATTCAATTCAAGTGGAACAAAACAGTGGACAAAACTTACTAGTGGCACAAGTGGTCAGGGTACCTATGGTGGGAAAGGTATTGTAATTGATTCATCAGACAATATCTATGTGACAAGCAGCGCAAGGCCCAGTGTAAGCCTAGATGGAAATACCAACTTGGGTGGCTCTGATATTATTTTGATCAAATACAATACAGATGGAACAAAGCTTTGGACAAAGCAAACTGGGGGTACCGGATATGATTTTGCTAACGGTATCGATTTAGATTCTTCTGGCAATATATTTATTACAGGTGAAACAAATGGCAATATAGATAAATATCCAGCCAGTGGTGACAATTACTATATCATTAAATATGAATCTAACGGCGTGAGGCCGTAATGAGCGATGAACTAATAAGGAAAGCTTATACTCTTCTCTGCTAGACCAGTCAGCCGACTTTTCAATGATTCTATCGAGAAGGGTTGAGCCAGACGGCTTGCGAGCCCATCGACGAAAGTCTAAATCATTCACCTGGATCGATCATGAGGAAAAAAGAACTGCTATACACTTTCCGGCATATTTGCCGGAGGGCAAAACCGATTCCCGAGACGCAGCGGGAAAAGCCATCGGAGTTGGAGGCATAGGGGCAATATGCATTTTTACACTTTGACCTGTAAGTATGTTCGAGACCTGAATTTTGGCACTTCTGTCACACTCTGACGAAAGTTTAAACCCACCACCTGGAACGATCATTCCAAGTTAAAAACCAACCCTGTAAAGTCCCAAATGAACTATTTGACAAGAGATAGAACTATCTGAGAGCAATCTTTTAAAAAATCAATACCAAGCCTTCGTTTCAAAGAAAAACACCCACAAAACCCCTCACAGCGATCCGTTATTTCAGAAGATCCCCGATCCAACCCTCTATTCCCTTTTGTATATTTAAACGTTCTCTTTGTAGTCTTATTTGACTATTGGTCAAGCCATCGGTAAAAAGACTAAATAGATGAAAAAATACAAATAAAGTAGATAGCTATCATTTGTCTAAAAGTCCTCCCTCTCCCAATCCATCACCTTACCACCCAGGATGATATGGAGCTGGACCTCATCAATCAACCACAGGGACTTCTCAATCCGGCGTATCTCTTGCTGTGCAGCACCAATACGTCTTCTGGCCTGCTCGATCTTCAGGCAGCCACAAGATCTGGCCACCCCAGACAGCAAGGTATACTCGGGGTGGACGGCTATGTTTCCGCATGAACAGCGGCAAGCCAACAATCCAAACCTCCGCAACAATCCGGAAGTATTTACTGAGTCTGGCGCTTTATTTTTGGCCTATCGTCTTTTGGTCTTCCTTTGCCTGCTTTTTTCCGCCTCCCTTCCCTGTCTCTGACAATTTCGCCCGGCCAATCGCAGGCAAATCATCCTTAACCCCGAGCGCCAGCTCCGCCTTCCACCCGTCCGTCAGATTCCGCTCTCGATAGCTGGTTAGTGCGAATCCAGATCCGAGCCGCGATTCGGTCAGGAAAGGTTTTTTCGAGGGTCGGTCTTGCCTTGTTAGTGGTTGTTCAAAATAAGGCTTGACTCTGAAGAAAATCAGCGTTACCATATTCAGCAACTCACGGCGAGGCATGGCATGGTGGCGGGTAGGCATTCAGCCGAACGCCATAACCAGCTTTGATAAGGAGAAGCTATGTCAATTATTAATACTGAAGACATCGTCGGTATTTATACCGAAGATTATCAGTTTAAGTGCTGCGAGTGTATGACCAAAGAAGACTGGGATTCTTTGACTCAGGAAAACGTGATACCACGGAAAACCGTTGAAGAAGACGATGATAAGGTTTTCTTTTGCGATATCTGTGGTCAACGTCTATAGCCTTTGGTCGGCGCCCCTTCGGGGGCGCTCCTCTCGTCTATTGTGGGAACCGATTGAGAATATCAACCAATTGCGGGATGGCGTTTAAACCCGTAATACGGCCTGTTTCGGGTCCTCTGCAAAGGGCAGCAAGGCTGTCAGCCAGCCATACTTCTATCCACGTTCAACCGTTTTAATCTCCACAGTTTGCTGTTGCTAAAGTACGTGTCACTGTTGGCTGTCTTCAGGTTCGAGTCCTACGTACCTACTCCCCATAAATATTTACAATCAGTAACTTAATATTAAAAACATGGGGTATTCATTAGTACCGAATGGTATCAGGTTGACCTTGAATTGAATTCCAATTCTAACCCACTCCGCTAACCACAACCGGTGCGTTTAAACACTTGAATCTGTATCCAGGACCTGCTACGTTCCTTTCGACAACCAAAGCATCATATCTTGAAAAAACGATCCGTTCAGGAAAAATCCTTACGGTTTCAGATGCGATTCTGCTTGGCAGCCATTCCGCTTTTGTTTTTTACTCGCAGTGTGTGCGCCAATCCCTTTGCTGCAAACCATCATCCCGATGTTGAACATGAAAATAAATCTACTGGTGCTTATAATCTCTTGCTGTCTTGCAGGTTGTTCATTTGTAAATAGGACGGTGTCAAAAGCAAAAGGTACGTTCACCAATGAAGACAAATTTCATGAAGCAGCGCAAAATGGAGATCTATCATTGGTTAAAAAATATATCGAACTAGGAGTAAAAACCAACTATCAGGGAGGTAGGTTAAAAAGTACAGCACTGTATGAAGCAGTCAATTATGATCATTATGAAATCGTAGTGTACTTGCTTGAGAAAGGAGCAAATCCAAATATTACTGACAACACCGGCTACGCTCCAATAAATTTGGCTGCTTATAACAATCAAAGCAAGATGGTTCAACTTCTAATCAAACATAAGCCAGACCTAAATACTCAGAACAGCGAGGGTTTTACACCGTTGCATTATGCAGTTTACAATGGGAATCTGGAAATTGTAAAGATCCTTATAGAGGCTGGGGCTGATAGTACAATTAAAGAGAAAGACGGTTACACTGCATTTGATTACGCCGCGTCCAATGGATTACAGGAAATCGCCGAATATATGAGATGGATGATTAATATGCATCGAAATGAGGAACTTAAAGAAGAAGCTCAGAATAGACTTTATTCATGTCTTAGGAAAAAATCTGAGGAATATGATGATGAACTGAGTGGAGCAGAAACAATCGCAAGAGCGGTTGTTTCCGGTTGTAAAACAGAGTTTCTTGATCTCAAAAATATTGCAATGGAAACCCTGACAAGTGTTGGCCAAAAACGATATTTTGAGCAAGAATCTCAACAATTGGAGAACAATTATGCACTCAGAGTTGTTCTAAAGAGCAGGAGATATCGAAAACAACACCAATCAAATCAAGATCAGTTTTCAAAACTACAACACCAGACAATCGATAATCTTGATCAATGTTTCACAATTAATACTCCTAGAATTTCTAATCGTATTCATTCTTTAGACGTCAAACGAATGGAACTAGTTAACTCATGCAAGAAGCCTATTAAAGAGCTGCAGTTAGTTTTTGAGGAAACCCTTATGAATGAAGGAAAAGAAAGCAAAGAAAAAATAAATCATTTAGTCTCAAAATGGCTACCTTTGCGAATTGATGAACTTGCTACTCTTCATTTAGAAAGCTATCAACAAATGGATATTAAGAAATCATTAGTAGTCCAATAGGATTTGAGTAACCGTCTTGACCGCCTTTCAACCTAGCTTTGTAGCTCGGAATATCTGTTACAGTGATGTAATTCCAGAATATTCAGCCCCCACCTCGTATTACCCCCGACTTTTTCATTGACACTTGTATCCTGGAAGGTGATTCATGAGAACCTGTGCTGGATGTTCGGTCAAGTCATCCGTGTTGGATCGAGTGGTATGATAATGCGGAGCAGGATTGTAGGTCCTGATCTGCCGATTTACGCTCCCGCCAATACTCCACGCCAGAAAGTCCACTCTTCAGTTATTGACAGCACCATGTTCAGCGAGTATGTCATATACAAGATCTAAATCTGTATATCTCGATAATATTGACGTTTTTTCCGATGCGGATTGGGCTTCAGGTGAATTGGAAAACCAGAGGCTAAATCGTGTACCGAATTGAAACTTAACACTAGGAGACCGTTATGAACCGCTCAATCTTGAATCTAATTGCCCTGGTCGTAGGTCTGGTGATGCTGGGGGCCTGCTCTTCTTCAGATGTTGTCACCAGCAAAGACATGGAGCTCGACGATCAGCCCTGCTGGATTGATGGTGGTCCTGACTGTGATGACCAGAGCAATCAATTCATCTATTTCGTCGGCCGAAACGCTGTTCCGGAAGCCAACCGGGCCCGTCCCAGCCGGCTGGCTTTTGATTCGGCGCGCATGAATGCCAAGACCCTGTACGTGAGTTATCTGGAAGAAACGATTACCACGAGGGCTTCGGAGGCCCTAACTACCAGCGGAAGCACTGAGGATGGGGCGCAGTCCGTCGCAAGCTTGAAGAGCCTGAGCACCACGTTTGCCCGGAAGACGGTCAGCGGACTCAAGCAGCATGACAGCTTTTATGTTTCCGAATCAGAAAATGAGCGCGAGCTCCCGCTTTGGACAGTTTATGTCCGGATGCGGATTCCCCGGGCGGAGGTAGAACAGAAGTTCGAACTGTTGACGGAAAATATACGCGATGCCGCGCAGTCCGGCAGTAAATCAGCACAACAGATCCTAAAAGGCATCGAGTCGGTGAACAAGCGAATGAAGCAGGACGACTTTTTCAAGGGATTTTAACCAAAAAAAAAAAAGGGACATGATGATTCGTGTCCCCTCATTTTCATGTTTCATTATGCCTGGAAAGGCATGGGTGTTGGTTCCGGATGTTCACCGGAACGACTTGAGTTCGGCATGGATTCCTCCCCACAGGTGAAGCAATATCACAACCAGAACCTGAAAATTATTATGCTAATACGAATTCTGGCCCGGCGGTTTTTTCCGGTTTTTTTTGTCTTGGCAATCTGCGGAGCTACGGCCACGGCCGCAGAAAAACCGAACGCTGCCCTGAACCCAAATCCGGTGGTCGTGGGGGTCTCGGATACCGAGGTTAAGATGATCATGGCGCCGCTGCGGGAGTCCCTGGGACGATATTATTCCCTGATTACCGAACGGGCCTACAACGAGGCCTGGGAAAAATTCAGGGAAGAGGTCGAGAGCATGGAGGAGTGCACTGAGGACAGTTGCATCCAGTACATGCAGGACAGTCTGGCGATCAGCCATGTGTTCGTTTTCATGATTATCCGGCAGAGAGATCTGACACAACTGACCCTGGAACTGGCGAAGCTGGACGTGAAATTTACCTCGACGGTATCCTGTAATCAATGTGATGTCGGTAGATTGCTGGATCAGGTCGGGCCGCTGGTGTCCAAGATGGTGGAGCAGGACAGTGAAGTGGACGCCGGTTTTTCGCTCAGTGGGGATATTTTTGCCAAAACGGCCGGGCCGTCCGCAGACGGAATCAGAGGCGGTGTAGAACGTCTGACCCCACAGGTTACCGGAGACAGCCGGGCATCGATTGCCCTGCTGGTTTTTAAAAGCGAACCCTCGGGTGCGGATGTTTATATCAATGACACCCTGGCCGGAAAAACCCCTTACCAGAATATGTCGCTGAAGCCGGGCACCACTCTCAGAATTACGCTGAAGCTGGATGGTTACTATGACAAACAGGTCGAATTCATGGTGGAGGCCGGCACCAACAAAATTGAGCAGCCCATCATGCTGGTGTCCAAATACGGCAAGCTCAATATCACCAGCGATCCGGAAGGGGCCGAAGTCTTCCTGGCCGGCAACCGGGTGGGGAAAACCCCGTACCGGGATGATCACATCCTCTCTAACAAATACCTGCTCAGCCTGAGGCTCCCCCTGCATTTTCCCATCGAAAACCAGACCATTGAGGTGAAAGACGCCGACCAGACCGTTTCCCAGCACTTCAGGCTGCTGCCCAACTTCGGGGAACTGGAGATCAGGACCGAACCGGATAATGTTTCAATTGTAATTACCGACCAGGAGGGCGAGGTGGTGAAGCGAGCAGAAAGCCCCCTGGACCATAAAATCATCCCGGGCAACTACAATGTCAGGCTGACGAAGGAAGGGTACGAATCTTTGGATTTCAAGGCTGGAGTCGCTCGAGGGAAGAAGGTGGAAATCCGGGAAACCCTCAGAAAGCTGGAGGGCACCCTGATCGTCAGCTGTGAACCCTACATGGAAGATGCGGAAGTTTACGTAGACGATGAATACAAGGGCAAGGTGCCGGTAGCCCTCGTCGTGCCGGCGGGAGAGCGCAATATCCGGGTCCAGACCGACTACAAGATCGGATACCAGATAGTGACGGTTATCGACCGCCAGACAGCCACAGCCAAGGTTCTGATGGGAGAGAGGCTTTCCGAAAGGGAGATCCTGTTCCAGTATAACAGGTGGAAGGCCAAATGGATGGCCTCTGCCGGCGGTGCTTTGCTAGCGGCTTACTGGGCCATGCAGGAACATTCGGCAGCACTGAGCGCCAAGAGCGACCAGGACGCTGCTGTGTCGAAGATGATGGCGGCGGCCTCCTACGCAGAGGCCAGTGCGTACAGCAGTGAGGCATCATCTAAGGGTGATGAGATCAAGCAACACAATGGTAATGTCCAGGTAGGGATTCTGGGATCGGCTGTTCTGGCGGGTCTGGCAACCTGGATCTGGCTGGATGAACCCGCTAAACCGCGCACAGCATCTTTACGCGAGCGAAACCACGATGCGGGGAGCCGGTTCGCTTGGCAACCCTACATTCAAGCCGATGGCCGAGTCGGTTTTGCCTGGCAGGTAAAATGGTGAAAGAGAAATCGCATTCCGACGGAAAAAGCCCGAGCAGAGAGCTAAAACCCCAGATCTCACAAGATTACAGTAACCACAGAACCAGAAAACCAATGACCCGGAAAACCCATACCATTGCTTTTACACTCCTCATTTTCGTTATCCTAGCCGCGGCAGGCTGCAAGGAGGTGGATGAAACCACCAGCCAGAGCCTGGCGGACTATGTAGATACGACGCCGCCTACCGTTGTGTCAACCACTCCAGCAGATAGTTCTGCAGACGTAAACCCAAGAACACTAAGTGCAATTAGAGTTACCTTTTCTGAAAAAATAGATGAGAGAAGCCTTACAGCCGCATCTTTTATTGTTAACGATGGGAGTTCTGATGTAGCTGGGGTTTACAACTGTTCTGACAAAATCTGCTCTTTCTCTCCGAACGGTAACTTTTATCATAGTAAGTCGTATTCAATATCGTTGACTTCCACAATAAAAGATTACAGTGGTGTTGCATTGAAAAATGCATTCACTTGGACCTTTGGTACCATCTCTTTTTCCGCGGATGCGAAATCGGTGCGAATACTAAGGAATTCAAGCCGGTCTTTCGATCTGTCCACCAACAAAGAAGATGCGACCAATGTTACATATTCAATCGTTGCAGGTCCTTCCCACGGATCAGTCTCAATCAGTGGTTCGATAGCCATTTACACCCCCACCACGGGTTATTCGGGGACGGACACCTTTACTTATAAAGCCAATGATGGCATAGAAGATTCCTCCACTGGAACTGTATCGCTTGAAATTAAGGACGGAAGACTGCCCGACACCGGCCAGACCAGTTCCTACACAGCCATCTTTGGAGAGGATTCGGATTATACAATCAAACCCCCATCATATACAGACAACGGTAACGGCACGGTGACCGATAACGTCACCGGGCTAGTCTGGCAGAAGACCGACGACAATACTACTCATACCCATTTATCAGCAGGAGCCTTCTGCGAAAACCTGACCCTGGGTGGACAAAGTGATTGGCGGCTACCCACCGTCAGCGAGCTGGTCGGTATCCTGCACCTGGGAACATACAACCCTGCCATCAATACGACCTATTTCACCGGCACAAATTCCTCGTACTACTGGTCGTCCACTACCTATGCTTACAATACAAGCTATGCGTGGCATGTGGACTTCCAAGGAGTCAACGGCATGACCTACGACTATAAGACAAGCTACAACTATGTCCGTTGCGTTCGAGGCGGACAGTGAATTGGTAATTGGTTTTTTCAGTTTTTTGATTGAATAGAGTTTGAGGAGAGACGATTATTTCGGACAAACTGGTGGATCGTTACTGGAAAATGAAAGCCGCAGTATCGGGCTGTCTTCTGCTGATGCAGCCAGGGGCTTTCGTGCAGATGATGGACGATGATTCACGTTCGATGTCGAATCATACGGAGCTGAAGCTGGTAATGGCTATAGCGGTCGACCGAAAGGAAGATGTATTCTTTATTGAGAGACTTATACGAGGGCGGTTGACGGAAACCGGTCAAATCATTACAGGCATGTTGATGGGTCCAGATACAATTCAATGAGGCAATTATGAAACAGTCGAGATGTTTGTTGGTTCTTTTACTTGTGACAGGCTGGTCGCTGGTCGTTGGAGGGGCCCTGGCAGCCGATTTTACCGACAACGGCGATGGGACCGTCACCGACTACGACACAATCCTCGTCTGGCAGCAGGGGGAGAGTGACCGCAAGACCTGGGAATCAGCCCTGACCTACTGCGAGGGTTTGACCCTGGGCGGTCAGAGCGACTGGCGGCTGCCCAACTTCAAGGAGCTGCAATCCATTGTCGATTATACCAGGCACAGTCCCGCCATCAACATAACCTATTTCGCGAATGCCTTTTCCTTGGACTACTGGTCGTCCACTAGCAGCACGAACACTACAAGCTACGCGGTTGCAGTGAACTTCAGCCGCGGCTGGTCGCACGGCTCCGGTAAGGGCGACAGCTACTACGTCCGTTGTGTTCGAGGCGGGCAATAAGTCTATGAGTGGATGATTGTCGGTTTTTAGTTATTACGGCCATCAGGAGCAATGGTGGGGACTGGAGTTTGGGAAGGAATAGGTTTTTCGAGGCTACCGAGAATTAAATCCACTAAATCCACTAAATTAACCTTATCAACTACGTTGCGGCTGGAGACTTTTTTTTTCGATTCGATTTTTTTGGTTGAAAATAACTCGGTTTCCGCTTCCAGTATGAGTTAGAAGCGTCTCTGATATTACCGTCAGCGCTTTAAATGTCTCTCGCTGGCTGAAAACCTCGGAAACCTTTCCTCACATTCCGGCATACCAGTCATCTTCAATCTAGTGGTTTGTTGCAAACAAATTGACTATTAAAGTCGAGGGGGGGGGGGGGGGGGGG
>Ga0180009_10002892_pt1 | contig 19949 bp, 18 predicted proteins | sample OS_PC_MetaG_FD_123537 | JGI IMG/M metagenome (GOLD analysis project Ga0180009, IMG submission 123537) | Groundwater microbial communities from the Aspo Hard Rock Laboratory (HRL) deep subsurface site, Sweden - OS_PC_MetaG | ecosystem: Environmental > Aquatic > Deep subsurface > Groundwater...
ACACAGCAGCACAGGCGAGTTATCAGCAGTCGACTCTGCAGGAAATACTCTCAGGCGTCAAGGTTCACGATATCATGGTGAAAGAGTTGGTGACCATCAGTTCCTCGATGACCATTGAAGCTGCAGTGAACGATTATTTTTTGCGATATGGATACGGCGGATTCCCTGTGGTTGAAGACGGAAAATACCTCGGCATCATAACACTGAAAGAACTGAAAAAGGTCCCCAGAGAAAACCATAGAAATACGATGGTCTCGGACGTCTATTCGGCTCACAAAAGGGAGTGGGAGATCTCCGCTGATGCGGAAGCGATGACTGCCCTTGAAATGATGGTGAAAGAGGATGTGGGAAGGCTGGTGGTGAAGAAAGGGGATACAATTAAAGGTCTGATTACGAGAAACGGCATCGCACGGTATGTCCAGCTTATGGGCAAGAGTTCTTAATTAAAAGGAGTGTAAAATGGTTAAGAAATATCTGTGCACATACTCCCATGTCCGATTGGAATACGATGATCTTTGATCTTAACGATATAGCCGGTCTGAATTTCAGAATGAGAATTGAGATGAAAGGGTATTAAATAAGGAAGCGATTGATGAAGACAATTGTTACCTTGTCAATGAATCCTGCAATCGACAAGAGTTCGAGCGTTGAACATGTTATTGCAGAAAGAAAGCTGTACTGTAAAGTTTCAAGTTATGAACCTGGTGGTGGAGGTGTAAATGTATCGAGGGCAATGGAAAAACTGTGAGGAGAATCCGTGCTTTTCTATCCTGCGGGAGGACTGGCCGGGCATATGCTCAAAGAACTCCTCGACCGGGAAGGAGTAAGCCAACGTGACTATCGTTCGAAATCCAGAGAAGAACTCTTTACTTCAGCACAAACTCATGGCCGCATTTTTTGCAGTGTACAGTATCTCCTTTTTTCTTGGCCTTAAAATGCTGGACTTTTTGCACTTCGGGCATTTCCTGTAAAAATTAAAGACATTCAGAAGGGCCGCTAAATAATAAATCATAATTTATGATAGCATAAAATTAACTATGGAACTTGGATTTTTAAAATCTCTTGTTATAGTTTTAGGCGTATCTGCATTAGTGGTATTCCTGCTTCACAGGCTGAAGATTCCATCTATTGTTGGTTTTCTTCTCGCAGGCGCTATCCTTGGCCCCTATGGCATAGGGATTTTAAGAGATGTCCATTCAATAGAGATAATGGCAGAGATCGGCGTGGTGCTCCTTCTCTTTACGATTGGAATTGAATTTTCCATGGCAAGGCTGATCAGGATGAAAAAAGCAGTTATTGCCGGCGGAGGGATTCAGGTATTGCTTACGATAGCTTTATCTGCTGTTGCTGCCTATCTTCTGACCGGAAATGCAAACAGGTCTGTCTTTTTTGGCTTTCTCATAGCTTTAAGCAGTACAGCAATTGTCTTAAAAATGCTTGCTGATAAGGGAGAGACAGACTCACCTCATGGGCGCATAATGGTTGGCATACTTATATTTCAGGATCTCTGCGTTGTGCCGCTTATGCTCTTAATCCCTTCCCTGTCAGGAGAGGGAATAAACATAACAGACATATCAATAAAGCTGGGAAAGGCTGTCCTGATCATTGCAGTTGTGCTATTAAGTGCGAGGTGGATTGTCCCTGGATTACTGCATCAGGTTGTACGTACAAGGAGCCGTGAATTATTCATAACAACTATAATATTTCTCTGTTTCGGGATTGCTCTTCTAACTTCAAAATTCGGACTTTCTTTTGCGCTTGGCGCATTTTTAGCAGGTCTGACAATATCAGAATCAGAATATTCGCATCAGGCAACATCAGACATCCTGCCGTTCAAGGACAGTTTTATAGGCATGTTTTTTGTTTCAGTCGGGATGTTGATGGATATAGGTTATATGTCTGACAATTGTCTGAAGATCGCAGTTGCTGTTGCATTGATATTCGGGCTAAAGATAATTACAGGCATAATATCTGCTCTTTCAATAGGAAACCCTCTGAGAACCTCAATCCATGCAGGACTTGGTATTGCCCAGATTGGAGAATTCTCTTTTGTGCTTGCAGTTGCAGGCAAGGCATCGGGGATCATAACAGGGGAGTTTTATCAGATATTTCTCTCCTCCTCAGTTGTAACAATGATAATGACGCCCTTTGTCCTTAAGTCAGCGCCTTTTGTATCAGGATGGATAACATCAAGGCATCTTTTAAAGAGGATAGCCAGCCTTAAGAGAGTTTCTGAGGGGGAGGGGTTTCCGAGGAGGAGGCATGGGCATGTGATAATTATCGGCTTTGGCCTTAATGGGAAAAATCTCGCAAAGATTCTGAAGGAGGCAGAAATACCTTATGTTGTGCTTGAGATGAACAGCGATACAGTGCGTGATATGAAGAAGAGGGGAGAGCCTATATATTATGGTGATGGAACAAGTGTAGAGATACTCCATAAAATTGGTATTCACAGGGCAAAGGTGCTTATGGTTGCCATCTCAGACGCTGCAGCTACACGGAGGATTGTGCAGATTGCAAGGCATGAGAATCTGTCGCTGCATATTGTTGTAAGGACAAGATATGTTGCAGAGGTTGACGACCTTATCAAACTCGGCGCCAATGAGGTAATACCGGAAGAATTTGAAACATCAATAGAGATATTCTCACGTGTGCTGCACAGGTATAATTTCCCCAGAAATGTAATTATGGACATGATAGATAAAATCAGAAGCGGCAGTTATACCGCTTTAAGAGGCATGGAATTACCTAAAAGACATCTCTTTGAGAAATGTGAGTGGCTCTCGGATATAGAAATAGAGGGGTTTAGAGTTTCAGAAAATTTGCATCTTGTGGGCAAGAGCATAGCTGAGCTTCAGGTAAGGAAGAAAACAGGGGTCACAATTATAGCTGTAAGGAGAGGACATGAGGTTTTTACAAATCCTGAGCCTGATTTTACGTTCAGGGCAGGAGATATAATATTATTTACCGGTGAAAGAAAAAATATGATGAAGGCATTGGATTATTTCAAAAGAGAGTTTTAATGCTGCTTTATCTGCTCAGATAATATTTGTGGCATTCTTTCAATCCCTTCCCTGCTTGACGTCTCACCCCGTTAGAAACCGTCATTCTGGCGTGGGTGCTATAATATCAGAAAATGCTTATTTATTTTAAAATTACTGCCCTTTCTAACGGGGTTTATTATGCTTGAGAAGCTCTCACTTATCCCTCCAAGACCCGGGGTTTATCTGCTCAAAGGCGCTAAAGAGGCCGTCCTTTATGTAGGCAAGGCAAAAAACCTGAGGAACCGTTTGCGGAGTTATTTCCGGAAGTCTGCTGAACTTGATGCAAGAAAAACATCAATGATGAGAAATGTAAAGGACATTTCCTATGTTGTGACGAATAACGAACTTGAGGCGCTTGTGCTTGAAGCAAATATGATAAAGCAGTACAAACCCCGCTTTAACATAATATTGAGGGATGACAAGAACTACCCCTATCTGAAACTCACAGTTAATGAGGAATGGCCAAGGCTTGAAGTTGTGAGAAGGATTAAAAAGGACGGAGCGCTCTATTTCGGGCCTTATGTCCCTGCACGTAGCATGTGGGAGGCTGTTGCATTCATAAGGAGAAATTTCCCGATTAGGCCATGCAAATATTCACTTGACAGACCAATGAGGCCGTGCATCCAGCGCCAGATGGGGAAATGCCCGGCGCCATGCGGCGGGCTTATAAGCAAGGAAGAGTATACGAGGATTGTAGAGGATGTGAAGCTTTTTCTTCAGGGCGAGAAAAAAGAGCTTCTTGATGAGCTTGAAAAGAGGATGGAGAGGTTCTCGGAGGAATTAAGATTTGAAGACGCTGCAAAGATAAGGGACAGCATAAATAATCTAAGGCATATGTGGGAATCACAGAAGGTCGTTGCTCCTGAACTCGGGGATATTGATGTTATAGGTTTTTATGGAGAGGGCAAAGAGGCTGTATTCAGAATTTTTTTCATAAGGAACGGGATTATGATAGGGACAAAGGATTTTCACCTGAAGGAGACAGCAGGAATTCCAACAGGAGAACTTTTTCACAATTTCATAGAGCAGTTTTATGCAAAAGAAATAATTCCTCCTGATGAGATTGTGCTCATGCAGCGTCCTGATGAGATGAAGACGCTGACAGCTTGGCTTAAAGATAAAAAAGGCAGGAGAGTAAAGATAACAATGCCGGCTGAAGGCAAGAAGCTTGAACTCCTCAAAATGGCGGAGGAGAATGCAATGGTAATATTTAAGAGCAGAGAAAAGACAGACGTTAAAGAGATTCTAAAAACATTGAAAGAAAGACTTGTCCTTAAAAATGTCCCTCGCAGTATCGGCGGCCTTGATGTCTCAACAATATCAGGGAGCGAATCAGTAGGCGCATTTGTATACTGGGCAGAAGGCGGGTTCAAAAAGGATATGTACAGGCATATGAAAATCAAGACAGTTAAAGGCATGGATGATTACTCAATGATTGAAGAGATAACAGGAAGGGTTATAAAGAATTTAGGTGAAAAACTTCCGTCACTCATAATAATTGACGGCGGCAGAGGACAGCTTGAGGCTGCAAAAAAGGCATTTGACGAATCCGGCGTTAAAAGCACAGCAATAATCTCCATAGCAAAAAAACCTGACAGGGCATTTGCTTTATCTCTTGATAAGCCCGTTGACCTTGAGGATAAAACTACATCATCACTGCTCCTTAAAAAAATAAGGGACGAGGCGCACAGATTCACTGTAAGTTTCCACAGAAAATTGAGGGATAAAAGGCTCATGGAATCCCCGCTCAAGAAAATTCCGGGCATAGGAGAAAAAAGGAGGCTTGCTCTTTTAAGGCATTTTGGTAGTATAGAAGGTATAAGAAATGCCACTGTTGATGATATTGCAGGGGTAAGGGGATTCAACAGGAGGATTGCGGAAAAGGTTATTGAATCGCTGAAAAATCAAACTGAATAGAGGGATAAAAATGAATATTTACATCTCAGGCTCAATGGCTTATGACAGGATTATGGATTTTCCGGGGAGATTTTCAGACCACATCCTGCCTGACAAGATACACATATTGAATGTGTGCTTTACGGTTAACGGGATGATAGAAAAGTTCGGCGGCACAGCAGGGAATGTCGCCTATTCATTGAGCCTTTTCAATGAAAAGCCGGTTATTCTTGCGACAATAGGCAAAGACTATGTAAATTATTTTGACTGGCTTAAGAAAAGCGGTATTTCGGTTGAAGGCATAAAGATTATAGAGAATGAGTTTACTGCGGGTGCTTACATAACTACTGACAGGGCAGACAACCAGATAACAGGGTTTAATCCCGGCGCAATGAAATATCCGTCAGGCTATAAATTCAACAGCGCTTCTCCTCGCGACTCAATTGCACTTATCGCGCCGGGAAATCTTCAGGACATGGCTGAATATGCGAAGGAATGTAAAAAGAAAGGAATCAGATATATCTGTGATCCCGGACAGTCTCTGGCCACATGGGAAAAGGAATCACTGAGAGAATGGATTGAAGGTTCAACGATGCTTATCTCCAATGATTATGAGCTTGAGATGGTAATGAAGATGACAGGAATGAATAAAAAGGAACTTTTGCGCCTGACAAAAACTATTATCACAACGCTGGGAGAGAAAGGCTCTTTAATCAGCGCCGGCGAGTCCGATGTCCAAATACCTCCGGCAAAGGTGAGTGATGTTGTTGACCCTACAGGCGCAGGGGATGCATTCAGGGCAGGTTTACTTAAAGGGATTGCAATTGGGAAAGACCTTGAAACAGGAGCCAAGATGGGCGCTGTCGCAGCGGTATATGCCATAGAGAAATACGGGACTCAGGAGCATTATTTTAGTTATGATGATTTCATTCAAAGGTACAGGAGTAATTTTGGAGAATGGTAAAATTGTAAAACAGACAGGGGATAGTATTCTCGCTCATTCTCGGTCTAAAGCCCTCCAAGGTTTTTGCCTCTTTATTAATTTCAGTAAAATTTACTTTGTGGAATATCGGCAAAAAAAGCCGCTTAAATATCATCCCCTGTCTGTTTTTATACAAAGCCATGATTAACGAAAAGGCATTAAAAGCTTACCTTAAGAAGAAATTCAGGGGTGTTACGCGGATAAAAATCAAAAAACTCGGCTCTGGCGTTCATGGAGCGGGGTTTCTCGTAGAAATAAAAACAGCTAAAGGGATTAAACCCTACGTGGTTAAAACCCTTATGCCTGAAGGTTTCGGGCATGAGTATCCGTCTGACAGGGCAGGCATATTCCTTCTTGACCTTGATGAATTCAATAACCTCCCCAAGCATGTGAAGGCTGTTGATGTGCTTTCTGAATTGAAAAACGGTTCAATAAAATCAATCGGAGGCGGAAAGGAATATTACCTCCTGATGGAAAAAGGAGAAGGAAGGCATTATTTTAATGACCTTGTCTCATTTGCAGGCAAAGAAAGACTAAATGATATTGATATAAAAAAAATAAAGGCAATGGCGTCTTATCTTGTGGAGATTCATTCAATAAAAAAAGATTCAAAGACACTTTACTGGAGGAAGTTGAGAGATACAGTCGGTCACGGAGAGTGCCTTATGGGTGTTTTTGATACATATCCTGACGGGTCGCTTTCTTATAATGAGATGTCCGGCATAATCAAAAAATCAGTGGACTGGATTTATAAGTTAAAGCCTAAATATAAGAGGCTTTCCCAGATTCACGGAGACTTCCATCCGGGGAATATATGGTTTAGAACTGAAAATTCAAAATTCATCCCGATTTATTCGGGACAAAATTCAAAACTTCGGACAATAAACTCCGAACTTGACTTTATTCTGCTTGACAGGAGCCGCGGGCCGTGGGGAGAACCTGCTGATGATGTTACAGCCCTCGCAATAAACTATATATTCTTCTCCATCAAAAAGCATAATGACATTGTCGGGCCGTATCTTGAAGGTCTCAAATTATTTTTTAATGAATATGTGAGATTATCCGGAGACGATGAGGTCTATGAAGTGCTTGCGCCGTTTTTTGCGTTCAGGGGAGTTGTTGTTGCAAACCCTGTGTTCTACCCTGAAGTGACACCCAAACAGCGAAAGATGATATTCAGGTTTGTCCACAGCGTATTAGACTCCAAGAGATTTAATCCTGAAAATATTTACCCGCTTAAATAATGCTGACGCCGCTCACAAATTTATTTAACTCGATGATGATTTAAGATGCTTGGTTCAGGATTCATGATACATAATAATAAGTTTTCTGTTATGCATCGTGCTTCGTGTATCTTGCATCACGCACAAGGTGTCGAAAAATAAATTTTCTCGCAACATCCGCATTATTCGGGTTAAGGATATTATTTGGAGCGTAAGCCTTCAGGATCCTGCTCTTGTCAAGGTTTTTACTGCTGTGTTATCCTTAAGAGTTCAAAAGGCTATAAATTTGCGGAGGAAAGATGAAGGTTCTGGTAAGCGACAAGATCTTAGACAAAGGAGTTGAGATACTTAAGAAAGCAGGTCTTGATGTTGATGTTAAAACAGGCATGAAGCCTGATGAGCTTAAGGCATGCATAGGTGAATATCACGGTCTTGTCATCAGGAGCGCTACAAGGGTCACAGCAGATATTATTGAGGCGGCAAAGAACCTTAAGGTGATAGGCAGGGCAGGTTCGGGACTTGACAATGTGGACAAGGCAGCGGCATCAAAAAAAGGAATTGTTGTAATGAATACGCCGGAAGGCAATACGATTACAACAGCAGAGCATTCAATTGCACTTCTGTTTTCACTTGCGAGAATGGTTCCTCAGGCAACTACTTCTATGAAAGCAGGGCAATGGGAAAAGGAAAAATTTATGGGGGTTGAGCTCTTTAACAAAACCCTCGGGATTATAGGCCTCGGCAGTATCGGCAATCAAGTTGCTAAAAAGGCACAGGGTCTTGAGATGGTTGTGATAGCGTATGACCCGTTTCTCAGCGATGACAGGGCAAAGGCGCTTGGGATAGAAAAGGTTTCGCTTGATGAGCTTTTCAGCAGGTCGGATTTCATTACGATACATACGCCTCTTACCCCTGAGACAAAGAACCTCATAAATTCAGAGACCATCGGGAAAATGAAAAACGAAGTCAGGATTATTAACTGCGCAAGGGGAGGGATAATAAACGAGAAGGATCTGTATGAGGCATTGAAAAGCGGCAGGGTTGCAGGCGCTGCGCTTGATGTCTTTGAAAAAGAGCCTCCTGAGGATTTTTCACTTATAGGGCTTGATAATGTCATATGCACGCCGCATCTTGGCGCGGCAACAGAAGAGGCTCAGGAAAATGTTGCAATTGCAGTTGCGGAACAGATTGCAGACTACCTTGTGCGCGGCACAATAAGAAACGCTGTAAATTTCCCTTCAATCCCTGCGGATCAGGTGGCAAGGCTTCAGCCTTATCTGAATCTTGCTGAGAAACTCGGGAGTTTTGCCGCGCAGGTGTTTGAAGGCGGCATTACCGGAGTTACGATAGAATATATGGGAGATGCTTCGGAGCTTAACACCGCTCCTGTCACAATAGCAGCGTTAAAAGGCTTGCTCACGCCGATACTTGAAGAGACAGTGAATTTCGTTAATGCTCCTTTTATTGCCAAGGAGCGCGGCATAGAGGTCAAGGAGACAAAGACTGCCAATGCAGGCGATTACCAGAGTATGCTTGCCCTAAGAATAAAGGCAAAAGATAAGGAGAGGTATTTCGCCGGAACATTGTTCAGCAAAAAAGACCCGAGGATTGTGCAAATAGATAACTTTGCAGTGGAGATAGCGCCTGAAGGGATAATGCTCTTTATATATAATGTGGACAAGCCCGGAGTAATCGGAAATCTGGGCTCATTCTTCGGCAAGAACAATATCAATATAGCCCGTATGCATTTTGGAAGAGAGAGCGCCGGAGGCACGGCAATATCTGTCATTAGCATTGATTCTCCTGTAACATCCCGTCACCTTGATGAGGTAAGAAAGATGCCGAATATCCTTTCTGTAAAGGTGCTGAATCTCTAAAATTTAATATGAAGAGGATAAAATGTCTGTTGTAGTGATAGTTGGCGCTCAGTGGGGCGATGAAGGCAAAGGAAAGATTGTTGATGTGCTTACGGAAAAAGCCGACGCGGTTGCCCGGTATCAGGGAGGCCACAATGCAGGCCACACCGTTGTAATAAACAATGAAAAATTTGTTCTTCATATCATCCCCTCCGGAATTCTTCATAAGGGGAAGACCTGCATAATCGGCAACGGAGTGGTTGTTGAGCCGAAGTCCCTGATTGAAGAAATGGACGGGTTGATAAAACGCGGGATTGATATAGGGGAAAATATTTTCTTAAGCAGAAGCGCCCATCTGATAATGCCGTATCATGCTGCAATTGAGAGAGAGCAGGAAAGGCTTAAAGGCTCAAAAAAAATCGGGACAACAGGCAAAGGAATAGGCCCTGCCTATGTTGATAAGACAGCAAGGACAGGAATAAGGGCAGGCGAACTGCTTTATCCTGAGGTATTCAAGGAAAAACTTAAAAACAATCTTGCCTGTGTTAACCATCTCCTTAAGGTTCTCTATAATGCCCCTGCGTTTGATGTTGATGACATATACAGCGAATACATGAGATACGCAGAGAGGCTTTCAGGCTGTATTGCTGACACGGATGTAATCGTGAACAGGATGATTGATGAAAATAAAAACCTGCTCTTTGAAGGCGCGCAGGGCACACTCCTTGATGTTGACCATGGCACATACCCGTATGTCACATCCTCAAGCTCTGCTGCAGGAGGAGCATGCACAGGGCTTGGCGTCAGCCCCACAAAGATTTCCAGCGTTATCGGCGTTGTTAAGGCTTACACTACGAGGGTGGGTGAAGGGCCCTTCCCCACAGAAATAAAAGACTCCCTCGGAGAAAAGATAAGGGAAAAGGGCGGAGAGTACGGAGCTACTACGGGAAGGCCGAGGAGATGCGGCTGGCTTGACATGGTGGCGCTGCGTTATGCTGTAAGGGTAAACGGGTTCAGCGGGGTTGTGCTTACAAAGCCTGATATACTTGACGGTCTTAAGAAGATTAAGATATGCACTGCTTACAGGTGTGAAGGAAAGCTTTATGAAGAATTCCCGAAGGAACTGAACATATTGGAAAAGTGCGAGCCTGTTTATGAAGAGGTTAGCGGCTGGAAGGAAAATACAGGCGGAGCAAAGAGTTTTGAAAAACTTCCATCAGCAGCGCAGGCGTACATCAAAGAGATAGAGCGCATGCTTAATGTTAAAGTCCGGATCATCTCTTCAGGACAGAAAAGGGATGAACTCATTATGCGCGGAGAAATATTCTGATGTTAAGATCAAAAAGACAATTTACCCGTCACAGGAAAGTTTCAGCGCATCCCAACTGCCTGAATACCTGATAATAATCTGCTTGTATTGCAGTGTTAAGAATAAAGTGGCTGGCAAAAAACTTTCATTAAACCCGAGGTGCGGCAAGTGCGGGACACTCTTAAGAACAGAGGATATGCTGTAGCCTCACAGCTACTGAACTCAATCTACCCTTCAATATGCCCTTTGTGCAGTAACCGCTCTGACAGTTTTCAGCATTCACCGATATGCACAAATTGCTGGCTCGGGATTAAGCGTTATTCCGGGCCTTCATGCAGGATATGCGCTGCTCCTCTGGTGTCGGTGTATTCCACTGTCTGCAAGGAATGCCTCATACATTCGCCTTCATTTTCCATGGTCTTAAATTATGGCATTTACTCCGATGCGCTGGCAGAGGCAATTAATCTGATGAAATTTTCAGGTCTGAAAAGATTTGCCAATCCTCTTGGGCAATTGCTTCTGACTCTTGAAATGCCTGAATGCGACGGCATAATCCCTGTTCCTCTCAGCAAACACGCTCTCAGAGAAAGGGGGTTTAACCAGTCGCTTCTCATGGCAAGGGTAATCTCAAAGAAAGTAAAGACGCCTCTTTATATGGACATGCTCTTAAAAAGAAAGGACACTCTTCCGCAGGTAGGCTTAAGCGCGAAGGAGAGGATGAAAAATCTCAAAGGTGCATTTAAAACCAGCGGAAAAATAAACAATCTGAGACTGCTTCTTCTTGATGATGTAATGACAACTGGCGCAACAGCAAGAGAGTGCTCAAAGACATTAATGAGCGCCGGCGCAAAAGAGGTTATTGTTATTACTCTTGCACGGGCAGGCATGGTATAGTATCATATTATTTCAGCTATGATTGATCTGCATACACATAGTTTATTCAGCGACGGAGAGCTATTGCCTGCTGAATTGATACAAAGGGCATCGGTAATGGGTTACAAGGCTATTGCCATTACAGACCATGTTGACCAGTCAAATATTGATATTGTGATACCAAGGGTTGTAAAGGCGCTTAAAGCTTTAAAAGATTTTGTCTCAATCATAGCAATCCCCGGCGCTGAAATTACACATGTTCCGCCTGCGCTGATTCCTTCCATGGTTAAAGAGGCAAGGCAGCTTGGCGCAAGGATAGTTATTGTTCACGGAGAGACAATAGCCGAGCCTGTTGCAGAAGGGACAAACAGGGCTGCAATAGAGGCAGGCGCTGACATAGTTTCGCATCCCGGCATTATCTCAACAGAAGACCTGCTCCTTGCAAAAGAGAAAGGTGTCGCTCTTGAGATTACATCAAGGAAAGGGCATTCGATTTCAAACGGGCATGTTGCAAAAGAGGCAATAAAATTCGGCGTTCACCTTGTAATAAATACAGACGCTCACAGCCCTGCTGATTTAATAACCTATGAGACTGCGAAGAAGATACTGCTTTCTGCAGGGATAGACGAAAACCGTATAGAATCTGTTTTTGAGAATTCCAGGTCTCTTGTTGAAAAGGCTCTCAGGAGGGATTAATGCCAAAGCCGATAAAGAAAAAGATTGTAAAGAAAACAACATCCGAAACAGATGCAAGCGAAACTCTTTCAAGACTGAAAAAATCAGTTGAGGAGAGAAAACGTTTCTTAATAACTGCAGTTGCTGCTGTTGTTTTGTCAGTTATTGTAATCGGAGGTTTTTTCCTCTACAGCAATACCCAGAAAAACAAGGCTCAGAAGCTTGAATATGAGGCATACAAAATATACTATGGGCTTTATCAGAAACAGCCTGTTGCAAGCGAGGAGCGTTATAAAAAGGCAGCGGAGATATTCAAAAAGGCATACGACGTAAGAAAATCACCTGTATCCCTGTATTATATTGCTAACTGTTATTATGAACTTGGGAAATACGAAGATTCATTAAATGCGCTGAAGGATTTGAACCAGAAATTCCCTGATGATGAGAAGTTTGTCCCGCTTTCATATTATAAGATGGCGATGATCAGCCTGAAAAAAGGCAGCGCTGAAGAAGCCCTCAAATCTCTTGCCGTGCTTTACAATTATAAGACAGGAACTTACAAAGACCTTTCTCTTATAGAATCAGGCAAGACACTTGAGGCTCAGGGCAAGGCAGAAGAGGCAAAGAAGAAATACGAAGAGCTTATAAAAGACTTCCCTCAGTCTCCATTTGCCGAAGAGGCAAAGGCGAGGATTGAAAGGAAGAAGGGATAGAGGTTATTTACGCTGGGGAGACACAACTAATCGTTAACGACAGTCTTTTTCTTATTCAAGGCAGTAACCAGCATCTTTTTATTCTTTGATTTTTTAGTTTTTATGCTTCTGGATTTTTTATAGGATGCCTTTCTGTTGTCATACCTGTCATCCCTGTCAAGCTGAAATTTTTCTTTTGGCGGGAGATTTATCTCGGTTCCATATCTCAGGGGTTTTAGACTATCCATAGAGTTAAGCGCAAAAAGTGCCTTTACCGGCACCCCTGCTCTCTTGGCAATTTTTTTTATGGTATTACCCTTTTTGACAGTATATGCAGCAACAGTAAATCTTTCATTTTCAGGAATCTCAGCAAGATTTTTCTGAAAAATTTCCTTTGTCCCCGATGGAATCCTGAGCATATAAACAGGCATGCCGGGAGGTGTGCACCACCTTCTGAGTTCAGGGTTCAACTCTTTTATCACCTCTATTGTAGTATCAGCGCACTTTGCCGCAATCTCAAGGTCAATCGGTCCTTGCACCATAACCTCATCGTAATTCAGCGGCTGATGATATTCAATGTTCATGAATCCGAACTCTTCAGGATTTGATGCAATATTGGTTGCAGCGATAAATCTCGGGACATAGTTTTTTGTCTCGCTTTTTATATGGCGAGTATTCAGCAAGGGCCAGTAGTCATCGCTCTTGGAGCGTTTTAATGCCTTCATTATCCTGCCTTCGCCTGCATTGTATGCAGCCATTGCAAGGTTCCATGAACCGAACATTCCATAAAGGTCGCTGAGATAATTTGCCGCCGCTTCTGTTGATTTTACCGGATCTCTTCTTTCATCTCTCCACCAGTCTATTACAAGCCCGTATCTCTTTGCGGTTGCGGAAATAAACTGCCATGGCCCCACTGCCCTTGCAACCGAATACGCATAGGGATTAAAACCGCTCTCTATTAAAGAAAGGAATACTATATCCTCAGGAACATTTTTGTTTTTCAATATCTCCTTCATCAGTTCCAGATATTTCCCTGAACGGCTCAGCCACATGGCAAATCTTTCCCTTATCCTCTCGGTAAAGAGGGCTGTACTCTTCTCTACCGCCTTTACTGCCACAGGGTTTGATTTGTACGGGACGATTCCAGGTTCTGCTGCGGCTGGTTTAATTTCTACTCCGGTTTTTGTTATGACAGGTTCTGTTTTTTCAGCAGGCTTCTCTGAAATCAGAGGCGGAGGATGACTGTCCGCAGGTTTTTCCTCTGCGGTCCCAGAGGCATAAAGCGGCGCAAACAAAAACAATATAAAGCATAAAACAGCAAACAAACGTAATTTACCCATAATTGGTTAATTTTCACCTACAAAGATGTTTTTGTCAAGTAAAAGTTTTTATTTGTCAAGGCAATTTAGAAATGTCCTATTGTTACCAAAATAGAAATGTCCGGTTTTATGTTATTGCCTCAACGCAGTTGTCATTCCCGCTTGTCGGGAATCTTTCTTAAAGAAGGATGCTGGACAAGCCAGCATGACAGACAGGGATGGCTTAAAAGGGCTGTATAGCATGACTGTTCTTAGGACATTTCTATTTTGGTATTACAGTAAAAGTTTTTACTCATCTATATTCTTCTCCAAAATATCATAGTGAAACTGGTATAATACGAAAGCTTCCGGATTATGGGTAAAATAATCGCAATAGCCAATCAGAAAGGCGGTGTCGGCAAGACCACAACTGCTGTAAATCTTGCTGCCTCTCTTGCCCTTGCAGAAAAAGATATCCTCATAATAGACACTGACCCTCAGGGAAATTCTACGAGCGGACTTGGCATATCGAGAGACAACGCGGATAAGACTCTCTATGATTTTTATTCCGAAAAGTGCAAGATAAGAGATACGATAAGGGAAACAGCAGTAGAACATCTCGGCATTATCCCTTCAACAGTAGATCTCCTCGGCGTTGAGGTAGAGCTTGTCGGACGCGAAGGCAGGGAGCATATTCTTTCTCATGCGATAGCTGCCATACGCGATAAATACCGATACATATTTATTGACTGTCCGCCTTCTCTCGGGCTTTTGACGCTTAACGCTCTTGTGGCTGCGGATTCTGTTCTTATTCCTGTGCAGTGCGAATACTACGCTCTTGAAGGTCTCGGCCTTCTGTCAAACACCATCAGGCTTGTGAGAAATTCTTTCAATGCCGTGCTTGATATTGAAGGCATAGTCCTTACCATGTTTGATTCAAGGAATACGCTTGCAAATGAGGTTGCGGAAGAGGTCAGGAAACATTTCGGCAGCAAGGTATATAATACTGTAATTCCGAGAAATGTAACGCTTGCTGAAGCGCCGAGCCACGGAAAGCCTGCCTTGCTTTATGATGCAAGGTCTAAGGGCGCGCAGAGTTATTTATCACTTGCAAAGGAGATACTGAATGAAAACGGCATTAGGCAGAGGACTTGACGCATTAATTCCGGAAAGGGGTGAAGAAATGCTTCATCTGGAAGTCAACCGCATATCTGCCGGCGGAGAACAGCCGCGGAAGGTTTTCAGGGATGGCTCTCTCAAGGAACTCGCAGCATCAATAAAGGAAAAGGGCGTGCTTCAGCCGATTATAGTCTCAAGGGCAGAAGACGGTTCATTCAGGCTCATCGCAGGCGAACGGAGGTGGCGGGCAGCGCAGCTCGCAGGCCTTAAAAAGATTCCTTCAATCGTAAAAAATGTTGCATCAAGGGACTCTCTGGAGATAGCGCTCATAGAGAACATACAGAGGGAAGACCTTAATCCTGTTGAAACCGCAGAGGCATTCCATAAACTTATGAGGGAGTTTAATCTTACTCAGGAAGATCTCTCGGAGAGGGTCGGGAAGGAGAGGGCTACTGTTGCCAATTACCTCAGGCTTCTGAAACTGCCTGAGGAAATAAAATCATTAATCTCTGACGGCTCTTTGAGCATGGGACATGCAAGGGCACTCCTCTCTATCGAAGGAAGGGTAAATCAGACAGATGCCGCAAGAAAGGTTATGAAGAAGGGGTTAAGCGTCAGGGAGACAGAAACGCTGGCGAAAAGCATCGCTCTTTCAGGGACAAAAAAATCAAAAACACACAAAGGGCATAAAGACCCTCAGATAGCATCCCTTGAGGACAAGCTTATAAAGAGTCTTGGCACAAAGGTAAGGATTCATCATAAAGGTAAAAAGGGCGGGAGAATAGAGTTAGAATACTATTCCCTCGATGAACTTGACCGGCTGCTTGATATCCTGATGAGATAAATGGGTTTCATTCATTGTCTTTGCTTAATTTAGAGATTCGGTTTATTCAGAAAGCTGTTTATAGTTATCACATGCATATTTATTCCCTTTGTCACATGCCTTTTTAAAATCAGCCGCTGCCTTCCTTGTGTAAGCAACACCGCGGAAGAAATAAGCCTCGCCATAGCTTGGGATTATAGTGAGAGCCTTATTATAGTCTTCAATCGCTTCATCATAGTGTCCTTTTTTGGCATGGGCAAGACCGCGGTTGTAATAGGCAAGGGCAAAATTCGGGTTCAGGGAGATTGCCTTGGTTGCGTCCTCAATGGCATTGTTGTATTGCCCTCTGTTGAAGTAGGCAAGACCTCGGCGGTGGTATATCTCAGCACCATTAGGCTGTAACTCAATGCCCTTGGTGTAATCCTTAATCGCCTCCTCATATTTTTCTTTTCTGTAATATGCCTGGCCGCGGTTGTAGTAAGCCTCAGCGCATTTAGGGGACATTGAAATTGCTGTTGTATAGTCTGAGATAGCCTTGTCAAGATCACCTTCGTTGTAATGGTTGTTTCCTCTATTGAAATAAAACTGGGCATCAGCCCCCATTGCTGTATTGGAGTGCCATGCAATGATTAGGCAAATCCCTAAAAGAATAATCCTGATTTTCATATTTGACTCCTTTTCAATCTTCTCAAATATTAGTTAACCGTTATCCTTTTAGTCAATCCTTGCAAGGATGTTTAAGCTTCCGGTAGCCGCCGTGAGGAGGGATTAGGGCAGGTTTCTCATTTTTCTTGTTTATCATGTATTCTCATTCGTCTATTTGTCCTATGCATCCTATTAGTCCCAAAAGTCCCATTAGTCCTCAGGGTCTTTGTTCCTTACCAAAGAAGCCTATCAACAATTTGCTTGGATTCTGTGATTTCTTCCCAGCCACAATACTTAACCGCGATCTCACCATACCAATAATAATAAACATCATCATCAATCTCTGATGTTCTCCCAGCACCGTAATAGTCTTTTAAATATCTGTGAACTTGCTTATCCAGATCTTTTGCATTTTTTGCATATAAAAGCCTATGAAAACTTTGCTCATACTCACCACTGATAAATTCAAAAGTGGCGAGAAAAAGTTTTTTATTCTTTAATGCAATATCATTGCTGGGACGCATAGCACTCTCCCTGAATAATGCTTATTGTTCTTTCTCTAATCTTTTAATCTCTTTCTTTATCTCTTCGATGACTTCAATGTTAAATATGTTCTTCTTTTTCCCAGATTTAACAGAGTAGATAAAAAAAACTTGCCCTCCAAATTTATTTTTAAACCTTTCATGGTTAACCTCATGCATTTTAGCCCACTGATATTGATTCAATGCTTGCCCTGAAGATATAGGTTTGATCTGTAATCCAATATATTTATTGCCAACCTGAATATAGAAATCAACATTGAATGTTCTATCCCATTCATCAGAAGCAGGATGAATCTTAACGCCAAGTATAGACTCTAACTGTCCATATATCGTATCGACTTCCGATCTGTAACCCTCATAAGTTCTATTCAAAACCAGATTATAAGCGTAATCAATACATTCCTCTTCCCTGATGGATTCCAATTCGTTTTGGACCACTTCAGAAAGCTTTATATAGAGCTTTTGTCCTAAATCTCTGATATAGTCTCTGGTTATACTGATACCATTACGTTTTTTCTGTTTTGCACTTTTAAAATAAAAAGTTTCCCATTCGTCAAATGAACTTGGAGCACATCTCCTAATTAGTTCAGAGGTTGGCCCAACGCTATGAGCCTTGTTTAACCCCCACCGATTCATACCATAGTTGAGCAATGTTTCCCGTTTAAATTTAAGATTTTCACCTTCATTTCCTAATATCCACTCCTTTGGCATCAGACCGCCCCCCTATATTTCAAGAAACTGTTTTTATACTTGTAATCCATAGAAATATCAATTCCTGCCAATCCATTTTTAATCAAATGTGCATTGATGAAAGTTTTATTCTTCAGATAGAGGTAGCACAACAGATTGCCCTTATCATCATACTTTGTGGCGTCAAATTTAAGAAACACCTTCTGCCCGTTCAATTTTTCCTTCAAAAATTGCAGTGCCTGTCCATTTATCTCCTTTTTTTCTTTAACCCCTATCAGTCTGATTTTCAGGTTATTGTTGAGAACGACAATTTCAGGACTTAACACTTCTTTGACCGAATAGTAAATTTCTCTTTGAGAATTTGAATTGTCTATTCTTGACCCGAATTTTAATTTTTTAGGGTCAATTTTTTTATCAAATTTCACAGGGTCTTTAAAGATATAAGGGAGCTTGAGGATTTCTTCTTTGTAGTTTGCGGGTTTCTTTTTCTGGAAGATAATTTCAAAATCTTCCTTATTCTTTATATTTAGTTTTTGTTTGATGACCGGCAGAAAATCTTTATTAATTTCGTATCCAACAGAGGTTCTTCCTAATTTCTTTGCAGCAAGACAGGTTGTTCCGCTTCCAAGAAACGGGTCAAGGACAGTATCATCTGCAAAGCTGAACATCTTTATCAGTCTTTTTGGCAGTTCTTCGGGAAACATGGCAAGGTGCTTGTCCTGCCTTTCACCAGAGAAATTCCAGTGACCATAAAAATATTCATTCCATTCTTCCTTTGTGAGTTTAGACTTTTCTCTTATTTCTTTGCTTACTTTTGGTTGCTCGCCAAGTTTTTTGAATATCAAAATGAATTCATAATCAAGTTTTATGATTCCATTCCTCGGATAAGGAAAAGATCCCATGATTGTAGCCCCGCCAGTTGTATTGCACGTGGTAACCTTCTGCCAGATAATCGCTCCCATATAATCAAAGCCGATAGTCTCGCAGAATTTGATTATTTCTTCTCTGATTGGAATTATCTTGTATCTTCCGTAGTAAACAGACCTTGCAAACTGGTCGCCGATGTTTACGCACAGACGACAGCCATTGTGTAGAACTCTATAACATTCATTCCAGATAAGGTTAAGATTGTTGATGTAGTCTTCGTAAGTATCATTAAACCCTATCTGGCTTCCATTGCCATAGTCCTTTAATTGCCAGTAAGGAGGGGATGTAATGATGAGATGAACAGACTCGTCCTTTAGCTCGCTCATGTTGCGGCTATCGCCGATGATTATTGTCGTCTTTGGTTTTTCACTATTCAATTAGAACCGTCCCCTTTTATAACGTTAAATTATTTCTGGTTAAACTTAGCGAAGTAAGCATCAATCTCTGGTCGTAGTGCTATTCCTGCATTTTCAAAGCAGTCAAGCAGGTCTTTATAAGTTCCATCACCAGCAAGAAAGTCCCAGAAGTCTTCTGCCACTTTTACTTCCTTTTTTAAGTCCAGCATTCCTTTCATTGTCCAGCGTTTATATGGTTCTGGTTCGTAAGGGTTGTAAGGAATTGATATGAGCGTATTAACTTTTGCCTTTGAATGTTGGTAGAAAAATACTGCTAACCACTCCAACATATTTCGTTTGTAAGAAATAAAATCACCTTTGTTGGGTTTAACAGTTTTCAGGTCAAACATAAATACTTCATCTTCTTTGGAGACAAGAAACAAATCTACTTTTACTGATTTAAGTTTATTCAATTCACCTGATTGAGCAACTTTTCTAATTCTTTCTGTTTCTTCTGATTTATTTACATCTCCACCAACAGAAAGGTCGTTCATTATTCTTTGAATTTCATTCTGTGCATCCTGCGTGATAATATTACCAAGCTTAAATTGAGTATGAACTTCTTTGAATGTTTCCTTTGCGAGTTCTTTTGCAACAGGTTCATAGATGGAGGTCCCAAAAGTTGTATTTAGAGATTGTATAAATGAAAACAAGGCCATTCTGTCCTTTCCGAGCAAGCGGTAATGGAAAGGCATATTAGCCGTTTCAGGTTTGTAGTTTTGGAATTTCTCGCGTAAACAAACTTTGAGTGTTTCAGTGATATGTTCCTTCTGTCTTTTAGATAAAGCCATTATTTTGTCTGTAATTTTTTCTTAGAATCTTTAAGTTCCCACAAAGCAAATTCAATTGCTCCTCTCCAATCAATCATATCACCAATTTTTTCTTCAATAAATGGAATATCTTCCTTCTTAATTTTTAGATTCAAATTATTATCTTCTATTACCGCGAAAATATCTTCAA
>Ga0180009_10002893_pt1 | contig 19945 bp, 14 predicted proteins | sample OS_PC_MetaG_FD_123537 | JGI IMG/M metagenome (GOLD analysis project Ga0180009, IMG submission 123537) | Groundwater microbial communities from the Aspo Hard Rock Laboratory (HRL) deep subsurface site, Sweden - OS_PC_MetaG | ecosystem: Environmental > Aquatic > Deep subsurface > Groundwater...
CATCGGGTTGTGGGTGATGGTGTGGTAGTACTTGCCCTTGACGCAGAGTTTGCCCCGGTTGATGGGGCTGTCCGGGTCGCCTTTTATCTCGACGACCCGGTTGCCCTCGACCTTGACGATCACGCCGCAGCCGCCGTGGCAGCCCCGGCAGGTGCTTCTAATGCGGGGTGAAGCCATGGATTCGATCGCTCCTTTCCGACCGGCGGTTACCGGACGATCAGGTTCGGCCGTCGAGTTCGGCGGCCCGGCGGCCGACTGCGTCGGCCAGGGCCCGGACCTCCGGGACCAGGGATAAAAGCCGTTCCTCGTCCAGAGAAGGGGCCAGACCGACCGCCCAGACGGCGCCTATGGGTTCCAGGGGACCAGCAGGGGGGATGGCCGCGGCAACGGCCCGGACGCCCGGCAGATACTCTTCGCGATCCAGGGCCGCCCCCCTGACGCGGGCGGACTCCACCTCCATGAGATAGGCCGGGAGGTCCAAGGGACCCTGGGCTGAAAGCGTGCGGGCCAGCCGACCGGCCCGTTCCGGAGGTAGAACGGCCAGAAGGGCCTTGCCCAGCGCGGCGGCCCAGGACGGAACCATCTGGCCCCGATACGCGGCCACGCCAAAACCGGGCGCCAGGGCCGCTTCAACCACCAGGACTTTGGAGACCAGAAAGACCCCGGCCAGTCCGGTCAGACCATGCCGTGCGGTAAAAGCGGTCAGCAGGGGCCCGGCGGCCCGGGCCAGGGCGCCTTTGAGCAGGGCCTCCCGCCACAGGTCCAGGACGACCCGGCCGGGTTGTAACCCGCGGCCGTTGTCCGAAACCGGTTCGATGAGCCGCATGTCGGTGAGAGTGTGGACCAGGCCGTGAACCGTGGACTTGCTCAGGTCCAACTCCCGGGCCAGGGCCGAAATGCCCAGGGGCACGGGCGAGTGGAGGAGGGCGGTCATGATCCGGTGGGCCCGTTTCAGGGCCGGCACCGATTTGTTGTTCGACATGATGAACCTTGAAAGCGGCCGTTTTCGGCTGTCCTCTAACCAATACAAATAAATTCCAGTTCATGTCAAGATGAAAAACCGCTTCATACATTTAAAATCGATCATTGGAAAATGGCGGCGCCCCTTTGGCCCTCCTGGTCATTCGCCGACGGACCATGTTATGGTAAACGTTGCATTCTGTGGTGAATATACAAATCACCCCAAGCATCTCCCTAAGGAGAAATGGCGTTTTTGCGTCAGGTCCGACTAACACGACGATCGGTGGAAAATCCCCTCTACCTCAGAGAGAGGGATACGGTGAGGGGGCTTCCGTCGTTCATCCGACCAGGCCCCTTCGATGGTTCGTTATACCTCACCCGGTAAAAAAGTTCTCGTGGCTGAACAAAAGAGAACGAAGACATCCACCGGACCCGCTTTGACAACCGCCCGGCTTTCGGTTTATGATACAGCCATATTAACCAGCACAAGACGGGCGGTTCAGGCCGCCGGTCCGTTTCCAAAGGAGGGTGGCATGCCCAAGGCGGTTTATATCCGATTGCGTGAGCAGCTCGACCAGTACTCGGTCGGCTTTCCCGTTACCGAGTCCGGTGTGGAATACCGGATTCTGGAAAGACTTTTTACCGAAGACGAGGCAGACCTTTTTCTGCACCTGGGCCTGAAGGTCGAGTCGGCCGAGGAAGTGGCCCGGCGGACGGGACGGGACCCGGCCGCGGCGGCCGCCCTGCTGGCCGGCATGGACGAGAAAGGCACGGTCTTCCCTTACCATAAGGGCGACCAGGTTCGATACGGCGCCGTGCCCTTCCTCATCGGGATATATGAATTTCAATTGCCGCGCATCGACCGGGAGATGGCCGAGTTGTACGAGCAGTACTTCCAGGAGGCTTTTCTGACCCGGACCGCGGAAGAGGAGCAGCTTTTGCGGCCCATCCCCGTGGGCCGCTCCCTTGACATCTCGCTGCCCGTGGCCACATACAACGATGTTCGGCAGATCGTCCGCCAGCAGGAACTGATCGCGGTGGCCCCCTGCCTGTGCCGGGTCCAGGCCGGGCTGCTGGATCAGGGCTGCGGCAAGCCGCTCGATGTCTGTTTCACCTTCGGGTCCGGGGCCAGGCATTATATCGATCGGGGCGCCGGACGGGAGGTCTCCCAGGAGGAGGCCCTGGAACTGCTGACCCAGGCCGAAGCGGCCGGGCTGGTGCCTCAGCCCACCAATTCCCAGTCCCCCAATGGCATGTGCAACTGCTGCGGGGACTGCTGCGCCGGGCTCCGGGCTTTGAAAATGCTGGACAAACCGGCCCGCGCCGTACAGTCCGACTACTGCGCGGTCGTCGACCCCGACGCCTGCACCGGTTGTGAAATCTGCCTGGACCGCTGTCAGATGGAGGCCATCGCCATCGAGGAGGAGGTGGCCCGGGTCGACCCGGACCGCTGTATCGGCTGCGGCCTCTGCGTGACCACCTGTCCCGCCGAGGCCTTGCGTTTGGATGTCAAGCCCGAGGATGAATACCGGGCGCCCCATGCCACGGCCCGGGAACTGATGATCTCCATCACCCGGGAACGGGGTACCTCGATGATTCCGTTGATTTACCAGAAACGGTCCGGGGATCGATAGGCCGGCGGATTTCGGTTGAAAGCCGGGGTCGCTCCGTGGCGCCGGACCGGCCCGATCCGGGTGCGGGGCCCGGGGGGATGACGCCCGAGGCCCGCTGAAGGGGCGCGAGGGGGTCAGGGCCGGTCGGCCGGTTCGCTTCTTTTGATCAGGCGATGCAGGGCGGTGTTCGAACCGTCGATCTCCAGGCCCCGCCGGGCCGTTTCACCGGCCCGCTCGAATTCACCCAGTTGAAAATAGACCGAAGCCAGCCGGATGATGGCTTGCAGGTGGCTGGGCCGCTGTTCCAGGAAGGTTTCCAGGACCGGCTGCATCTCCGCCCAGCGCTCCAGGTTCGCCCCGGCAAAGTAGAACGGGTCGATGTTCTTTTCATCGGCCTGTCCGTATTGGAAGGCCTTGAGATAGCATCCGAAAGCCAGGTCCATCCGTTTGCGGCGCTCGCACAGTTTGCCCAGCACCCGGTGGGTTTCCGGGTCCTTGCCGTCGCGTTCGCCGACCCGGGTCAGGGCGGCCTCGGCCCGGTCGAGTTGGTTGCTGGCCAGAAACAGCTTGGCGAAACCCAGGAAAGGACGATGGCTGTTGGCCCTGAGCTTGGCCGCCCGCCGATACCAGTGCGCCGCTTCCGTCATGTTGCCCAGTTCGTAATGGCACTCGCCCAGGCCGATCATGCTCGTAAAGGAAGCCAGTTCCTTGGGAAAGTTGAAGGGAAAGACCGGGCTGTCCAGATCGGCCGTGTTCAGGTTCAGCCCCTTGAGTCCTTGGAGATAGGCTGCCACGGCCTCGGGGTAGCGGCGTCCGGCCTGGAGGACCCGGCCCAGGCGGAGCCAGTTGTCCGGACTGTATCCCCTCTCGATCAGACTCCGGCAGGCGTTTTCCGCCTCGGTCAGCCGGCCGGTTTCCAGGCAGGCTTCCACCAGGAACTTGGCCATGAACTGGATGCCGGGCACGCCCCGACGAATCTGCATGGCCAGATGGATGATCCGATAGGCCTCCTCGTGCTCGCCCTTGCTTTGCCGGCGCCTGGTTTCACCCAGCAGGTAATCGAACAGAAAGCCTGATGGCGGAGTGGATTCCAGGGTGTGGATGATCGTCCCGGGACGGACCATCCCCAGGCCGGCTTCGTCAAAAAAGGCCTCCCGCCGGATCAGCAGATTGAAGGGGGTCTCCTGTTCCTCCTCGACCTGCCATCGAATGCCGTCGCACTGGCATGACTGCAGATGATCCATGCCCAACAGAATACGCTTGTCCACGGCCTGGGCCTGAAACCGTTCCGAGGCCAAGAGGAAGAAATCGGCCGAAGACATGCGGGCGCCAAAGGCATAGGCCTCGGCATCGCTCAACTCCCGGATCGAGGTGTGAATCGAGATATTGGCCAGATCGGCCAATCGGCCCAAGGCGGCTCGACATTCGGAGGTCGAAAGGCCGCTGCCGTTGTTGACCAGGACGAAACGGACCGGATAGTGGAAGTTGTCGATCATGTCGGCCAGCTTGTCGGCCACCGATTGGTCCCATTGGCGCACGGGAAAGATGACGTCGATCTTCCGGACCCTGGGCCACGGTTCCTCGGGCATGTGACCCTTGATACGGCGTGTGTTGTGTTTGAACTTCTCCTTGTCCTTGCGCTCGACGATGCTGATGCGGTCCGATTTGAAGATGGGCATGTAGTATTCGCCGGTCGGCGCCGGCACGTGGATGAAATCGTAGATGAAACAAAGCTTGCGGGTCAGGTTCCAGTCGATGAGCACGGTGACGTCTGGATCATACCCGCCGACACGCAAGGCCGCCTCCTTGCGGTGCATCAGGCTGACATGTAGCGTATGGTTGAAGTAAAACATGAACTGCCGGTTGAAGTCCCGGGAAACGGACATGCGCTTGTCCAGGACGTAACGTCGGCCGTTTCGTTCGTCCTTGATGAATGTGACCGCGTACAGGTCGGAATAGGCCACCGCGATGTCCGGATTTTCGTCCAGGGCCTGGGCCAGCAACTGGCAGTGATTGGGGTAGAACAGGTCGTCGTCCCCCAGATAGGTGATATAGCGTCCGCTGGCTTCGGCCAGACCGAAGTTGAGCCGGTAGGGCAGGCCCCGGTTGATCCGGTCGGGAAAGTATCGGATTCTCGGGTCGTTGAATGATTCGACGATGTGGGTCACATCCACGCCGCCGTCGTTCATCACCAGCAGCTCCCAGTCGGTCAGGGACTGATCGACCACGCTCCGGATGGCCTCCTTGAGGTAGTCCGGCCGGTTGAACGTCGATATGAGTACCGTGACCCGAGGCGGTTGCATGGGCATCGGCTGGTCCTCCATCAGGGGTTCCCCGGAATCAGGCGCCGAAACGGGCATGTGTGCCGGCGGCCGGATCGAAATCGGAGATCGAATCCGAGGAGCGGGCGATTTCAGCCATGGCCTGCCGCATGGCCTGTTCTTCCGGGTGCTGGTCGATGAATCCGCGGTACAGGATCACGGTTTCATCCCCTCTTTCCAGGAACTGGAGGACCTGACCCAGGTTCCAGACCACTTCCCGGTTGCCCGGGGCGATTTCATTGGCCCGTTCAAGGGTTTCGGCCGCCTGCTCGACCCGGCCCGTTCGCCAGTAGACGCAGGCCAGATCGTTCATGGCGGCGGGATGGTCCGGCCGCTGATCCAAGACCTCGATGAATATTTGTTCCGCTTCGTCAAGCCGTCCCTGGCCGAAGATTTTTTCACCCCGCAGAAGGCTTTCCGAAGGGTCTATCTCGGCCGGCGCCATCTCGATCACGGAGGGAACGACGGTCGGGGTCCAGTCGGACTTGGCCAAAGAGGCGATCAGGCGCTGGGCGTCGACGTGTTGGGGGGTGAGGGCCAGCTCTTCCGCGGCCGCGGCCGCGGCCTCTTCGTTGCGGGCCAGTCGGTGCAGAGCCACGGCCCGGGCATAGTGGAGCCCCAGGAGCGGGACACCGAAAGCCAGGGCCTGGTCCAGGCTGGACAAAGCCTCCTCCGGCCTTTCGTTTTGCAGGAGCATGGCCCCTTCCTGAGCCAGGCACATAAGACGGTAATCGTCCGGGGATTCGGGAGAGGGGGCTCCGGTCACGGCTTCCGCATCGGGGTTCGTCGGGCGGAACCGTTCCAGAATGACGGTCATCGCCGCTTCCGCACGATCCTTATCCAGGGTCGGTGGAGTCGATTCGTCCGACCGGACGGCGGGGCCCACGAACAGGCCTCGATACTGTTCGACTTCCGGAGCCCGAAATCGCTCCATCAACTCGTACTCGGCCGCGTCCCAGGTCCAGAACAGGTCCGGCAGCAGTTCGTACCCATCGACCGGAATCCGGGTCCAGGGAATGAACGCGCCCGGCGCCGCGCCTTGTCGAACGTCCACGCAAACCGCCCCGATTTCCTTGCAGGCCCAAATCAGGCCCATGCCGATCAGATGGTCGCCCCGCGAAAGGAACACCGCCCGGGGCTCCACCTCGGACAGTAAGCCGTGGAAAAAAAGCTTGTATTGTTCGACGATCCGGACCTGTTCCACGAACAGGCCCTCGTCCGGTCGCATTCCATCGGCCGCATCGGCCACCACGGACGCAAGATCGGCCCACCCGGCGATCCGGTCGGTCTCGTCCGGAGGCCCCGTCGGTTCGCGATAGCCTAGAAGAGGGGACTCCACGAAAAAGGTCGGTTCGTACCGGGGCAGGGTGTCGCGCTTTTCAGGCGTGTCCGGTTCGATCTTCAGGACCCGGCGCCTGTCCCGGGTCCCGGCCAGAATCGGGTCCAGACAGGGAGCGAACCAGCGTCCACCGATCCGCTCGGTGTGCTGATCCGGACTCGAAAAGAAAACCAGTTCGCTGCCCTGGTAGGAACGAAGCGAGGTCAGCCCTTCCTGACGGACCATCAGGGCCGGATGCTTCCGCCCCGGGGTCGACTTGTGAATGTCGTTCCGCCCCGGGTCGAGCATCTGACGCCACAGTGACGTTCGAATCAGCGGCCAGACCCGCAGACCGGCACAGGTCAACCCGGTGACCTCCGCCTGTTCCTCAATTCGTTCCAGAGTCCGGGCGGCCTTCTGTTCGTCCATGTCCATCTCCTTGTGTCCTCGATTCGGTTCGGAATCCCTTGGCGCCGCCCGGAGGCTAGGCAGATTGTGCCCCCGATCCATGGGCCGGCAGGGCCGAATCCATGGTCCGGAGTCGATCCGGATTATTCAACGCCTTGATATTGTAATTAAATAATTTCATTCCACCCCGCGGCCTTCCCTTCCTGGTCTGCCCTGAACATCAGAGAAGCAAACATTGTGCCAACAAAATAGGGCCTCTGGACAGCCGGCGGTATCAATACTCTTGTTCTCTCTGCCGGCGAATTTCTTCCCGCTGCTTTTGGAAAATATAATGGACGATGGCGTCCTGGTCCTCGGGCAGGATGTCCAGAAAGTTGATCCCGATGGCTTTGCCCGCTTCCCGTTCCCGTTCCTCCAGCCAGATCACCTGGCCGGCAATGTCCATGGTCCGGTGCGGTTGATGGGGCAGGGTCAGACCCAGTTCGACCAGGGTGCCCTCCGGTATTTCACCGGTCGTGAGCATGCGGAGTCCGTGTTCGGACACGTCCAGAACCACGCCCTGGTAATGGTAGTCCTTGCGGCTGATTTTATCGGCCAGGAGGGTGATGACAAAGTCGAGTTTGGCCTCGATACGGTGCAGTTGCACCTCGAGTTCGTTCCGGGCTTCCGCATCGGATGGTGGCTCCAGGGCGTCGGGTATGTCGAGTCGAGGCGAGTAGAACCGGATGTAGGCATCCAGTGTAGACAGAAGGTTGAAGCGGAGCTGGACGGGCAGGGCGGCCCTGATTTCCCCCCGGCGCTCATTGTTTGCAGACATATCGGTCGTCCTTTCCGGAATCGATGATGATCTTGTCGGACGAAGCGGTACGAATGGTATCGCGACCGTCCCGCTTGGCCTGATACATGGCCTGGTCGGCCGTGTGGATCAGGTCCGCCGGGCTCTCGACGAACGGGCTCCGGCTGTCGGAAACGCCCTGGCTGACCGTCTGGGTGTGCCAGGCGTCGTCCAGGCGGATTCGGGTCCGCCGGACTTGTTCCTGAATCCGGCGGGCCAGGTCCAGGGCCCGGGCCTCCCGGGTATTGGGCAGCAGCACCGCGAACTCCTCACCGCCCAGGCGGGCGGTGATATCCGTGGCCCGAACCGTGTCGGTCACGATGTCCGCCACGGCCTTGAGGACCTCGTCCCCGGCCTGGTGCCCGTATCGGTCGTTGACCGACTTGAAACGGTCCAGGTCCATCATGATCAGGGACAGATCGGTCTGGTAGCGGCGGCTGAAGCGGAACTCGCGCTCCATATGTTCGTCAAAGGCCCGGCGGTTGAACAGGCCGGTCAGTGGGTCGCGGGCGGCCAGATTCAGGGCGATTTCGTGCCGATGACCATTGATCAAGGCTTGAGCCGCCTGATGGGCCACGTTTTCAATCAAGGCGGCCCGGTCCCGGTCGATTTCCGGCGGCTCGCAAAAATAGGCGCCCAGCAGGCCGTACTTGCGGCCGGCCCCGGTCAGCGGGACGATCAGGCGGTGTTCGGGGCCCAGGGTCAGGGGACGTCCGTTCCGTCGCGGATTGACGACCTGGACCGGTCCCGAGGCGTCTTTCGTCCTGAAACCGAAGCGAAAGGCCAGGTCGTCTGACAGCGAGGCGGCCAGGGCCGGATGCAGGCGGCGGCTCGAATAAAGGCGCGGCGAATCATCACCGGAAAAATGCGCTAAAAACAAGACCAGATCGGCCCCGACCAGACGGGTCAGGGCTTCGGCGGTCCGCTTGACGATCTGGCTGATTTCCAGAGTGGCGCCAAGTTTGAAGCCGAGTTCGTTTAAAAAATGCAGCTGCTCGCTTTTTTCCCTTAGCGCGGCTTTTTCCAGTTCCAGGGCCTGATTGGCCTCCTGGAGGTCCCTGGCCATGGACACAACCTGATGATAGGCCGCCTGGTTTGCCAGACCCTGGTCGATCGTTTGTTCCAGACGGTCCAATTCGACCGGCTTGGCCAAAAAGGAGAAAGCCCCGGACATGATCCATTCCATGGCCCGGTTCAGATCGGGTCGTTCGGCCATGACGATCAAAAAAGTGTCCAGCGCCCGCCGGTGGAACTCATCCAGGAGTCGGCCGGGCGTCAAACCTTTGACCGATTCATCCATTAATACCAGGTCCGGGGCCTTTTGCGAAAGGAGGTTCGGAACCCCCTGGGGGTCTATCGAGGTTGAAACGTAAAACCCCTTTGAAACCAAGTATTTGGCCAGAAATTCCCCATGCCCCGTGTCTGGGTCGATGATTAATATCGAGGTTTTCTGCAACCGAATCCTCCTTGTTCGGCATTCTTCGTCTCCACGTTCGAGCAGTTTCCGTGCCAACCTCGGAATCGGCCGATCCCCGGGAAAGACGGTCCGGTCATTTTCATCCTCCGGCCCGGCCGACCTGCCGGACCAGTTCCCGCATCCGGTGCGTATAGGTATGTTCGGCCAGCACCCGGGTCCGGGCCCGCAGCGACATGTCACGCCGCAGCTCCGGGCGAATCAGATAGAAGTCGATTTTCCGGCTCAGGTCGGCCGGGTCGTCGAACACGGCCATTTCCCGCTCGCAATCAAAGTGGGTCTCGATCGGGCGTCTCCGGTCGACGAGTTGGAAGGCGCCGCAGGCCGCGATTTCAAAGGTGCGGGGGTTGACGAAACCGCCCGCCGGGTCCAGTCCGGTGGAAAAGACCGAGGAATGGAGATTCAGGTTGATCCGGGCCGCGTTGAAGATGGCCGCGGTCTCCTCGGTGGGAATGCGGCGGCCGCGATCCTGGACCCGGGCGCCCAAAGGGGTCGAAAGGTCCCATTCCGTGCCCCATATCTTCAAGTCGTATGACAGCAGTTCCCCGAAGACCCTGCGCCGGTTGGGGTACCCGGACCCCATGAAAGAGAGGTCGGCCCGGTACCGGCGCAGCCGATCGACATCGTCGATAGGCCGAAAACATGCCGGATCGGCGGCCAGAGGCAGGTAGTGAATCGAGCGGGCGCCCAGTCGTTTCAGTTCCCGATCCATGTCCGGACCCTGGATGTGGAAAAAAAAATCGTAGGCCGGGGCGACTTCCCGGAAATAGCTCATCAGACGACCGTCTTCGACAAACCAGAAGGCGCTTGGTATGCCCAGGCCGCGCAGCCTGGACAGCGTCCGGATATCCAAAGGGGCCTGGGCCAGAGCCAGGACCAGGTCGGGACGTTCCGCTTCGGCCAGAAAAGCCAGGTATTCGCCGGCCAGGGCGATCAGGCGCCGGCCGACCGCGTCTTTCCGCTCCTCCGGGGCCGCAGCCTTCTTGACCTGCTGATGGATCGGGTCCAGGCCGGTCATGTCCGCCTCGATCACTTTGTGCCCCAGACCGGTCAGGGCCCGCCCTGCGTGCCGGGCCACGGGCAGCGAACCGCCGTAAAGCGGGGTAACCAGCATGATTTTCATCCCGGAGCCCGTGTCGGTTCCCGGGCCGGACGGCGGATCGGCTTCCAATTCCCGTTGCAGGCGAGCGCAGTCGGCCGGATAAAGACGTTCGGTCGGACGGTGAATCAGCAGGGCCGCCCGGGCTTTGAGCCGGTCGGGCGTCTTGTCTCCGGTTGTCAGGAAGGTCAGGCGAGGCGCCAGGTCGGTCCAGTCGAACAGACTCAGGGCCGCGTGCAGGACCTCCGGGTCCGGTTCCCAGATCGCCAGGCGTTCGAAGAAAGCCGACAGGGCCCTGACGTGGTAGCCCAGGCCGAACCCGAACACGATCGGCGTGAGCCCGGCTTCCAGGGCAGCCTCCGCCTGGGGGGATCGGGCGAACCGGGCGGCCTCCTCATCCGGATCGTTCCGGGAATGGAAGCTGACGCGGTTTTTGATCAATACGGGCCGGCCCGTCCGGGCCGGGATGACTTCCAGGCGAACCGGGGCTCCCATGGCCTTCAGTCGCCGGGCCAGTTCCGGATGGGAATCGGCCAGGGCCTCGATGTTCGGGCCGAGCCATGTCCGGACCGGGACGTTCACTTTCGCTCGGCTCCCATGCGCCTGAGGGCGTCGAACAAGACCCGGTAGTAGGCCGGTGCGAGTCTGAGAGAGGCCCGATGGGGGACCGCCCGCAGGCCCGGGTCCAGGCCCAGGGTCTTGATCCGGAGGAGGGCCAGGGCCGGGTCCTGTCCGCAGATGAAAAATACGCGGTCGTCCGCGGCCGCTTCGGCCGGCAGCCCGGAGGCCAGGGCCTGGCGGAACCGGTCCGGGTCTTTTTCCACCACGACCACCCGCCCTCGAAAGCGCGGGTCATCCAGGAGGGCGGACACGTGAAAGCCCAGGCCCAGACCCAGGACGACCAAGTCCCCGGTCGGCCGGACATGTTCGACCCAGTCCGCGGCCTCCTGAACCGGGTCGATGCGGCTGTGCAGGCTGAATCCCGGCCCGGCCGAAAGCGGATCGGCCCGGCCGGCCGCCTCGGCCAGCCCGGAGACCAGGGGCCTGGCATCGGCCGGTAGGCCGGCCCGCCCGAGGGCCCGGAGGACGGCCTCGAAGACCTGTCCGGGCCGGATTTCCTTCATACAGCGATAGGCGCCGTTTTCGCACCGGCCGTCGAAGCTGGGAATCGGACGCCGGGCCTGGCAGCCGGAACAGGCCAGGTCGGTCGTGACCGGCTCGAAAATCGGTCGGAAGGGGCGGCGCCAGGCCGGCTCGATGCATCCGAACAAAGCGACAACGGGCAGGCCCAGGGCCGCGGCCACGTGCATGGGCCCGGAGTCCAGGCCCACGAACAGGTCGGCCCGGCTCATCAAGGCCGCCATCTCCCGGATGCCCAGTAGGTCGACCTGATTGTGCAGGCCGGGCCAGGGGGTGAGTTCGAAGTCCGGAGACTTGCCCAGCACCAGAACGTCGGCCCCGAGTCGGGCCGTCAGCTCGAGGGCCAGGCGGTCCCAGAAAAACCAGTCCCAGGTCCGTTCGGGCCAGGACACCCCGGCGTGGAGGGCGATCAAGGGGCCGGGGCCCGGACGGATTTCCGCCAGACGATGGTCCGCGTCCCAAACCTCGCCGGCGGTCAGGAAGATTTCCGGGTCGGCCTCCATGTCCGGCAGTCCGGCCGATTCCGCGTACCCGGACAGGATATGCCGGTCAGGCGCGTACTCGTAGTAGAATTCCAGGCGCCGGTCGTAAATGTAATTGACCGGCAGGTCGTTGATGCCCTCGATGTCCGGATGTCCGGCCAGTATCTCGGGCACGCCCGTGGCGACGTGGATACGAGCATCGGGCCGGGACGCCTTCAGGGACCTGATGACCGGTCCGGCCCAGAGCACGTCGCCCATCATGCCCTCTCGCTTGACCAGAACGGTTTCGGGCCTGGGCTGGAACCATGCCTCCTCGCCGGCCCGGCGACAGACGAGGAACAGGCGGTCGGAAAAAGCGGGATAGCCCAGCCAGTCCACCGCCAGGCCGATCCCTTCCAGCAGGCCCGTCAGGTTGGGACGATCGAACAAAAACAAGTGTTCCAAGGGTTCGACGGCCCACCAGGACAAGGGATCGGTCCGGAATCGGGGGTTGTCCACGTCCGGGGTTTCGATGACCAGCACCCCGCCCGGACCCAGAAGCGGGAGCAGGGCTTGGAGCTCGGCGGCCGGATCGCGAAAATGCTCGATCAGGTCGATCAAGGTGATGATTTCAAAGGATTCAGCATCCAGGTCCGGATTCGGGAGCGGGCCGGTCCGAAGGTCCAGGCCGTGGCGGGCCCGGCCGTAAAGCACGGCCTCGGGGGACAGGTCGCAGCCGACGGCCTCGTACCCCATGGCCCGGGCCTCCAAGACCAGCGCTCCATAGGAACAGCCCACGTCCAGCAAACGGCCTCTGGGGTGCCAGCGCCGGATTTCCCTCAGCCGGCCTTGAGCCAGAAACCGGTCCAGGCGAAACTTTTCTTCCAGGCCGGGATTGCCCGGACGGGCATGATAATCCTGCCAGAAGCCATCCCGGTAGTATCTTTCCAGTTCGGCCTCGTCCGGAAGCGGCCGCACGGAAACCAGGCCGCATGTCGAGCAGCGGGTCACGTCACGGTCGCTCTTACGCCCCAGGACATCCGGGTCCGGGGCGCGGCAAAGGTAACAGGCCGTCGACTCGGTCTGGAGGCAATATTCCGGATCGAAGCGTTCCGGTCGGATGTATGCGGCGGTTTTCACATTATGTCCGATTGCCGTTCCAATCCGTCAATAAAATGACTACTCCGGTCGGAAACCGGTCTCGGAAGGGGCCTCCGGGACCGGATGGCCATGCCCGGACGCGCCCCGGTCCGGTTCAAGTTCTATGAGCCGAATTCCTTTTCAGGGCTTTGGAGCAAGGCGATCCGGCCGGTTCCGGCGAATCGGACCAGTTCCCATCGGCTCAGGCTGGCCGAAAAGGAAGCAATTTAGATACCAACATGCTGAAATAACGGCGGGAGCCGGACGGGACACGGGTACACAGCTATCCCCCGGGCGGCGATGACCTCGTCGCGCTGGGGGGGCCAACGGCCGGTGAAGTGAATCAGGCCTTGGTGCTGAGCAGGACCCCGGCCATTTTTTCCAGAGACTCGACCATCTTGAGTATCTCCTCGGGCGGTATTTCACGCAGGACCTGTTTGGTCTCCGATTCGATGACCTTGATGACCGTGCGTCCCGTGGCTTTGTGGACCGAGAAGTTCAGGTTGACGTCGTGCTCGGCGGCAAAGTCCTGAATCTCCTGAATGGCCCGTTCCACCTGGACCGTTACGGCCGGCTCGGCGGGCGCGGCCTTTTCCGGAACCGGGTTCGATTCGGGCTGGGCCGGTCTGGGAGCCATTGGCGCTTGGCGTTCCATCGCCGGGGCTGTGGCTCGAATGCTGGTTGCTGTAAGCTCTTCCATGACTCACGTCCTTGTGAGAACGACGAGTAGGGAGAAATTTCCCTTCGTCAACCTACTTATCGGCCGGGTTGAGACATTCCTTGAATATTTTTTACTCGGAAAAATTTGCCGGTTTTCAAGGGCTTTGGGGCTCAAGTTTGCCGGGGGGGCGACCGATAAGAGGAGTGACGACGAAGCAAAGCAGACAAATCCGCGCCAGAGGGAGGTGGGCCCTGACGACAGCGCGCCGGTCTGTAAAAAAAAGGAGAGGCAAGGACGCCGCTCTTGTCCCGCATCGAAGCGGGAGAATTAATTCAAGGAGGAATAGATCAATGGCTCTTTACATCAACCATAACATGATGGCCGCCAACGCGGCCCGCAACCTGGGCATCGTCTATGACCGGTTGTCCACGTCGACCCAGAGGCTGTCCTCGGGTCTGCGGATCAACTCGGCCGCCGACGACGCGGCCGGTCTGGCCATTCGAGAGTTGATGCGCGCGGACATTGCCGTACTCAACCAGGGACTCCGAAACGCCGCCGACTCCATCTCGCTGATTCAGACCGCGGAAGGCGCCTTGTCGGTCATCGACGAAAAGCTCATTCGTATGAAGGAGCTGGCCGAACAGGCCGCCACCGGCACGTACACCACGGTCCAGCGCGAGATCATGGACTCGGAATACCAGGCCATGGCGGCGGAAATCGACCGGATCGCCAACGCCACGGACTTCAACGGCATCAAACTCCTGGACGGGAGCTTGAGCACGCTGCATAGCGGCAGCGGCCTGAAGGTCCACTTCGGCGCCGGCAACGATGAGGACGAAGACTACTACTTCATCAGCATCCAGGACAGCCGGGCCACTTCCACCAGCGGCCTGCAGATCGGCGGCGGGGCCACCCAGGACATCTGGACGGCCCAGTCCGGGCAGGCCTCCCTGACCACGGCCCTGACCACTCGCCAAAACGAGTACGTGGGTTTCTGGTACAACGCCTACGGCACGTCTTCGGCCACGGGCATCAGCAACACGCCTTCGAACCTGGTCGGTTTCTACAACGCGGCCAGCGGCGCAGGCCTGACCGCTCTGGTCAATCAGATCAATCAGGGCACGGCGTCCCGGATCGCCCTCGAGTTCGCCGGTTCCCAGGGCAATGAGATATTCGGGGCGGGTTGCGGTTCGGCCACGACCTTCCAGCAAATCCAGGTGGGCAACACGAACATCTCCTTTTATACCACCTGCGCGGCCTCGGCGGCCATCAACGGCGGTGACGTGTTCGTCCGGACCTCGGCCGGCGCCTTCGGCGGCAGCGCCCTGGCTTCGCTGGTCGCCCAGGCCCACAACAACTACACCAGCGCCGACACCTTTGCCGTGGTCGTGGATGCCAACACCCTGCTGTTCTTTGCCAAGACGGCCGGTGTGGGCGGCAACACCCTGACCTTCAGCGAAGTGGGCGGCAACAGCACCGACTACTCGTGGACCGATCTGAGCACGGGCACGGTCATGGCCAACGCCGGCAACTTCTCCATGGGCGGTCTGAACTGGGTCCAGGCCGATACGTCCAACGACGGGACCGCCTACCACATGCAGTTGTCCGGGGCGGACCGGGGCGCGTACCGGGACGTCCAGATGCTGCGCATCAACGACCAGGTCGTCAACTCGGCCACCTGGGCGGACGAACTCGACGACTTCAGTTCAGGTTCGGCCGCCGGAACGGTCGGCTGGGAACAGAGCCAGAACGCCACGGGCGCGGGAAGCTGGAACGGCGCGGACATCCTGACCCAGTCCAACGCCCAGGAAGCCCTGGCCCAGTTGGACGCGGCCATCCTGAACAAGGACAAGGTCCGGGCCGGCCTGGGCGCCTTGCAGAACCGGCTCGAGAACACCATCACCAACCTCTCGATCCAGGCCGAGAACCTGCAGGCTTCCGAGTCCCGCATTTCCGACGTGGACGTGGCCCTGGAGATGACCGAGTTTACCCGGAACAACATCATGGCTCAGGCCGCCACGGCCATGCTGGCCCAGGCCAACTCCCTGGCCCAGTTGGCCCTGTCGCTCCTGGGTTAGGCGGGGAACTACCGACCCCGGTAGTCCCTTAACCATCCAAAAAGTCCGGGGCGGGGAAGATTCTTCCCCGCCCCGGCCCTCGCCATGATGACGATCCGGTCGGATACGCGGTCCAACTATTGGAAAAATAGACGGATAATCAAACGCCCGACGAAAGGCCATTTGGTACGCGGATTGCTTACCCTAAGGGCCAAGGCATGAAAAGCGAGGGCCCGGCGGACCGGTTTACCGGCGCCCGGGGCCCTGGCAAATAAGAAAAAGGGCGAATCGTATGGCAACCGACGTCAGTCTGGCATCGCAAACCGCCTCCCTGCTCTCTGGAAGCATCAAATGGTCCGGTCTGGCTTCGGGCGTGGACTTCGCCTCGGTCGTCGAGCAACTCGTCGAACTCGAAATGACCTCCGTCAACCGGCTGGAGTCCTGGAAGACGGATTGGGAAGACAAGATCACCGCCATTCAGGGCATGAACACCCGGATGGCTTCCGTGTTGAGTTTCGTCAAGGGGTTCGACACGTACGAAGAGTTCTATTCCCGGACCTCGTCGTCATCGAACAGCTCGGTCCTGACCACCACCAATACCAGCAGTGCTTCGCCCGGCTCGCACACCATCGTGGTCGGACAGGATATCCGGGGCATCACGGCCTCGAAAAGCGTGGACCCCACCGCGGATGTGTCCGGCGGAGGGGGCGCCGGGGCGATCGTCATCAACATCGGTTCCGGGACGACCGTCAGCGTTGACGTCACCTCGGGGGACACGATTTCGGACATCAAGACCCGGATCGAGACCGCGGTCGCGGCCCAGGCGCCCGGCGAACTGACCGTGTCGATCGTGGACGACAAGGACCGAAGCGGGACCATGTACCAGCGTCTGCTGCTGACCGCCGCCAACGGCGGCTCGGACAACGAACTGAGCGTCAGTACGGACATCACCGGCCTGAATCTGGACGAGAATTCCGTGGATTCCGTGTACGAGAAGACCTGGGTGGGCACGGCCTCGCCCTCGGCCAGCCCCGCGTCCTCGTACACGGGCAGCACCAGCAAGACCTTTACCTTTGCCGTGACCGGCACGGGCGCGACTTCCGTCGGCACACTGGGCTCGAACGACATCACGATTCGATGGGCGGACAACGAAGGCAACTCCGGGAAGATCGATATCGACGCGGACACCTGGACCGACACCACGGATTACGAGGTCATGCAGGGGGTTTCCGTCCGGTTTGCCGCCGGAACCATGGTCCAGAACGACTCATTTACCATCGACGCCTACAACCCCACCCTGCAGGCCGCCCAGGACAAGGGCCTGGCCCAGGTGGAGCAGACCGTTCATACGGGGTTCATCGACCTGCTCACGGATGTGACTTCGGTGAACGGCACCTTCAGCTATTACTACGAAGGCGTCGAAACGACCGTTGACGTGGCCGCCGGGAGCAAGCTTCAGGACCTGGTCAATCTGATCAATTCCGATACCAGCAACCGGGGTGTCGTCGCCTCGATCGTCAACGACGGCACCAGCACGGCCACGGCCTATCACCTGGTCCTGACGGGCAAACATACCGGGGCCCAGCACACCATCACCAACATCACCGAGACCCTGGACAATTTTACGGACACGTTCGAGACCACCCAGAAGGCATCCAATGCCATGGTCAAAGTGGACGGATACCCCAGCACCGGCGCCGACTACATCCAGCGTTCGAGCAACACGATCAGCGACATCCTCGACGGCGTCTCCCTCAGCCTGCACGACTCCGGCTCATCGATCGTGACCGTCAGCGACGACCTGTCCACGGTCGAGTCCAATATCGAGATGTTCGTCAGTTCCATCAATTTCATCCAGGAGTATATCAAGGAGCAGAGCAAATACGACGCGGACAGCGGCGAGGCCGGGGTCATGCTGGGCAACTACTCCTTCAACATGGTCCGCGGCATCATCAACGACATCCTGGCCTCATCCGTTCCCGGGCTGTCCTCCGGCGCCGACCCGTACGTTCTGCTGGCCCAGATCGGCATCAAGACCGATCCCGATCAGGGCGGAATCTGGGTTGTTGATTCCACAGCCCTGAACAACGCCCTGAACAATGATCTCGAGGCCGTGGCCCGCCTCTTTGTCGGCGACGACGAATACGGCAGTCAGGGCGTCTGCGAGCAACTGCGCGATAAGCTGGAGGAACTGACCGATTCGGAAACCGGCATCGCCAACGTGCTCGTGGACAATTACAACGGCATCATCAAGGAGATCGACAACAAGATCGCCAAGGAACTCAAGCGGATCGATATGGTTCAAACCCGTCTGGAGGAGAAGTTCGCCAGGCTGGAAGCCTTGTTGGAGGAGTTGGACGGGCAGTCCGATTACATCGGCTCCCAGATAGACCAACTGCCCAGCCTGTAGAACGGCTGGGGAAAAGAATTAATCGATATGGAGGCGGCATGAACGCGTACGGACAGAAACAATACCGGCATACCCAGGTAACCACGGTCGACAAGGGGCGGCTGATCGTCCTGCTCTACGACGGGGCCATCAAGTTCCTCAAACAGGCCAGGGAGTGCTCCCTGTCCGGGGACATCGAGGGCAAGGCCAACAACCTGAATCGGAGCCTGGACATCATCGCCGAGTTGAATCAGTCCCTGAACATGAATGACGGAGGGGATCTGTCAAAAAACCTGAGGCGCCTCTATATGTTCTGGTCGGACCACCTCATTCAGGGCAAGATCAAAAAGGACGTCAAGTTCATCGACGATGTCCTGGAAATGATGAAAAGCCTGAATGAGGCCTGGAACCACGCGGTCTCCCAGCCGGAGGCCCAGGGCCTGGTGCCCAAGGACAACGGGACCAATACCCGGGCCAGAGTGACGGTCTGATCGAAACGAATGCCGGCCCCCAAGGCCGGACCCATAAGAACGGCAAAAGGACCTCGAAGGAGGTCCTTTTTTTCCCGCCGCCAGGCGGTTGTTCATAACCCGGTCGGCGCGTTCATCCTCTCCGGTCGATGTAATACGCGATACCGCCGCGATAGGGCGCGTATCCCTTCAGGGCCGTTCGCCCCTTCCTTATCCGTTTGAGTTCCGTGTCCGTCTCATCCAGCGCCTGGACCACCTTCTCTCGAAGCTTGCGGTCCGCGTCAGCGAGCAAGGAGGTGCGGCCGCCGAGTTCCTCGATCAGGGCCTCGACGCGGGCCCGGTCGCCGTTTTCGACTCCGGTCAGGTAGGTCCGGCCGTCCTCGACCCGTGTTTCCAGGCTTTTCTCCAGGCGGTCGATCTGGGCGAGCATCCTGGCCCGGCGCGTCAGAAAGGCCTCCAGACGATCGGGTTCGGACCAGGCCTCCTCTTTTAAAAACGCCAAGGTCAGTTTCAGGCAGACCTCGTATTGGCCGGACAGGGCGGCCAGTCCCTCGACGGCGCCGGACTGACGATTATTCCCGGTTTGGTCAGTGGGCATGGGCTTTGATTTGGGGCAACAGGTCCCGCAAGGCTTCCAGTTCCGCGTTCAACTCGTAATCCAAAACGTCGGCCAGGTAAATCCAGTCCGTCTGCTTCTGAATGTCGAGAATCTGGGTCAGGGTCTCGGCCAGTTTGGCCAGGCGCTCGTTCAGGCTCTCGTTTGTGGACATGGGCACGTCGAAACTCAGGGCCAGGGCCCGCCCCGCCTGGTCGATCATGCTCAACAGCAGGTGCAGCGATTCGAGAAACCGGAGAAAATGCTCGCTGGCCTCCGCCTCGTCTCCCAGACGAAATATTTCGGTGATATGTGGAATGGCCGCCAGCAGATCGTCGATGATGGCCGGTCCGTGTTTCAGAAAGTTGAGGGCGATTTCTTCGCTGGAGCGGGTCACCAGCTCCAGGGTCTGAATATCCGTGCGATCGATCTCCACGGCCGCGTGGGGCAGGTCCTCACTGTAGGAACTGCCGTTGACCAGGACATCGCCGATGATCTTGTCCGGGCCCAGGTGGCCGGCCATGAGTTCGGCCAGTATCTCTTCCAGGTTCCGGCCGCGAATGCGGGACGGGTCGATCGGTTGTCCGTCGATGCTGATGATCATGTTGCCTCCTCGTGTTCGCTGTAAGGTTGTCTATCCCGGACGATTAATGTGACTGGCTGGGCGGGCGGACTTTCGCCGCCGCGAAAGTCCGCTCATGAATCGTCCGGGTCAAGCCCGCACCCGGGCCAGTTCGTCCATCAAAAGTATGTATATCTCCGCCTCGGTCAAAGGGCCTCGGCGTGTTTCCGCCAGGCGGGCCAGCCGGGCGGCCTCCAGGCCGGCCCCGGGATCGATCGGCGCAAGCAGGTCGACCAGTCCGGGCGTTTCGCCCCAGGCCGCCGCAAGTTCCGCGGCCGTCTCCGAACGCCGTAGCATGTTCCCCGCCGAAGATTCGGAGCCCAGACGACTCGCCCATTCCGCATACGCCCCGGGATTCAGGCGGACCGATGGCGGATAAGGA
>Ga0180009_10002894_pt1 | contig 19938 bp, 17 predicted proteins | sample OS_PC_MetaG_FD_123537 | JGI IMG/M metagenome (GOLD analysis project Ga0180009, IMG submission 123537) | Groundwater microbial communities from the Aspo Hard Rock Laboratory (HRL) deep subsurface site, Sweden - OS_PC_MetaG | ecosystem: Environmental > Aquatic > Deep subsurface > Groundwater...
CAGGACCCCCGACTTGCGGCATTCCTTGAAGACATTACCCTTAATGGGGGCCGTATCCCGGAAAAGTCGCTGCTACATGATCGCCAAAGCGAGTCCGGCCCGCTGGCACCTGTCGGGCTCCTTCGAATCGAAGCGGCCTCACCGGAACAGCCGGTGAGCGGTTTGACTACGGATACCAGTGAAAAGGGACTTGAGACCACCATCTTTAACGGCATGACCGGCTTTGGCTGGATACCGGGCGATCCCGTGGATTTTGAACGTGATTACGCACTGGATTCGGCTCAACTGATCACCTTTATTCGGGAAACCCAGGAAGAATTGTCAGCGGGCCTTCACCTCGGGAACGACAATCCCGAACGCCGCAAGTTTCTCGCCAGAATTATGGCTCAGATCACCTCTCGGGGCATCATTGATGTCCTGCGCCACGGGGTCAAGCATGGCAAACACGAGGTAACGCTCTTTTACGGCACCCCTTCACCCGGAAACGACAAGGCGGCTGCCTTGTTTGCCCTTAACCGGTTCAGCATCACCCGTCAGTTGCGCTATAGCAGAGATGAAACCCGCCGTGCCCTGGATCTTTGTCTGTTTATCAACGGCCTGCCCGTGATGACATTTGAACTCAAAAACAACCTGACCAAGCAGACGGTGGAGGATGCGGTCGAGCAATACCGCCGCGACCGAGACCCCCGCGAGTTGATCTTCAAGTTCGGAAGATGCATGGTACATTTAGCCACGGACGACCTGCAGGTGAAGATGTGTACCGAACTCAGGGGCAAATCATCATGGTTCCTGCCATTTGATCAGGGATGGAACGACGGCGCGGGTAATCCGCCCAATCCTTACGGCATCAAGACCGACTACCTCTGGAAGCGTCTGCTGACGCCACAGGGGCTGACCACCATCATCGAAAACTACGCCCAGATCATTAAAGAGAAAAATCCGAAAACCGGCAAGAAAACATCGAAACAGATTTTTCCCCGATTTCCCCAATTGGAAGTCGTGCGTTGGTTGCTCGCGGATGTGGCATGGCGCGGAGCAGGCAGGCGTTACCTCATTCAGCATTCCACCGGGAGCGGGAAATCCAACTCCATTGCTTGGCTCGCACATCAGCTCATCAATATCCGCAAAAACGGCAAAGAGGTCTTTGAATCGATCATCGTTATCACGGACCGCCGCATCCTGGATGATCAGATCAAAAACACCATCAGGCAGTTCGCGCAAGTCAGCGCAACCGTCGGGCATGCCAGGCATTCCAGAGATTTGCGAAAGTTCATCGAAAGCGGAAAGAAAATCATCATCAGCACGATCCAGAAGTTTCCGGAGATCCTCAACGAGATAGGGGACAGGCATTGGGGCAGAACCTTCGCCATACTCATTGATGAGGCCCATTCCAGCCAGGGCGGAAAGACCTCTGCAGCCATGAGCGAGGTTCTGTACGACCCGGAAGACACGGTGAACGATGCCCTCCAAAGGCGGATGGATGCCCGCAAGATGTTGACCAACGCCAGCTACTTCGCCTTTACGGCCACGCCCAAGAACAAGACCCTCGAGATGTTCGGCAAGGCCTTTCCCGGCCAGGATGGTAAAGTGAAGCATTTTCCCTTTCACATCTACACCATGAAGCAGGCCATTCAGGAAGGTTTTATCCTCGATGTGCTCAAAAGCTACACCCCGGTCGACAGCTATTACAAACTGGTCAAAACGGTGGAGGATGATCCGGAGTTCGATACCAAAAAGGCGCAAAAGAAGCTCCGGCGGTATGTGGAAAGCCATGAACATGCCATCCGGCTGAAGGCTGAGATCATGGTCGACCATTTCCACGAGCAGGTGCTCAGCCGGAGGAAGATCGGCGGCCGGGCACGGGCAATGGTCGTTTGCAGCGGCGTTAAAAGGGCCATCCAGTATTTTTATGCCATGCGTGAGTACCTTCTGGAACGCAAGAGTCCGTACAGGGCTATCGTCGCCTTTTCCGGTGAACATGAGTATGAGGGAGTCAAGGTTACGGAAACATCATTAAACGGGTTTTTCGGCACCGACATCGCCGACAGGATCCAGGAAGACCCCTACCGGTTCCTGATCTGCGCGGATAAGTTTCAGACCGGCTACGATGAACCTTTGCTGCACACGATGTATGTGGACAAACCGCTGGCGGGCATAAAGGCCGTGCAGACCCTTTCGCGCTTAAACAGGGCGCATCCCCAAAAACACGATGTGTTTGTCCTCGATTTCATGAACAACACGGAAACAATTTCGTATGCGTTCTCCGACTACTATCGTACCACGATCCTCTCCGAGGAGACCGATCCCAATAAACTGCACGACCTCAAGACGGCACTCGACGGGCACCAGGTTTATCTGCCTGAACAGGTTAATGCGCTCGTCTCCCTTTACCTTGGCGGTGCAGAACGGGAGAAGCTGGACCCGATCCTCGACGTATGCGTGGCGGTGTACATAGAACGACTCGATGAGGACGAACAAATCGATTTCAAAGGGAAGGCTAAAGCCTTTACGCGGACCTATGATTTCCTCGCCTCAATATTGCCATACAGCGATGCAGAATGGGAGAAACTGTCCATTTTTTTAACATTTCTTGTTCCAAAGCTTCCCGCGCCAAAAGAGGACGACCTTTCAAAGGGTATTCTCGAAACCATCGATATGGACAGCTACCGCGTGGAAAAGAAAGCGGCCATGAAGATTGCGCTTGAAGATGAGGACGCAGAGATTGAACCGGTCCCCATTGGCGGCGGCGGCTGGATTGCCGATCCCCAGATAGACTACCTGAGCAATATCCTGGAATCATTTAACCAACAGTTTGGCACCCTTTTTACCGATGCGGATCGCGTTTCAAAGCGAATTAAGGATGATATCGCACCAAAAGTGGCAGCCGACCAGGGCTACCAAAATGCCAAGAAAAATACACCGCAAACAGCGCGAATTGAACATGACAAGGTGCTTGAACGTGTTATCGTATCATTTTTGAAGGACGACACCGAACTGTTCAAGCAATTCTTCCAGAACGAGTCGTTTCGGAGATTTGTCACCGATATGGTTTTCAATCTGACGGGCGGTTTTGGTTAAATATCCCCATCCCTCTTAAAATCAATCTAAACATTGCTCCCTCCAAACTACAATGATCGAGATTCAAAGAAGGGCTGCGCAGGTTTTGACAGGGAGATGCTTAATCCATCAATTTAAGCTGAGTCGGTTTATTCTTTACTGTTCTTGAACTCAGATGATCGTCGGTAATATATTTTTCCCAACCCTCGCCGGATTTGACGGCAGGCTTATCCATATATGCGATTTCAAAACTGGTTGCATCTTTTATTTTTACGCTTTGCAAAGGGTTTAAGATAAGGTCGGTTTCCTGTCTGGTTATTACCGGAAATCCATAGGGATCGTTGAGATATTTAAATCCACCCTTAGTTTCAAAATAGTCTTCCACAAACTGAAGGTGTTTTTCAAGCCGGGTCTGAATACACATATTGGAATAAGGAACAATCGAATCGATTATAGAACCTATGGGCCCCTTGAGATTTTCATCTACTTCAATTCCGACACTGTTCCTGCCGGCAGCCATGGCAGCATACATAGTGGTGCCGATTCCTAAAAAAGGATCCAATACAGCGTCTCCTTTGATGGAAAACATATTGATAAGCCGATAAGCCAATTCAAAAGGAAAAGCCCCGCTTCTCTTTCTCACCTTGACATCAAATAGGTTCTGTGACGTTCCTTTAAGATCCATCCATACATCCGAAAACCATACATTTCTTTCTTCCCAGAAAAAGGCGCTTTCCCGCCTCAACTGTTTTTCTTGATCGGTCTCAAACTCTCTTTTTCTACCCTTCCGCAGGATCAGAATATATTCGTGCTCCAGCGTCACATAGGCGCCCGGCGGCAGCATACCGGACCCCATGAACTTGTTGGGGGCGTTGGTCTGTTTTCTCCAGAGGATTGCCGGCAGCGGGTTGAATCCGAGCTTTAAGAGGCAATGCATGATTCTCGTATGATTCTGGTACAGGGTAAAGTTATCATTTATGGTTCTTGTGGCATCACCGATATTAATGCATGCAATGGCCCCTTTCTTGAGAACCCGGTGAATTTCTTTCCAAACAGAATCCAGTACGTTATGCATCAGTTCAAACGCCCGTGATCCGTTTTTGGTCTTCAACACATCCGAAACTTTCGGATCCTGAACACTAAACATCTCATCCCACATTTCAATCATCGGGTATGGGGGTGATGTGACCACCAAATCGACACTTTCATCGGGAATATTCTCAAGGTTTTTGGAATCCTGAAACATGATCTGATGCCGAGTTATCACCGTTTACCTCCTGTCCGAAAGTATCCAAAACAATTTGCCACAAAGTGACAAAGACACAAAGATATTACTTCATTTTTTCTTCGTGCCTTGGTGTCTTGGTGGCAGGATGAAAGAAGTTCTGCCATAAAAAAAACATATTCCAGAATTAAGATACTAAACATGTTCACTCGGGTGATTTCGTATCCGATGCCCACAAAACAAATACCCTTCATAATGTCAATCCGTCAATCTTAAAACCACTCATTATTCCGTTATTTACATTTTGAATTTTATGACCTGATGGTATACATTGACCGATAAATTCATTTCTGAGAATTTGCTAACATGCAAAGCTTATAGGAGGTAATGAAAATGGCAAATGCGTTTAATGCTCCGGGAGTTGTAAAACCGTTCGGTATTTTTTCAGGCGCTGCTTGGCAGCCGGAAGGAAAGGTCCTTCATATTTCCGGCCAGGTCTCACAGGATGTGGATGGAAAAATAGTGGGGGTCGGTGATATAACGGCTCAAACTCGGCAGGTCCTGGATAATATCAGCAAGATTCTCGATGCCGCGGGCGGGCGGATGTCCGATATCGCAAAAGTCACGGTATTTGTTAAGGACATGTCCATGCTGGACGAAATACACCATGTACGATCGGAATTCTTTACTCCCCCCTTTCCGGCAAGCAGCCTTGTCCAGGTGGTGAGTCTCGTAAACCCCGACTACCTGATCGAGATAGAAGCCGTTGCGGTCATTCCGTTCGATCGGGTAAAGGAACCGGCGTAATTGTCCGGCGGATCCTTTGCCCATCAACATCCTTTAAACTCGGGTTTCCGCTTCTCTAAAAATGCCCGGACGCCTTCTTTGAAATCCTTGCTGGCAAAGCAACGGTTGGAATAGTAATACGCGTCACCGGCAGCATCGGCATCGGGCAGACCCTTTAGGATATTGATGGTCTTTTTGGCTCCCAGAACGGATAAAGGGGAATTTTGGGCGATGCCCCGGGCCAGATCCATGGTGAACGCATATAACTCCCCCTTCGGGACCACATAATCCACGAGGCCGATTGACAAAGCCTCCCTTGCGGTAAGCAGCCTTCCCGTAAAAAGGATATCCTTGGCCCTGGAGGGACCCACAAGTTCCACCAGCATTCTGATGTCGTTTTGGATGATGCAGATGCCGATCTTGGCTGAAGTAATGCCGATCTTGACCGTATCTGCTGCGACTCTCAAATCGCACGCTACTGCCAATTCACAGCCGCCACCGATGGCATAACCGTTTACCATCGCGATTACCGCTTTTTCTGATTTTTCCAAAGTGGCCGTGGTCGTTGCAACAGGATGTTTCTCCTCACCTTTTACACGCGGCGGATAATTCTCCTTCATTTCACCGATGTCTGCTCCGGCCGCAAATGCCTTTTCTCCTGCCCCGGTGATGATGATAACCCTGACCTCGGGATCTGCATCCAGTTCCTCGATGATTCCGGTCAACTCGACCCACATGGCAATGTTGAACGCATTGCGTTTCTCCGAACGATTGACGGTAACGATGGCAATCCGTTCCTCTTTCTCGACTATAAAATTGCTCTCAGGCATCCTGCAATGTCCTTTCTGTTAAATATACCTAAACCGACTGGTTCCGAGTTCAGGGTTCAAAGTTCAGAGGTTATAATCGATTGTAACTGAAAGAAATTCTTATCAAGACCTGGGATAATCAACATCATCCATTGGTTGAGATGTTTTAGAACCAAATTAAAAACAATGATCCTTTGATAAAAGCTGTTTAAGCCTTCTCAACCCAGAACGCTGAACGCTGAACCCTTTAACCTATTTTAAATAAACCCCTCGTCCTGAAACTTCCGGATCTCCTCGGAAGACAGTTTCAGGTTGTCACGGAGAATGTCCCGGGTATGCTCTCCAAGATCTGGCGGAGCATTTTTGATCTGACACGGAGTCCGCGAAAATTTCATCGGGGTTCCCACCATCTTGAGCACTCCCAAACGGGGATGCGCTAGGTTTAAAAACATTTCCCTGGCCTGCGCATGGGAGTCTACAGCCACTTGCTCGATGGTGTTGACCGGGCTGGCGACGATCCCTTCCCGATCGAAAAGGGCCAACCATTCATCCCTCGGTTTGGCGCGGAAAATGTCATTGAGAACCGATTCCAGAACTTGGTGGCTCTTACTTCTTAAGTCGTTTGTCAAAAAACGCTCGTCATCCATAAGGTCTTCCCGCCCGATCGCCCGGCAGAGTTTCTTCCATTCCTCTTCCCGGGCGGCGATGACGACCATATAGTCTGTCCGGGTTTGAAAGACCTGAAAAGGTGTGATGATGGGGTGCCGGGAGCCGAGGGGTTTTGGAACCTCGCCGGAGGCGAAATATCGCGAAAAGGCATTTTCGCAAAGAGCGATCTGGCTGTCCATCATGGCAAGATCGACATATTGGCCCTCGCCGGATCGTTCTCTCTCGTAAAGGGCGGCCAGGGACGCGACCACCCCGAAGAGTCCCGCGCCCATATCGCCGATGGAGTATCCGACCCTTGCCGGCGGACTGTCCGGCATGCCGGTAATGCTGATGGTGCCGCCGATTCCCTGAGCAACCATGTCGTAGGCCGGTTTGTAAGCATAGGGGCCGGTTTGGCCGAAGCCTGAAATGGACAGATAGATGAGTCGGGGGTTCAACTTTTGCGCAGCCTCATAATCGAAACCCATTTTCTTCATGATCCCGGGCCTGAAGTTTTCGATGAGGATATCCGCCTGCTTTACCAGTTCCTCCAATACCGCTTTGGTCCGGGGATGTCTGAGATCGATGGAAAAGCTTTTTTTGCCCCGGTTAACGCTCAGAAAATAATGGCTCAAATCCCCGACAAACGGGCTGTTGTGTCTGACCGGGTCACCTTTGCGGTCCTCTATCTTGATGACCTCGGCACCGAGATCCGCCATCAACATGGAGGCAAAGGGTCCGGAGAGATACCGTCCGAAACTCACTACCTTAACGCCTGCTAAGGGTCCAGCCATAGCTTCCGCTCCTTGTTTATTTCTAACCTACGGTTAATGCCAGCTTTCCTTTAGCTTGTCCGGTTTCGAGCAGCGTATGGGCTTCCCGTATGGTTTCCGCCGACAAACCGCCGAGGTTCGTAATTTCCGGAAGATCGATTCCGCCCGCTTCGACCAAGCGCACGATGTCGCACATCATGTCCCCGTAGACAGCCCATTCGTCCGGGCCGCCGTTGCGGGCACGTGCACTGGCGGCCACGAAATGATACGTTCCGGATTTTGCAAAAAAAGGACTCGTATCCGCCCTCCAGATGTCGAAATCGAATCCGGGCGGCTCTTCGACAACGCTCACGACGCGCCCGTCGAATCCGGCAGCATTGAAGCAGAGTTTTTTCATCTCTCCGCCGACAAAATCAAAAGCAATGTCCACCCCTTTTCCGTTTGTCGCTGTTTTAATCTGTCCCATCATCTCATCAACGCTTCGGTCGGTATACGAAACGAGATGGTCTTCCGGCAGCTTTAATTTCTGAACCAGATATTCTTTGCTTTTATCGCCGCCGGTTGTGGCAAAAATCCGGGACACTCCCAGGTGTTTCAGGAAGGAAATCGCAAAACTTCCGACACCGCCCGAGCCGCCGACCACCAGCGCCGTATCTTCCGGTTGTATTTGAGCCTTTTTAATGACCGCATCGTATGCGGTGATGCCGGCCACTCCAAGAATCGAAGCCTCGATAAAAGATAAATTGCTCGGTTTTTTACAAACGAAATGAGCCGATGTTGTTACATACTCGGCATAAGCGCCGTTGCTTTTGGGACCGAACAGGACGGCAAATACCTCATCTCCTTCTTGAAACTGCGTTATCCCGGCTCCGATTGCATCGACTATGCCGGAGACATCCCTCCCCAGGACAGCGGGCAACTCCCCCGGAATCAAACCTTTCCGCATTTTATAATCCACAGGGTTGACGGCAATGCCCTTGATCTCGATGCGTATTTCACCCTCGCCCGGTTCCGGCATCACCCAGTCCCGCCAGTGCAGATTCTCCACTCCCCCGAATGCATCCAATACCACCGCTTTCATCATGTGTACCTCCTTTATCAATTGAATGTGCACCGTCGCCCCCAATATCCCACTGATTGCTGCCGGCAGTCAATGAAAAGTCGGTTCCCAACGATGCTTCTGTGTTGATATCGCGAAAAAAATAACCGATGTGTTTACATCCAAGCAAGGTGTGTGATAGCAATTTTAAAAGTGCTCATTCGGAAAGGAAACACGAACCGTTTTCCGAGGGTCATAGGCAACGGGAAAACTATTTTTAAAAAGGAGAACATTTTGACGGATCGGCTTCAGGGCAAGGTGGCTATCGTAACCGGTGCGGGGATCGGAATTGGTCAAGCGATCACCGAAGCGTTGATTAAAAACGGCGCCGGCGTCGCACTCATCGGGCGTCGCCTGCCCCGGCTGGAGGATGTGTCATCATCGCTACCCATGGATCGTGCAATGACCTGTGCCTGCGACGTTACCGATCGCGCAGCGGTTGAAGACATGGTCGCTCAGGTGGTGAACCGATTCGGTACGGTGGATATTCTTGTCAACAATGCCGGTATCAACATAAATCCCCGGACAGTGGCCGACATCAGCCCTTCGGATTGGGATCAATCGGTAAAAATAAATTTAACGGGTGTCTTCAATACCATCCGGGCCGTCCTTCCGGTTATGCGGGAAAAAAAAGACGGTCTGATCATTAATATTTCGTCCATAGCGGGACTGCGCGGAGGTAAGAAGGCCGGTGCCGCCTATTCAGCATCAAAGCACGGCGTTGTCGCCTTGAGCCAAACGCTCAATGAAGAAGAGAGTGCGTATAATATCCGTTCCTGCACCATTTGCCCGGGGGAGGTGGACACCGCCATGCTGGACCAGCGGCCGGTGCCTGTCAGCCGGGAGCATCGCGAGAGAATTCTAAAACCCGAAGATATCGCTTCCGCCGTATGCTTTGTGGCTGCTTACCCGTCGAGGGTCTGCATTCCCCTGCTGGTAATCAAACCGACCATTCAGATCTTCCGATGAGACTCGATGCTCGATGCTCGATGCTTGATGCTGGATACTCGATGAAAAATCGAGCCGGTCGTATGCTTCAATAGTCAGTACCGAGAATCGAGTATCGATTCTAATTATCTGCGTGTATCTGCGTCCTATTTAACTTGAATACGAATCGGTGTGATGAACAGACTTAGTTCTTGACCGCTCCTGCCGTCAAACCGGAAATATAGTAATCCATCAAGAAGGCGTAGATGATAACCGGTGGAGCTGCGGCCAGCAGGGCGCCCGCCATCAATCCGCCCCAGTGCATCACGTCTCCGCGGATCAACGTGGTGACCGTGCCGACGGTTAAGACCATCTCTTCATTGCTGTAAACAAACGCGAGTGGATAGAGAAAATTGGCCCAGGAGACGGTAAAGGCAAAGATGGTGGCGGCGATGATCCCGGGCATGGCCACAGGAATAAAGATCTGAAAGAGCATTTGATACCAGCTTGCCCCGTCTATCATCGCTGCTTCATCCAATTCCTTAGGGATGGAAGCGAAATAACCGATCATGATCCAGGTACAAAACGGCACGGCCAGGGTAGGATATACCAGCACCAGTGCCCATTTGGAGTTCAATAGTCCTAACTTCCCAATCACTTTAAACAACGGTATAAACAATAGGGTCTCCGGCACCAGATAGGTCAAAAAGACCCCTGTAGCGAGTACCGCCGATCCAAAAAACCGCATGCGGGACAAAGAGTATGCCGCCAGGATACTGATCGCCATGGAGATCGTTACCGAAAAGAAGGTGACGATAACCGTGTTTTTGAAAAAGGTGAGGAAAAACGTATTTTTAATCAGGTTTTTGTAGTGAAACAGCGTAGGTGCCTGGTTGAAGATCCAGGGAATGCCTTTCACGCTCGATATTTCCTGATTGGTCTTAAATGAGGTCACAATCATGTAATAGGGGGGAAACAGGAAAAAAATGATGAATAGTGTCAAAAAGAAGTAGGCTGCAATCAGTGCCCATTTCCGATTTTGCTGCATATCGCTGAAGGAAAATATATTGCGTATCATATCTCTTTCACTCTCTGTCGGACATTGCGAAGGATAAAGAAAGCGGCAACAGCCAGTACGGGAAACATGAACAAGGAAACACACGCTCCCAGCGGAATATCTCCCGACATAATTCCGAGGCTAAAGGAGTAGGTGCCGAACAGATGGGTGGTATTGCGGGGTCCACCCATGGTCAATACTCTGACAATATCAAAGTTGGCAAAAGTGACAATGGTCGAAAACAGCATGGTGATGGCGATGATATTGCGCAGCATTGGAATTGTGATGTGGGTCAGTTTCTGCCAGGCGCTTGCCCCGTCCATGTCCGCCGCCTCATAGAGATCCTTTGGAACTGATTTCAATGCGGCCAGATACATGATCAGGAAAAAAGAGGTTCCGTACCAGATGTTCACCAAAATCACGGAGAAACGGGCCCAGAAGGTATCGCTCAACCAGGGGATCGAAAAACCGAAGACCGTATCGAGTAACCAGTTGATGGCACTGTAGCTGGGTTCGAACAACCACCACCAGCCCAGCGTGCTCAGAGCGGGGGGCATGACCCAGGCAATCAGAGCCAGACCCCGCCAGAGGCGCTGACGCTTGTCCGGCAAAAAATCGATCAGATGCGCCATGATAAAGCCGATCAGGGCCTTAAAGAACACCGCGGTCAGGGTAAACAGGATGGATTGGCGCACGACCATCCAGAAGGTGTCTCTTGTGAACAGGAAAAGATAGTTGGCGAACCAGACAAAGCGCGTTTCCTTTTTGTTCAACATACTCAAAAAGATCGAATAGAAAAACGGGTAGACGATCAAGCCGAAAACGAGTATCAGCAGCGGTATGCAGAGCATTAACGCCAGAGTGGATTTCTTCTGAAGCAGCACCTGAAACTTAGAAGGAACCACACCGACGGCCTGCACCTGAACAGCACTTTCGCTCATGGATTCACCTCAATACACTCTCCCTCTTGATATCAGGGCAGCAGGAAAAAACCGATATCCTGCTGCCCGATTCTCACATGATTATCTTTCCACGACAAATCAAGCGCGAATATACCCTTCTAACTCATTGATTGCCCATTTGATCGCGTCGTCGATAGATTTTCCCTCCTGGGTCACCTTGGATACCGTGTTCGGGAACAGATCCTGGTCGTATATTGCAGCGGAGATAGCAGCCGGCGCCGGATACCCGCAAATCATCTGAAACTCATCACCCTGGATCGGGTAGTTATACAGGGTACCGGTAGGCGGACCTGTAAACTTCCACACCGGATGTGTGTTAAACGACTTGATCAGCGGGATATCATAGCCTCCGGAGACCTCAATCAGTTGGTCCTGCTGTTCCTTCTGCAACAGATGGACAATCAGGTCCTTAGCCGCGCTCTTGTTTTTACTGAATTCCCAGAGCCCCATCATACGGGTTAAGGAGCCGCGAAACCGCCCATTCGGACCGGACGGTGTGTCGTGGTGCCAGAGTTGGGCCGCCGTTTTTATTTGATCACGTACACACACCTTCCAGGCGCTGGGTGGATTCTGGATGGCCGAACCCCGGCCCGAGATAATCCACGTGTTGTTTGAGGCGTCGTCCCAGGCATAGACCTCTTTTGGCATGTACTGGGTCAGCTTTTTCATATATTCCAGAGCCGCCCGGGTTCCGTCGGAATCGAACGTGATTTCACCTTTCGCGTTCATCGGCGTGGAACCGAAGGACGCAAACAGGGCGCCCGTCCAATCTTGGGCGTCGCTTTGAGACCCGAGCGGACCGCCAAAGGGGAAACCAGCTGCGTGTAGCTTTTTGCACCCTTCCAGAAAGGTATCGTAGTTCCAGGTTTTTACCAGCTCTGGATCCCGATTGGGGCCGGCCGGAAATATCTTTTGAAGATCGATACCGGCGTGCTCCTTCCAGAGGTCCAGACGGGAGACCATGGGATACGAATGCGTACCGATGGCACCTGGTGCGGAATACCAGGTTCCCTCGATTTTTCCAGAATATACGGCGTCGGGCGTCACCTCGCCGTATTTCGATGTAATCGCTTTGACCACATCGTCCATGGGCTCCAGGCTGTCTTTATATATCGCTGTATACAAGGTGGGAAGATCACAGATATCGTGACCGGTCTTGGCCCGGGCTTCGGCGGCGAGGGTTATCAGATTCTTGTCACCGCGCGAGGTAACGTAATCCACGGTGACGTCGACCCCGTTTTTCTTACCCCAGTCCATGATAATCTTTTGGGACACATCATTGGCGCCGGGAATCCAGTGGTCCCAGAGAAAAACAGACAACTTCCCGGCAGAGTGAGATGTTTTGACATACGGACCCACCGTCAACGCGCCGGCGGCGAGAGCCGTGGTCTTTAGAAATTTTCGTCTCGTAACTTTTTTCATAATACCCTTTCCTCCTTCTTTCACAAAGCGTTTAGACCTGAGTTTGTTAGATTCACTGCCATCATGAATTCATTATATTACAAGTCATACGGTTAATTGGATTGTTGTAAAGGACCGATAGAGTATCTGCCGATGAATATTTTTCCCGATTCACCTCCTTTCTGGACGATCGTTGATATTTCAGTTTTGTCTAACGCCGGTGAATCGACCTATCATTCAAACCCAACGGCATTGCTCAGGGAAGCAATTCTTGTTGAACAGCAAAAAATAATAATGAATAATAATGAATATATGGATAGTGTTTTGATTACACACACGCACACTGTCAATGTCGGTAGCATGTTCAACTCTTTATTGTCAAGGAATATCCCCTATAATCGGCAATCATTTGGGATTCGTCTTTTTAAGTCTCTCACACTGTGAAATCATGGGTCGGATTTCTCTTCCAGTGCAGCCTTGATGGTATCGATTTCCCTGCGTAATCCGGACTGGAAAGCAATCATATCAAGGGAATGGATAATCAGATTGGCGCCCATCTTCGCCCAGCGGATCTCCTGCTCCATTAAGTCGGGTGAGACGACATGAATACCGGCACCGATACCGGAATTCCTTGCTTTCGCAATGATCTCATCAACCGCTTCTATAAACACGGAATGGCAGTACTGCTCGGGAAGCCCCAGATTGCATGAAAGGTCATGTGGTCCGATCAGCACCGCATCCAGGCCGTCTACGGCGAGGATATCGTCAAGCGCTTCCATGGCCGGCTTGCTCTCGATGTTTAGGATGGCCATGTTGTCACGGTTCCTGCGGTCGAGATAATCCTTCAATTCAGGCTCCAACGACTCTTTTCCGCTGAGCGCATTGTACAGTTTGGCGCCTTTGAGCGGTCGATATTTAGCCGCGCCTACCAGCTGTCGTGCTTGATCGGGTGTCTCCACATAAGGCGAGATCACTCCCATGGCTCCGGCGTCAAACATCATGGTGGCCTGGTAGGGATCCGGGCTAGGAATACGCACCACCGGCACAATGCCCAGCCCGGTATAGAGCTGGCACATCAACGAAATTTTCGTACGATCCAGGGCGATGTGCTCGGTATCGATAAAGACGAAATCCAATCCGATGGTACGCACGGCAGACGGCCATCTCGGTGACTCGGAAACGATCATGGAGCCGTAGACATACTCGCCTTTATGCAGTTTGTTTCTCATTTCGTGTCCATTCATTGCCGGTTCCTTTCCTGGAATTGAGTGGAGCGGGATGTCTGGTATGATTTGATAAATGAATGATTTCCTTCTATAGTCATAACAGGAAATCCATATAACACTTGGGTACAATATAGCAACAGGGAGGAACCATGCCTATTTTTCAAATTGATATCCAGGCCTTTACGGGAACGGATAATTTTAAGACTGAAGTGGACACCTTCATCCGGTTTTTGAAAAACTCCCGGCTGATGACCGGTTTTGAAGAAATCAACATGCCCGGTGAAATTGAATATAAACGGCGCCAAAGACTGGAAAAAGAGGGAGTCCTGATCGACGATACAACCTGGCAGCAGATATTTGAGACAGCCGAATCCGTGTCGGTGTCGTTTGAAGACAAAAAACTCTAGCCTCTAATCAATCAAGGCAATTTTAAAGGCCACCAAACCGCTAAAGAAAGTTGCGTTATAATTTAAACCACTATGGGACAAATTGTGCATCTTGTTTTTTGGAAACATAAAAGGTAACAATGAGTTGACTCATTACATGGCGTGTATTTCCCATCAATCGAATAAATCGTATCGCTCGTTTAAAAATCATTGCTCTCAAACCAGGAGGAGGAAGCTTATGCCGACACTTAAAGGATCCAAAACCGAACACAATCTTTTAGCATCGTTTGCCGGAGAATCCCAGGCCCGAAACCGCTACACCATGGCGGCCGGCATTGCAAAAAAGGAAGGATATGAACAAATCAGAGGTATCTTCCTGGAAACCGCCGAAAATGAACTGGAGCATGCAAAGCTTTTTTTCAGACTTTTAGAAGGCGGCGAAGCCACCATTACGGCCGGATACCCGGCAGGCGTTATAGGGGGAACTCTGGAACAGCTAAAGGCGGCGGCAGCCGGTGAGAAAATGGAGTGGACCACCATCTACGCCGATTTTACCGATATTGCCGATCAGGAAGGATTCAAAGATGCCGCCCGGACATTCAAAGAAGTGGCGGAAGTGGAACAGTGGCACGAAAGGCGCTACAACAAACTGATCGAGGCGGTATCCGCCGGAACGGTATTCAAGAAACCGGAAAAGGCATTATGGAAGTGCCGGAACTGCGGGCGCGTCATCGAGGACACCGAAGCCCCGGATGTATGCCCCACCTGTTTACATGCCAAAGCCCATTTCGAGCTCCTGGCCGAAAACTATTAACCGATAGATCTTCAGACCCGTTTGAATACGCGGGAGAGGTATCGGCCGCCGGCCGTTTTCCTCTCCCGCGTGGTTTTTCATGGATGCGGGAAATAAATGGAGAATTGTGGCTATGGAAGTATTGATCATTTCATCCATTTCGGACAAGGCACTTGAACGCATCAAAGCGGTGGACTCACGGCTGCGTGTGGTTGATGCCCGAGGATGGTTCGAAGAAGAAATACGCAACACATGGCCTGAAATGACCGTTCAGCGCTATCTTGGCAAAAAACCCCGCACCTCCAAAAGCACACCCGGGGATCGTGATCGGGTTCTGTCCACCGCTGAAATAATTTTAGGCGGATTCCCCTATCCCTTAGATTTAAAGACCCGGGCGCAGCGGCTTCGCTGGTACCACCAAACGCCTGCCGGAGCCAGCAATCTGCTTCGGGGAGATCTCTGGGAAAGCGAGGTTTTGGTAACCACATCCCGTGGTTATGGAAATACCGGTCCCATAGCCGAATATGTCCTGGCCTGCTTTCTTCACTTCGCCAAGGGGTTGAATATGGCTTACCGAGATCAACAGCGGCATCGATTCGATCACCGGACCTATGGTTCTGTTCTGCTTCAGGGAAAAACCGTGTGTATCGTGGGCGCAGGAGGTATCGGCCGGAAAGTAGCAGCGTTGTGTGCCGGAGTGGGCATGCGGGTGGTTGGAACCCGGCGAAGCACATCACCGAATGATCATCGACTTGCCCTGTTTACCCGTCTTGAAAGTTCAGACAGACTGTATGAACTGCTTGGGGAGAGTGATTTTGTGGCGGTTTGCTGTCAGTGGAGCCCGGAAACCACAAAACTTATCGGCAAAAAGGCGTTTGCCGCCATGAAACCGGAAACCGTACTGGTTAATATAGCGCGGGGGGAGATCATCGATGAGGCAGCACTTATCGAAGCCTTGTCTGAAGACAAGCTTCGAGGGGTTGCGCTGGATGTATACGTGGGTGAGTTTGAACACGAACCCGACCGCCGCCTCTGGGATGATGAACGCGTCCTCATCACCCCCCATATTTCCAGTGAAACCGACAAATCCCAGCACAGGGGGGTGGAATTGTTCTGTGAAAACCTCAAATCTTATTTGAATGGCCAACCCCTGAAGAATGTGGTGGACTGGAAACGGGGATATTAGAGACTCGATTTTATGAACTCTGTTCTGAACATACTGAAAAGTCTCAGCGGCGGACTTCGCAAACACCTGGGGATCAATGGATTTTTAGCCATGGCCGCGGGAGTTGTCGTAGGCAACTTCATTCAATTGGAAGCCCTGCGGTATGTCATCCCGGCTGCGCTTTTTTTGATGCTCTACCCTTCAATGCTGGATGTTCGTCCCAAGACACTGGCCGCTGTTTTGACCCAGCCCAAATTACCGCTCATTGCCCTTGCCATGAATTTCGTTCTTTCACCTCTCTTGCTTGCCGGAATCAACCATCTGTTTCAACTTCACGATAATCCTTCCTTATTAACCGGCATCACCCTTTATGGTACCATCCCATGCGGCGGAATGATTGCAGCATTTACCGCCCATCCTGCGCGGAAACGTGGCCTTGACCGTTCTCATAACCACATTGAGCTACCTGTTAAGCCTGTTGATGGTTCCCCTGTGGACCGAACTCCTCATCGGAAAGATCGTTCCCGTATCACCGCTGCTGATCATCAAACATCTTTTTATAATCATCGTAATTCCCTGGATTATGGCGGACCTCACCAGGAAGCTGGTCTTGAAAAGGAAAGGAGAAGACGGATTTCTCAAGGTCAGAAATGAGTTGATGGTTCTGCCCGGCATCGGAATGGTCCTGCTGCTTTTCAGTATCTTTGTATTAAACGGCCGCAGCGTTGTAGCAGAACCCTTGCTGATTCTGAGAATTGTCTTTCCGGTTGGTGTCTTTCTGGTGGTTCTGATCATTATTGCTCGTTTCATTTCAAAATTGCTCCGACTAAACCACGCCGATTCAACTGCCATGGTCATGAGTACAACAGCCAAAAACAACGCCATCGCCATGGCCCTTGCGCTTTCGGCTTTCGGAACCGAAGTGGGAATGATAACCGCCTTCACAGGGCCCATGACACAATTTCCAACCATGATAACCTATCTTAAAATCGCCCAGGCCAAAATGAAAAGAGACAAAGAAACTGAACGGGCACATTTGAATTAACAAGCGGTTCGACTTATGATACTTTATCGTTCACAGATCAAATATATGTTGCTTCGACTCCCGGTATGTTATTATTAATCACCTGACGTCTTAATATGAAGGAGGAAATTTATGATTTACGAGCTTCGAACCTACCAGATGAAAATGGGTTGCGTACCACAGTACCTTGAAATTATTGAAACCCGGCTTCTTCCGATTCTTGCCGAACACGGCTTTAAACCCGCAGGCTTCTGGACCACCGAAATCGGAACGCTAAACGAGGTGTGCCACCTCTGGCCTTTCAAAGATGTGAACGAAAGGATGGAAAAATGGGGAAAATGGGCGGCTGATCCCAGGCGACCGGAAATCGTGAAGGAACTTACCCAAATCATACTCAGCCAGAGTAATAAAATATTAAAGCCGACGGCTTTTTCCGAACTCAAATGAAGTTCACCGTAGCGAACTACTGGATATCAGCCCGATCGATATGCGAAATTTTGGGGAACATATGAGCCCTGATTGATGCTTGTGAAATGGCGAAAAAAATTGATGTGTAAACTACATATTGATATAGATTACTGAATCATAAAGTTGTGATGGCTTTCCATGAGTGTTTGAGGCAGTGAACCTAAATTGTAGAGAGGAGACAAATGATGATTCCCGATATTAAGAAAATACTGTTTACCACCGATTTAACCCAACATGCCCATCATGCCTACGATTATGCAATGAGCGTTGCCGGTCGTTGCGGAGCATCGATTACCATTCTGTATGTTATGGAGGAGCCGTCTCATTCTTATAGTGATCAACTGAAAGATTTCCTCGGTGAAGAAAGATGGCAGAGTGTACAAGACAGCCATGAAGAGCATGCCCGACAGGTCCTCATCGGGAAACGGCGGGAAGCAACCATGATCAAGGATGCCTTGGGAAAGTTCACCGAGGAGGCCAGAAAAAATCTTGAGGAAGTGAAGTCTGTTGAAGCTGAAGTTGTGGTCGCCAGCGGAAATGTGGTGGATGAAATCCTATCCGAAGCCCAAAGTCGAAAAATTGATTTGATCGTCATGGGTTACCACGTGCGCGGCAAATTGGGAGAGACTATCTTGGGAAGCACCACCAGAAGGCTTCTGCGGCGAAGTCATGTCCCGGTCATGCTGGTTCGCATGTCAGAAGAAGAAAGTTGAACCGCCGGATAACACCATAGGAGTTTTACTGTTCAGGGTTATCAATCACGCCGATTTTCTCCCCGGCCATGTCTTCAACCACCTGAACCACTGCGGTGTGATCCGCTCGCCCTTTTCCCGTCGATTGTCCGGCTGTGTATAACTGATAGGCGATACTGCTCAGGATGGAGGGAATCTTCATGGCTTCGGCAGTCTTCATGTAAAGACCCACATCCTTTTGCATCAAGTCCAGGGTGAACAATGGCGGGTCGTATTTATTCTGTAAAACGGTCTTATGGAAAAAATTCTCCAGTATCCAGCAGTTTCCAGAACTGCTTTGAATCACATCCACCAGCATTTTAAGATCCACCCCTGCTTTAACCCCGGCCAGCAGGACTTCCCCCAGTGCCACCGTATGAACGGCAGCCAGTGCATTGTTGCAGATCTTTATGGTTTGACCGGCTCCGATGGGACCCACATGAAAAACTTTTCCACCCAGTACATTGAAGATATCCGAACAGGTCTCAAAATCTTCTTTATCCCCGCCCACCATTATGGACATGGTTCCGGCGGCAGCTCCCTGGGGTCCGCCGCTGACCGGAGCATCCATTGTGCAAACCCCCTTTGATTTCGCTATTTCATGGACATTTCGAGTAGTCACCGGATCTATGGTGCTCATGTCGATGATATACGAACCGGACCGGAGTCCTTTCAACAGACCGTTTTCTCCCAAAACCGTTTCTTCAAATGCTTGAGGGGAAGGAAGACTGGTAATCACCACATCCGAAGCCATGCCGACTTCTTCCTGAGACGCAGCGCCGGCAGCCCCTTTTTCTTCAGCGGCCGCTATGCGTTGAGCATCGATATCAAACGCGGTTACAGTATATCCTTCTTTTACGAGATTTCCCACCATTCCGATTCCCATGGCCCCTACACCGATGACACCTATTTTCTTCTCCATACGTCCCCCTTTCTATTCGTAAAGAAACCTAAATCACTTCTTCTTCCAGAAACCTCAGAATATCAATTGCCTGCGACGGGCAGCCGGATACCGCAGCACTGAAGCCAAGCGCACAGTTTCCCACACCGACCCCACCGCCGACAGTCTGTTTGAACCATAGCCCGATATGAAGGAATTCTTTGATTCAGTTCGAATATAATCAAGATCTATCCGAAACGATCAATAATCTATAATAACGTTTCCTGGTTATCTACAAAAGCCAAGTTGATTTGTGGAATAGGCGGTGAAGGTGAGCCGATTCGCAGCAGTATGACTGTCTGAGTGCATTAGGGGGCGTTACATCGAACAGCATGAAAGTGCTGCTATAAGCCGTAACTGCTTGTTATCTAACGCGATGCTTTGGTTAAGTCGGTGCTCTGTTCGGTGTTACGCCCCCTTATGTGCGAGTTTCATACGTCTGCGAATCGGGTTGCCTTCAC
>Ga0180009_10002895_pt1 | contig 19933 bp, 13 predicted proteins | sample OS_PC_MetaG_FD_123537 | JGI IMG/M metagenome (GOLD analysis project Ga0180009, IMG submission 123537) | Groundwater microbial communities from the Aspo Hard Rock Laboratory (HRL) deep subsurface site, Sweden - OS_PC_MetaG | ecosystem: Environmental > Aquatic > Deep subsurface > Groundwater...
ACCGGTCCGCCATTGAATTTGCAGATTATCACGTCGAGAATCCTCTTATCCATCTCGTCGAGGCCAAGATCGTCCACGTCGAGGCGCAACAGCGCATTCTCTGCAATCTCGGCAGTGACAATGCCATCACCGGCAACCTGAGCGAAATCGCGTACTCGACGCAACAGCCTGTTGGCAACACGAGGTGTGCCACGCGACCTGCGTGCGATCTCGAAGGCGCCTGCGGCATCGACCTCGATTCCGAGTATTCCTGCTGACCGGATGAGAATCTTCTGGAGGTCGTCAGGGTCGTAGTAGTTTAGTCTGCCGACCACGCCGAATCTATCTCGCAAAGGTGATGTGAGCAATCCGGCTCTTGTGGTAGCGCCTATCAACGTGAACCGCTTGAGCGGCAACTTCACTGACCGTGCTGCCGGCCCCTTGTCGATCATGATATCAAGGGAGAAGTCTTCCATTGCCGGATATAAGTACTCTTCGACCACGCGACTGAGCCTGTGGATTTCATCAACGAACAGAATCTCGCGATCTTTCAAATTTGTCAAAAGACCAGCAAGATCGGCAGCCTTCTCCAGCACCGGACCAGATGTCGATTTGACTTTGACGCCGAGCTCCTCGCCCATAATGTATGCGAGCGTAGTCTTTCCCAGACCTGGGGGCCCGCAGAAGAGCGAATGATCGAGAGCGTCACCCCGCTCAATGGCGGCCTGAATAAAGACTTTGAGATTCTCTTTCAGCTTGAGCTGGCCGACAAAATCGTCGAATTTCTTCGGTCGAAGACTCGCGTCAAACTCGACCTCGTTAGTCATCTTGTCGGGTGTTGTCAGTCGCTCTGAACTCATGGCACATATTCTACGAAAAACAGCGGGAAATACCAACTAAAATCAGGATTTGGAGGGCAGAACCCATGAGGATTTAATGAATAGCAGACCATCAGAAGACCTATGCAGACTTCAGGCGCTCAACGCAGCCTTCAGGAAGTCCTCTGTCGATAGTTGGGCGAGTTTATCTCGGCCGATTTGCGAAGACAGCTTCTCGATCACTTTCTTGACCTCGTATTGGGAATAGCCAAGCGACTGAAGCGCCAGAATTGCCTCCTCAGGCACAACGCCCTGCTCCGATGTGGCTGTCAATTGCGGAAGCTTACTCTTAAGCTCGACTATTATACGTGCGGCGGTCTTTTTGCCAATGCCGGGAATCGCTGTCAGATGAGCGACATCATCCGCCGCCAGCAACTCTGCAAACTGATGCGTCGAGACACCCGATAGGACTGTCAGCGCGAGCTTAGGACCGATCCCGGATATACTGATCAGATTCTTAAAGATGTCTCTCTCAGCCTCTGTCAGGAACCCGAATAGCTGCTGACCGCTGTCGGTGACATGAAAGTGGGTCAGGACTCTGACGTCTGAGCCGACATCGGGGAGTGAACGAAGGGTCGATTGCGGAACGGCAATCAGGTAGCCAACGCCTCCGACATCGATGACCACATTGCTGGCCCGCTTGAGCGCGAGTCTTCCGCTAATGTACTCGTACATCATGCGACTCCATATCGAGCTTCTGGGCAGCGCACAGCGCCGCACCGAGGCTGTCGGTGATATCGAGACTGTCGATCACGCCATCCTCGATCTGCAGTCTGGCCTTGACCATGTATGCGACCTGCTCTTTTGAAGCTGAGCCGCGCCCGGCAACTGCCTGTTTGATCTCGCGAGCTGCAAAAAGCTTTACCTCAAGGCCACATTCAGCGCAGGCTACCATTGCAGCACCTCGCGCCTGCCCCAATCCGAGAGCAATCTTGACATTCTTGGAATAGAAGCCCTCCTCGAGCACGGCCAGTGATGGTCGGTGATTATGAACTACCTCTCTGATTCCTGAATAAATCCTGTGAAGTCTGTAAGCGAGTTCGTTGCGGTCGTTTGTCCGTATTTCGCCGTAGGAGATGAGCCGAAGATCGTCACCGTTCACACCGATGATTCCATAGCCAGTTACGGATAGTGCTGGATCAATGCCGAGGATCAGGACCTCATCAGGCACTGAGCTTCTCCATCAACTCGTCGCTGATATCGAAGTTGGCATAAACCTTTTGTACATCATCATGATCCTCAAGCTCCTCCATCAACTTGAGCATGGAGTTTGCCTTGCTCTCATCGAGCTCGACAGTCGACTGAGGAATCATAGTGACTTCGGCGTTCACCATCGCAATTCCGGCATTCTCGATGGAAGATCGAACCGCCTCGAAAGACTCGAACGGTGTGGTAATCTCAAAGATATCCCCCTCGGTGGACATATCAGAAGCGCCCGCTTCCAGGGCTATTTCGAAGAGCTTCTCCTCGTCAGCCGCGCTTGATTCAACCTGGACCAAGCCCTTCTTCTCGAACATCCAGCCAACACATCCTGTCTCACCAAGGTTTCCACCCCGTTTGGTGAGCGCATGCCGGATTTCGGCCACGGTTCTATTCTTGTTGTCAGTTAGGACCTCAAGCAGAATCGCTACTCCGCCCGGACCGTAGCCTTCGTACGAAACTTCATCGTATGTGACTCCCGGAAGCTCTCCGGTGCCTTTTTGAATGGCCTTCTTGATGTTATCCTGAGGCATGTTGGCGGCTTTAGCCGTGGCGACTGCAGTCCTTAATCTAGGATTGCCTTCCTGGTCTCCACCGCCGGCTCGGGCGGCCACCGTTATCTCTTTGATGAGCTTAGTGAACATCCGGCCACGCTGGGCGTCCAATTTGCCCTTCTTCCTCTTAATGGTCGCCCATTTTGAGTGTCCTGACATTTACAGTACCTCCTGAGAATCTCTATTTGATTAGTAATCTAAATAAGCCGCACTAAAGACGCAACAGAAATCTAATCGGGCCGTATCACATATGAAAAAGCACCGCCCGAAGGCGGTGCTTTTTCATCGAAATAACTCGAGTTTGCAGTTCTAATGCAGTGCTCCGCAGGCGGCTACCCATTCCTCGCATGTACAAGGTGCTGGACCACCCGAGAATATGTATGCAATCAGATAAACTACATCATCGATGTCGACCGCGCAGGAGCAATCGGCATCTCCCGATGCGACTGAGTACGGCGCAGGAGCGGGTCCACCTGAGAAGATGTATGCGATCAGGTAGACAACATCGTCGATGTCAATCGCGCCGCTGTTGTCGGCTTCGCCAATCAACGCATCACAGTCAACCGGGCATATCACCAGAGCATATTCGATAAGCGTGAATATCGGACCGCCCTGATACCCTGCGGATGGGATGTCACCATCGTTCAGCCATTCGAAGTTGATTATGTCTATCGGGTTATTCGGATAGCCATACACTTCTGTCGTAAACGGTGGCTGACACGGCCACATGACCGGTCCCACAAGGTACTTGTCGTGGAAGATTGTACCGTGCGGCCCGGAAATGAACTGCGCATCATTGTGTACACCAGCCGGGTGCGCGGCACCTGCGGGTGGCTCACCCTCATGCATATCAAAATATGGATCAGAGATACACAATCCGAAGTCGTCGGGGCAGACACCGGCAACTGTCACATAGTGTCCGCCGATGCGGCTACACTGAGCACCGAGATCCTCCCAGAACCCGAGTAGCAGAATGACATCCTGGCTTATGAGCACCTCTTCCATGATGTACTCGAACATCATCGGATTATCACCCGGCATCAGCGTTACCGTATAATTAGCAATGAGTCCCATCGCGGTCAGCCAATCGATAACGCCGGAAGCCATCATATGGATGTTTGTTCCTCCGAGCGGCATCATATCGGTATTCAGCGCTGTTCCCAAGGCACTTATGAACGGTATCACATTATTCGGATCGTGATCGTCCCACGGACCGTACGCCGAAACTAGCGGGTAATGATCGCTGATTGCAGGCGGTACCATCGGAATTGTTTCGAACTTCGAATCAAACCACCAGAAGCAGTTTGCAACTGCAGCAGGACCACAATAGCTCCAGCCTCCCGTGAATGGGCTCAACCAACCAGCCTGCTTCTGATCAAAGTCAGGCATGCCAAACGGTGCATAGTCCTCGAAAGGCTCCTTGTAATACGTACAGGTATCGACGTCGGGAGCTTCGAAGTACGGCACATGCACTCTATAGCCATAGCCATCCATATCGGCAGTGTGATTCTCAGACGAATCGACTACGCCGACATATGGATCGCAGAGACCCGCCGGATCTGCCGTAGTTCTCCAATGACCCCAGACACTGGCATACGGATTGTCGAACGAGAATCTGAATGTAGCGAATATGGCGTCGGTACATCCCGGATTGCAGAACGACATCCACCAATCGTTACCAACCTTGTGTAACTGGTGGGTCCAATTGACAGGCTCGACAAAGTTGCTGTAGTGACTCAGCACACTGTCAAACACCATCACGTGGAAGTCGCAACGTCCAAAGATGGTCGGAGTAACATCATACCAGTATGTGTCCGGATGTGTTGGATTCGGATCACCCTGAGGCTCGCACACGACTGTATCATATGGTACCGGTTCTTCCGGTCCGCCAGTAATCACAAAGGCAAGGTCAAGCGACTCGCCACTTAGACTGTATCCAGAGCAGCTGTGAGATATGATACCCTGAGGAATCATGAAACCTATGCCTCTGACATCGACTGAGACCCACTCCGGATTGTATTCCGGTATCACAAAATCAAGCGGCATAGGTCCAGGAGGAATCGGACCGGCATAAAGGATGGCTCTGCCGATGTAGAGGTCCTCGTCAACGCCCGGAAGAGGCGGAGCGCTATCTCCTATCGGTTGGTCAATTGACCACTGATCAGTCGACCAATTCAAGGCAAACTCCACAAACCCGCCCGGCATTGTCTCAATAAACTCGACATCAAAGTGAACCTCTTTATAGCGGGTCGGATCGTATGGATGGTCGTAGAACCAGATGTTCCACCAATCATACATTGGATAATAGAACCAGCCTTCACCAAATGCGTTTTCGCCTCCGCCGATGAATTCACCGGTCGGGTACATTTCTCCCCAGAAGGCATTGCCGAGCCAATTCTGTTCAAACACAGGCTCGCGCAGCTCATTCCAACCAGAGCCACCACCCTGTATCCAGCGACTCGTGCCCACTGTAGAACCAGACATGGCATCCAGAACCGAGCCGGGAGCTCCATCAAAGTCAATCTGATATGTGATATCGAAGAAGCTGTCGATATGGTAAAGCCCGCCTCCAATATCGGTGATCTCAAACTGGCCGGGACTCGGAAGGCCGTAGGCTGACCCAGCCTGGATTGCCAGATAGTCGAAATCCGGATCGCCCACTATTTGACCGGAGAGCGACCAGAGTTCAGCCGCGAATGCCTGAACAGGATCACCCGGATTTCGGGGGCCGGTGTGAATTTCGACATGGACATCCATCGAAATATGTCTCACAAATCCAGCAAGGTCGCCTGTACCAGTCATTTCAAGGGTCAGCATAGCGTCGAATTCGTGAATATCACCACCGAGAGATCCACCCGGATATTCTTGCTTATTATAGTACTCATCGAGTGTTGGATCACAGATGATCGAAGTGCCCGGTGGAAGTCCATCCATGATCATCAAGGGACTATCAACATCAACATATGGACAGTCCGCAGGCAGATCAACTGTCCCTGTGCCGTTATCGGGAGCAGTGCATGTACCCCCGCCCATATAAACGGCATCATCCATGAAATGTTCGAGAGACGTCTTCCATCCCCAGGTCTCCGCAGAACCGTCTGCCAGGTACGCTGTGATGTCCAGCCAGTAGATCGTACCGGCATCCTGCCAGAACCAGTATGGTTCATCGAGACAAATATTGTACTGGAAGTACTCCTGATGATTGTCAGGCAGAACTTCACCGGTCACCGGATCGAGCCAGCCTTCCATGTACTGGCCCATTATGGGCTCTTCAGTCCACAGTGTGGCTACATATGACCAGAGCAGGTCGCCCGGCATGCTGTAGCCGTCTGGGTTTTCTTGCTCAGTTATGTTGGAATGGAGTGACAGACCAAATGAATCGATTATACCGGTAGCGCCGAATTTCCACGATCCCCAGAAGTGGATGTCTTTTATGTATCCGGATTCGATACATTCGAAGTCATCGGCCATGACAGCTGGGAACGTGGCATTCACATCCCATCCAGCTTCATCTGGAGGCTGCGGGAAGTGCATCTTGTATTCATCGCCGGGATTCCAGTCGCACGGCCCCTGGTCGCAGTTTGCTGACTCAGTTTCACCGTCAACCCAGAACATCGGATACCCGGGTGTTGGCGGCGTCCAGATATCGTACCACTCGTACCAAGCACCATCGGAATAGAAGAACCAGTTGATGCAGACCTCTGGTGGAGAGGTGTCATCATAGCATATCGAAGGAATTGATCCCACCGCGCCATTCGTGTACTCGATACCAATGAAGAATGGCCCATTCACACAGCACGGCGCCGGGAATGCTGCCACACCCACATTCGGGAACTGAAATGTCGCCTGATCACAGACAACCGTGAACCGACAGAGCTCGACTCCCGGCCCTGCGCACGAATCGGGGGCATCAAAAACAACGACGTCAAGAGAAACCGGCCAAACGAATCCGCCCGGATCATACAGGGGGAACGAAAAAGCAGTGATCTCAAACGGATATGGTGCAGCACAAAAGTCAGCTGGATTGAAATAGCTGACATTGAGCATACCGGGTGCAAAGCCACCGAAATATGCTCCGATCGTCAGACTGCTGTGGGTCATCGTACATGCCGCACGGCTTATATCCTCCCCCATCTGAACCGTTTGCGAGCCCGAAACAACGGTGGCAGTCTGATTCGGGCCTGCAGCCATCGCTATCACCCAGAAGAGTGCGACGATAAGCAGACAGGCCGCTAACAGACATAATTTCTTTCTCATGGAATAATCCTCCCTAAGGAATCTCAAACATTAACCTGTTGGTAATTGGCGTGATGTCGTCGCATTAAGAGGTGTCGTGCGCATGCTTTTCTTTGTGTTCCAACCCTTCCTCCTTCTCATTAATATGTTACATCATGTACCGCTTTGTTTATAGTCCCAGTGAGCCGATTCTGACATAATCTCTCGCGTCTCCAGTTTTTTGTTCTGACCGAGTCGTGTCCCTCTAAGCAATTGATTCGGTACGATGAAAATGTATTTCACACACCCATTCAAGAATGGACACATAGTGACTCTTTTTGTCAGAACTCTAATGGAGGATACGATCATAATATAAGGAGAATAAGCACATATTGTCAAGCCATATTACGCATAATTTTGTCGATGGGCATCCGCTTCTGTCCCGGTTAACTTCGCTTGAGAGAACAGGTTTATCGGATCATGAGCATCTTCTGCCATGTCGTGTTCAGATTTGAAACGGTATAGAAATACACACCGGAGGGGCATAAGTGGCCATTCCCATCACATCCATCCCACTCAAACAAAGAGACTCCAGACATTGACCGGGCGGGTGCAATATCTGCGACCCGTCTTCCGAGGATATCGACTATCCGAAGCAGCGGCTCCGTAACAAGAGCCGGAGATTCCAACAGAATCACCGTCTCGCCATTGAATGGGTTAGGGGAATTTTGGTGCAGGAAACATGATCGCGGGACGAATTCATCGATATTATCGACTGAAGTGAGCTGATCGATAACGACGTAGACCGACACATCCTCCGGGGAATAAACCTCGAGTGAATCGCTGAAGCCGATGCTTCCGACCTCCATATAGTCACCGAGGCCGAGGTTCGCTGAACCAATCAGGAATACAATCGAATCTGTCCTTCCCGGATAAATCAATCCTGAGCCATTCAGAATTGTCATCGGAAAGCCATCAGCAGCTTTCGCAAACATAGGATCATCTGAGTACTGATACTGCAGTGTCGCATAGCCCTTGTTCTTGATTGCCATGTATGCAACCGTGTCGGAACCGAGCGGTACTGCCAGCTCGATATGACGAGGAGTAATGCTTGCGGGCGCCGATGCCCCGCTCGAACCCTCAATGTGTACGATATCGCTGGGGGAGCTCTCCACTCCATCCAGCCAGGCCGTCACACAGTAGTAATTGTCTATATTGTAAGGTATGACACGCTGGTTCAGCACAAATCCCGCAGTTGACGTATCGAAGAGACTCCCACACGGATAAAGAGGCAGCCTGTCGCGAGAGTATACTCTGAAGCTGTCTGTTTCAGATTCATCTGGTGCAATCGGCGAGTCCTTGCCGTTGTTGAGAACATGCAGCCTCAACATGATCTCGAAATCGCCGTACGGCACCCAGACATCCCCACCTTCAGTCGCGTATCCGACATAAGAGTTGTACGTCGGCATTCCACCATCTCCCCCAAGTTTGGGCATGAAAGGATTAGAGGATGGCCATCTCACCTGCAGCCACAGAGGATCACTGTTGTCGTGCAAATACGATAGACTCGCAGTGACCCACTCGCCGCCACCTGTCCATTCGCCCGAGGCCGCCACTGTCACCGGTCCGGAGACCATCTCTCCCGGAACACCGGCATTATCCCGATGCAGCGATATCTCAATTGTTGACAACGGGTCACCCGGATTGGACGGATCAGGATCGAGGTTCAGAACGAAAGCTGAACCCGCTGTCACAAACACCGGCACCGAAAAATCCGAGAATTTGACTGCGGCACGATTGTCCCGATCATCATGACGGACCGCGACCGCCGCCTCCCAACCCCCATCATCGTGTGCGGCAATAGAATCATTGATATTGGAGCAAAACCAAAGCAGTTCGGCGCGGTAGGTCGACACTTTCTTTATAGTGATACCGACGGGCATATCTGATGCGTAACCTGTGATGCAAAGAGCAACGCACAATGCAACAGCAAGAGTGAATGCAGTGACAACACGCCCACGAATAATCGTGATATCAGACATCTCCAAACCCCTTTGTCATGTTTTGTCGCGCTACGAGTGAAGGCTGCGGCAGATCGCGTAAGTTCAGTACTTAGCCCAAATCCTGTGTCAGAAATACAACGGTGTGCACTCGATCACAGCGGGATCGTTTAAGATATCGGACATGATATCTCTCAGCTTCCTTGACCGATCGTATGAGGCTCTCACCTCAGAGTATCCATACATCCTTTCAATAACGTGTTGCGGTGGTTTGGAGCCGGGCTCTATCCGAGAGAGCTGCTGAACTCCAAGTTTCCAGCTATCGAGACGCTTTAGAATCTCGTCGTCTGACAACTGCTTTTTGAACCGAATGACTATCTGCCCTTCCAGAAGGTTTGCTGTGAGCGGTTTAAGATCAGCTATCAGCTCGAAATCGTAAACCCCACCCTCTCCGATCTCAACTCCCGAGAATTTGATGGGGTAGTATCCAACAACCAATACTAATAAGTCATACTTCCCTGGCTCCACATCTTTGAACCTAAACGGTGCTTCACTCTCAATCTGACTGGTGCCAAGAATCTTTTCACCATCCATCAGGACGGCTTTGCTGCCAGATTCGAAGTTGGGGTGCTGTTTGCAGCATTCGGCCGATGCGCGCACGATGAGGTCTTCGGCGTAGGCTGTCTCGCACGGAATCAATGACATCGCCGCAAGTAGTGAAATCAAAACTGGGACTGCGATCAGAAGCCCTGGCCTCTCGAATCGCAAGAAGGCAATTGAGGTACTCATTTCATTAGGACCATCTTACCACTAGCTGACTGTTCTCCAACCACCACCCTGTATAGATAGACTCCCGATGGGTGACTGCCCGCATCCCATAATACGAAATTCAGGCCAGTTCCGCAAGTGCCACGAAGCTCGTCGACTTTCTGTCCAATGATGTTGAATATCTCTACCGACCACTCTGCCGACGCGGGAGTATAAAAGCAAATCTCTGTAGTGGGATTGAACGGATTGGGTCGATTTGCGATCAACCTGAGGCTTTCCTCGCGGGCATAGGCGCCCAGCTCGGTCTGAATTGTATTGCCGTAGTAGTCTGAGGCAGAAACCTGCATGATTGTCGGCGTCTTGGCTCTTTCAATCAGCAGCAATTCTCTTTCACCGGCCGGAATCCGCGCAGTCGACATCGAGTAGATCATAACGCGGAGTTTACCCTTGTCGAGATTCCACTTCATTTCCATCTGGTCCGCCAGCAGCACAGGGGACGCGTCATTGCTGCCAACATCGAACTCCAGAAACAAGGCACCAACATCGACGTCAGATCGCACACAGATAGCCACAATCTCATCGCGGGGACGGCACTCGATGTACATCTCTCCACCACCCTGATCCGGCTTCAATGGTGCTGTTATATCCCCCACGATAATCCTGACCATATAGACAACGTCGCCGGAGGTCAGGACACGACCGTCCTGATTAACATCGGAAGTTGCGATCTGAATTTCCGGGTTGATGACAAATACCGGCAAGCCAAATATGAAGTAGTTCAGATACAGCACAAGATCAGAGATCTCATTCGGAACGCGATTGAGATTCAGATCGCCATACAGGACCACATCAGCCACGCACTCCGTTTTCAAACCTCCACCCCTGTAGATTATGCCTTCCACAGGTCTACCTCCATGGATACTCCCCGCAAGGCAATCTACGTCTGGAATCCCGCTGTGTCCCCCATAGCCCTTAGCTCCCGTAACTTCAATGTACGTCGGCGTGGCGGTCGCGTCAAAGACGTATACACTCGATGAGATCCAGAGCGTATCACCCGATACACTGGACACACCATTGTCACCGCAGTCGTTCCAGTAGAAGCTCACGGGCGTGTACTTGCAGTGAAAGTCGGCACTGCCCGAGACAAGAAATCTCATGTTCACAAGTTCGAGCGAATCGCCACCGTAGCAGAGAGGGTACGGAGGCTGCAAGTCAGCTTCGGCCATAGCGACGAATCTTAGCATATGAACCGGACACCAGCCGTCGCATTCAGATTGGCTTACGTACCTGTACGTGAAATACTCCCAGCCGCATCCGTCAGATCCCAAACCTTCGCCAATTTCGGCATCTATGAAATTAAGTATTTTGCCATCATATGTAATGAGGAAATCAAAACCAGCGAGGTAGTCGGACTCATTTGACACATAGATCGGGACTATGGTGTATTGCCCCTGAGGATGCATCAAGTCTGTGCCGATCCAAATATCGAAAGTCGGAAGCACAGTGATTGTAAACGTGCACGTCTCCGAATTGAAGCCATCTGTTACACCGACCGTTACATCAAAATCACCAAGGAAATCATCGGTAGAGTGTGTGCGCCAGGACCATTCTCCAGTCGCCGAGTCTACCTCAAACAGACCGGGACCTCCAAACGAAATCAGTGAATAAGAAAGAGGCTCGGGACAATTGTCAGGGTCCGAAGCCAGTAGTGAGCCGCGCACGGTCTCACCTATCACGGACGTTACGGCTGAGCTGTCGCCCCCGCAGCCGATGAAATATGGAGCAGTGGAATTCACGAATACTTCAAAATGGCATGCAGCAGAGGCACCGAGTTCATCGGTAGCAATGATTGACAAGTCATGGAGTCCAGTGGCGCCACCATGACCCCATTCCCAATAGCCCGTCTGAGCGTCTATAGAACCGCCCGTGCCGGGGCCTAGTGAGTAGTGAACCACAGATCCGGAGTCATCATCTTCGGCATCAAAATCATAAGCAACCTGAAGAGTGCATTCAGCCGCTATATACGTATCTGGGCAGTTTACGAAGTGAGGAGGACTATTCGCTGAATCACCCAATGCAGTCATGAAGAACAGCAGGAGAATTGCGATCAGTGCAGCAGGATGCAGGATTCGTGTCGAAACAACAGTGCCGCTGATCATGATAACCCCGTAAATTCAGCAGAAATTCACTTGCCGCAGCGCGATTCGCGAGACCAGGATGACCGTTACCGAGAATCATTTGGTGCGAATAAATCGAGTACAAATCAATTATACAACATCACTGCCAGTTGTCAAGGAAATTAGATAAGTCTGTCTACAGAAGCAGCCCAGCAGAGCCTGCGGCAAACGCATGCCGCACATAACATATTGTGCACCTGCCCATTACATGCAGTTACTTTATTTGGCACTTTAAGTTCTCCCAAAGCTCTGAGCCACACAAGATGACATGAAGGAACTCAGTATCTCTTGAAAAGCTCACCCCACTCTGTCGACTCAAGCCAATCGACGAATATCTTCTTACCCTTCGATGGATACCAGATTCTGTCGTGATAGATCGATGATCCGAATACGAAAATATAGACGATTGGAGTGTGAAACAGCAGCTTCTGAAGCACTCTGAGCGGAGAGAACCAGAACATGTCTCCGACGCGCGATGCCGCGTTGTCACCAACTTCGAATTTGAAGTTAACATTGGACAGGTCTTCGCCGATGACCTCGATTTCGCGAACATCGCCCTTGCCTAGGCCATGCTCGTGGGCAATGCTTATGTACGGCAGTGTCATCGGGTCAAACCCCATCATCTTGGCCGCTACAGCATCTATAGCCACCTGATCAGAAGAAGCGAGTATGTAGTTCTTCACATGGGGTATCATAGTTCTCGGGCCGGGTCCCGATCCAGCGGTGGTCCCGTCCATGAAGGCAAATAGTCCCGAATGGATCTCTTTCTGGATGTGCAGGAGATCCACAAGCGTCTGGTGAATGACCGAATGCGTGTAATGACGCTTGGTATTGAGCAGGCCGCCGAACGCGTTCTTCATGGCGCCAGTCGTGGTTGTATAAATGTGAGTTTTCACCGTGGGCAAATGGACGATGTTCTTGCCAATGAAGAACTCAGGGATCTTGATCCCTTCTGGGAATATCTTGTCAAGCACGAGCATTTTCGCTTTCGGCCTGTACTCGACCCATTTCAGGTCATTGGGATCGCAATTGAAACGTTCCGGAATGGCGTACTTCTCATAAATCGGCTTCAACTTGAGAAGCTTCCCGCCTACATATGGATTGGTTACAACCGTGTTATTATGAACTGCCACAAGATCGTCGAGGCCGTTTTTCTTAAGCCCGCGTATGGCGCCTTCCAGTTGCCACGGTACTGTGTTTGCACCCGGAAACGGAAGATGCCACGATATGTTGTCTTTGAGAATCGTAGTGCTGCCGCCATCGAGAGCCTCTTTGAGACCAGCCATCTCAGCCAGCCGCACATAATCATCAAGCACCCTCTCTGGGTTAGTCTTGATGACTGCTACAATTGACTTCTTAGAGTTCATCATCATTTCCTGATAACAGTGATTTAATCGTCATTGTTCATACCATACCTACATCGTCAAATATCATTCATTAACCGCCCGGTCAGACTGCCGCACCGTCGGCTGCCCGGATGAAGACATCGCTAATCGTAGAGAATCTGAAGTCAGCCAAAAGGCGTCTCAGCTTCCCTTCGAACGCTTTCAGATTAGTATAGTGCCGCATCCTGCTTCTAAGTCCTGCGTTCACGCGCTCCTGATCAGCATCAAGCTCCCATGGATGAAAGTACATCACTGCCGGTTGCCCCTCGGAGTTGATCCGGCGAATGGACTTTCTGATGAACCAGTATGGAAACATCCTCAGGTATCCTCCTCCTCCGACGGGCACATTTGTTCCGAATATGCGCACAGTCGATGGGGGAATCTCAAGAATGGTCTTTTCATTGTCGAGTTTGATGCCATAGGCGAATCTCGGTGCCGAAGGGGTCCCGTATGTGTCGTGCCTGACAGGGAAGATGGATGAATCGTATTCAATTCCGCACTCAGACATCACGTCCCATACCCAGCTTTGATCAGGACGAATCGAAAAACTCGGAGCACGATACCCCTTGATCGTTACATCAGCCGCACGTTCGATCTGCAGAATAGACTGCATGAGATCACTCTTGAATTCTTCCGCGCTGAGATTATAGACAAGCCTGTGAAACTGACTATGTGATGCCAGTTCGTGGTCGCTGTCATGGATCAGTCCGACTATCTCCGGAAATTTCTCCGCTACCCAGCCAAGAATGAAAAAGGTGGCTTTCGTGTCGTACTCTCTCAGAATCTCCAGCGTACGGATTACATTCCTGATGATCCGTGCTCGCTGCTGGTCCCATTCACTGCTTGGGAAAATGTGAGCGAAAGCCTGAACATGAAACCAGTCCTCGACATCAACAGTCAAAGCATTTAACATCGTTTACTTCTTGGAGGCGTAATGATACCCGTAATAACGGTAGTTGAAGTAATAAGGCAAGGCTTCTTTGACATTGTTGAGAGCTACACCGAGAAGATTCGCACCCGCCTCAAGCACAAGATCGCAGGCACGCTTGCAGACTTCCTTGGGAGTCTCACCCGCCTTAACAACCATGAGCAACCCGTCCACGTCTCTACCCAGGATTAGCGGATCGGAGACAGGGATTATAGGCGCGCAATCGATAATGATCAAATCGAAGTAAAACTTCGTGGCTGCAATGACTTCCGGAATCCTCGGCGTATCAAATAGACCAGTAGGATTCGGAAACGGGCTGCCGGATGCCATCACCCATAGATTCTCGAGATTGGTAGGTCTGAACGTATCTTCGACTTTGAGTCCATTCTCAAGGATATCGCTCAGCCCCGGGGAACGATCAAACCCGAACAACCTGTGCACAGTCGGACGTCGTAGATCGGCATCTATGAGAAGTGTCTTCTTGAGCTTGTACTGCGCAGCAGTTATGGCAAGATTGGATGATATGGTCGTCTTGCCTTCACCGGTAGTGGAGGACGTTATTAGAAACGTTTTGCCATCTTCCGGGAGAGATTTGTGATTCAGCATATTGTGAAGCAGACGACGGAATTCGGTACCCGTAGCCGATTCACCTGAGAAATTCTCTATGATATTACCATTACCACGTCCATTCGACGCCATATCAATCCCTCATAATCGCTCTCAACAGCACATCAAAACCCTTAATTTCATTCTCAGCCAGCTTGAGATTTCTCCTGGCTCTATCAAAATCAGGGTTGATGGCGAGTGCTTTATTGTATTCTTCGACAGCTTTCGTATGAATGAAGCTGCCTAGCAAAGTGTAGGCGATAGCCAGGTCGTGATGAAGATCGGCATAGTGCGGATTGACCGCTATTGATCGCTTGAGGTTCTTGATCCGCCGTGTCAGGAGCTTCTCATTAATCTGACTCGACCCCAGCATGAATTTCAGATATGATCCCGAGAAATCTTTGTGTTTCTGCTCGCGATTCATCTCTCTCACGTTCAGGAGCTTCTGAAACGCTTTGTCGAGATCACCCTTGCCGATGAAATTTCGACCGTCAATAAAATCCTGATTAATCGCTTCAGGCATGATCATCTCAGCTTTGTTCAGCATTTCAGTCGTCATCTCCGTCTGCGTCGAGAATAGCTTGAAGTCCTCACGTCGGATCGCATTCAGTATGTAGGCCAATGCAAGGTTAAGGTACGCCTCACCATAATAGACGTTAATTTTGATGGCCTCTTCAAACTCTATGACAGCTCGCTTGCAAGAATCAAGCGCCAGGTAGGTCTCTCCGAGTTGGTTCCGGTAGTCGGCAAAATACGGCCGCAACTCAACACACTTTGTGAGTGCTTCACATGACTCCTGCCATTTCCCGATCATGAAGTATGTTGCACCCAGATGAGCCCAGGCGGAGTGAGACTCAGGATCCAATTCAGTGGCACGCCGGAAGAGGTTGCTGGCTTCTGAAGGCATTTTCTTGTAGAGCAGCGCCTGACCAAGATGGACCATGCGATCGACTTCCTGACCTTTGATCGCTTCCTTGTACATTTCGATCAGGTACTCCAGCTCCTGCGTCTTCTCCTCGTGCGCTTCCTTCACACGCCGCAGGATTTCGCCTGTGTCAATTCCATTTTCGAGGGGCTCTTCCGATGCCTCTATCAGTTCGCCTTCTGAGAAGACCGATGATAGTACGCGATTGCGGTGCAGATCATTGATCGTCTGCACGAGATACTCCTTTTCGGTGCTTGCCAATCTGCTGTTTAATCTGTACGTTTGATCGCTCATCTTCTTATCTCCACAGGCTTTGACTTCGGATTCTCTTTCTGCTTAGGTACAACTGCGAACCGAGTATCCTTTCTCGATTCTATTTTCGGGATTGTGCCGAGTACCTTGAGCCCGAGGACGGACTCAGTTTCATCGATGCTGCGAAGGCTATTATCCAGAATTTCGGCGAGCAGAACTGCCCCGACGCCCAGCACCAGCCCCAGTGCTATCCCCAGCGCAGTAATCCGGATTCTATCCGGATAGACTGGCTGCAGTGGAAGCGTCGCAGGCTCGATTATCTTGTACCTGTTCTCAGCTTCTTTGCGAAAAGCATCTTCATTGATACGTGATCCAAGCAACTGCGTAGTAAACTTCAGATAGATGTCCTTCTTTGTAAGCGCCCTTTCTTCGAGCCGTTTCAACTCTATCTCATAATCAGGCCACGTAGTGAATTTCGCCTTCACCTTGTCCAGCGTACGATCCAGAATAATCTGCTCCTGCACCGCGAGATCTATTCTCACACTGAGCGCCAGATACTTGGCAACATCTGTAAATGCCATAGTACCAGCTGCATATCCAAGTTGTGCGGCCGCCCTCTCACTGAAAGTCTGCAACGAGTCCAGGCCACGTCCAAGTCGACCGACAACATCGAGTACCTTGGGATCGGTCCGAATATACCGCTCCAGGAAGGATGCCTTCTGTCTGATAAGCCCATCGAGTGTAGACATATAACCGACTAGTTCTTCGGTAATAATCAGCAAAGAGGTATCAACACCGGATTCAGCCAGTGAAGATGCCACGAAATTGCGCCGGTCGACGGCATCCTCCATCATGAGTCCCGACTGGTCTTTCTCCGAAGTAAGACCGTCTAAAATGCCGGCACCCACTTCCTGACCGACGTTGCGTCGCGTATAGTCCTTCTTGAAATTGCCCAGCTCCTCTTCAGCATCTTCCCACTCTTTTTTGTAGATCGTAAGCTGTTCTGTTGTAAATTCCTGCATCGCACGAATCTTGAGAAGGTCCTCCCTAATCTGTTCCTCTCGGAAAATGTCGGCCAGAATCTCTGCCATCCTTCTGGCCTGGAGCGGATCCTCGGAGTTGCACATTATTGCCACAAGATTCTGTCCGGCGAAGCCAACTTTGACGTTCTCGTCCTGCAACTTTCGAATAAGCCTGATATTCAGGAGATCTTTCCTGGAGTATTGCGGATAATTTGCGACGAGGTCGTCGACCTCAGCCTGCAAAGCGGGGTCGTCCGCCAATCCCAGATCAGCGATCACCCTCAGGAGGGTTGCCGGAGATAGTATCTCGCTCTTCACTGACTGCTGCCACAACCCTAAGTCGCGCTCATTTCGAATAGCGCCTGCTCCGCTGACATTCGTAATCCTCTGAATCTCCGGCCCAAGGACTTCACTCTCTTTGACCAGAATCGAGACACGGGATTCGAACTTCTCGGTCAGGAGATGGCTGCCACCATAGGCTGCTGCAACCGTCAGGACAAGCGGAATCATGAGGAGCCATTTGCGTCTGTAGACTATGTGCCAGATATCTCTCAGATTAATATGTCGGCCGTTTGATTCTCTCTGCATCACGATCCCGCTACTTGTTTCCGAGTGCGTCTATTAATACTATCGTCGAGGCTACACTTGCGGTCAATGCAACGATGTCTCTTATGGTTCCCCATCCTTCGCGAAGAACGCCACCCCTCTTCGACGGAACCACCACTGTATCTTCCGGCTTCAGCACATACCTACGAGGGGCGCCGGTCGCAGAGTATTTCTCGAGGTTTACAGTCATAACACTTGAATAGCCTTCCAGCTTCGAAATCACACTCACTTTTCTCAGATCGGCGCCAGGCGAGCTGCCACCAGAGAGCACAATCGCATCAAGAACATCCATGCCCTCCTCAATGCCCACGGGACCGGATCTTAGAACAGCTCCTGTAACATAGACTACGTTCCTCTTCCCCGTTACACTCTTCGGGAGACCTGTACCGGTTATACCACCCGGCATGGCAGGAACTTCGACTATATCGCCCGGATAGAGATCGGGAACTTCGTCGTATTTCGCACTTGCAACCAATTTCTCAACATTGATCGTTTCAATCTTCCCGGCATCTTTGGAGCCCCTGATGACCGTGACCTTTGACAGGTCAGCAAGAAGTGTGACTCCCCCAGCCTCTTTGATAAGAGTCCATACGTCAGGAATCTTCTCGAATGCATAAGCACCCGGTTTCGCAACCTGCCCGTTTATGAAGACTTTCTGACTGTTATATGATAGCACGGTAACAGCCGCCTGAGAAATCGCTGGGTCATAGTAGTGCGCGCGTTCGCCGATCTTCCTGGACAGCTCAGCAGGAGCCAACCCGGCAGCCACAATCTCTCCGACTATTGAGATCGTGATATTGCCATCGTGGCGAACTGTGACAGTCTGATCAAGTGACGGTTTCTGCCAGAACGAAATCTGGAGTATGTCATCCGGGCCGATCTTATACTGCGCAATGGCTCTACTCGACGCGGGCAGCAAGACCGCCAAGGCTAAGAGTATCGCCAACTTTGCTTTTGAAGAAAATATCATGGAGGCTCCTTATGTCCGTAACGTCGGCATGATATATCCAGTTTAGCTCATTGTAAAGAAAAAACTTCTGTCTATAATCTTAGATCGTCGTATGCATGAGCATCTATAACATCAAATTGAAGAATAAGTTGCATCTCTTTCTCATTCACTACCGGCACTTCCTTTCGGAGAGAGCCTGCTGAACATGCGGCACACGTTCTTACCCGATTTCTTAGCCTCCAGCAGAGCCATATCCGCGCAGTATATCAAGCGATCCGCCCGCTCTGAATCCGACGGAAATATCGCTCCTCCAGCCGACACCGCAATATCATGTTTCTTGTCGATGAATCGGCTTCTGAATTCATGGGAACTGACTTCTCCCCTCAACCTCTCCATGAACTGTTGACAGGAATCCTCGTCCGATTCCGGCATTATCACGCAGAACTCTTCCCCTCCGTATCTACAGACAATGTCGATTGAGCGCACAGAGTCGAGGAATAGTGCTCCAAGTTGCCGCAGTATGTAGTCACCAGTCTGATGCCCATAGGAGTCGTTGAACACTTTGAAATCATCGATGTCGAATATCGCAAGCCCAAGATACCTTGTGAATCTGCGCGCTCTGAGTATTTCCTCTGTCAGACGCTTATAGAAATACCGGTGATTATACAATCCGGTCATGCTGTCAGTGTAGGAAAGCTCCTCGATTCTCCTGAATTGGTGTATGCTCTCCAGAATCATTTCTACCGTCTGGCAAAGAGTGTGCGCCATCTCGCAATCATCCAGGCTGTACGGTTGCGTATCGCCTACACGTTTGACAAGTCCAAGCAATCCGGCCCTTTTCTCCGGCAGATTTACCGGCACGACCATTTCAGTTCCATGCTGGAAAAGGTGACGCAGATCGAAGTTATCTCCCGTCAACCCAAGCAAGTCATCTACCAGATAGCCACCCGGTCTGCGAAGCAGCAGATCAAACAGTGACGACTTCTCATCAATGGTCTGATCTGCAAGTTCATCAACCCCCTTGCCACTCTTATAGCGCATTCTCAACACCTTGGATTTCTCAGCAGGCAGAAACAGAAAACAGCACTCCGACTGGAAGAGTCTGCAAATGCTCGACACAAACGTGTCGAACAAGTGATCAGTGTTGTAAATTCTGAAAAGCTTTGCCGTAATTTCGAAATACTGCTTGTGCGCCTTTGAATCCAGGGAGACCGGATTAAGATCGGACATCCCCGCCGACGTTGTTTGACCGACACCGGTCGCCACTGTTCCCGGCTGGATGAGGTGCCTGCCGGCAAAGGAGCAAAGGTTCAGAATGCTGTCCTTGAATTCTTCCGATTCAGCGATAGATCCTGAACCGACGAACAGTATCCCCTCGACGCTATCCGACTTCAATATTGGGTACGCCTGGTTAATGCCGAACTGGGCAACAAGCACTTCCGGCAGCGCATCGTCACAGGAGACACTTGTCACGTCGACGACATGCTTA
>Ga0180009_10002896_pt1 | contig 19932 bp, 18 predicted proteins | sample OS_PC_MetaG_FD_123537 | JGI IMG/M metagenome (GOLD analysis project Ga0180009, IMG submission 123537) | Groundwater microbial communities from the Aspo Hard Rock Laboratory (HRL) deep subsurface site, Sweden - OS_PC_MetaG | ecosystem: Environmental > Aquatic > Deep subsurface > Groundwater...
ATGGAAGTGATCTATCTGGGAATTCATCGCACCGCAGAAGAAATCGTCAGGGCTGCAGTCCAGGAGGATGTGGACTTTGTTGGTTTGAGCATGCTTTCCGGCGCCCACCTCATATTAACCGAACAGATTTTAAAGAAAATGGCCGAGCAAAAAATTGACGACATTCCACTTATTGTGGGTGGGACCATTCCCAAAAGAGATAGGGAAAAATTAAAAGAGATGGGGGTGGCGCTCATTTTTCCCACGCAAACACCTTTGGATGAGATTATTTCCGCGCTCAAAGAATATCGGCTCCCTCAAAAGACGTAATCGAGGGGGTGGAAATCAGGCTTAAGTATCAATCTTTTCTTACTCTTATTGGGATGCCTCTTACCTCCTGCTTACCTCCTGTGGCGGTCGTTTTGGTTATCTGTCCCATTCTTAACTCCGTCATCCAATCATATGGCTTTGATCCAGTCTGGTTGGGGATTCTCATGATCATCCATATGGAAATGGCATTGATCAATCCCCCTTTCGGCTTTAATCTATTTGTCGAGGCGAGGATTGCTCCAGAAATTCCTTTACAAAAGATAATGATTGACTCTTACCCTTTGCGGTTTGTTTATTGATAGGGATCATACTTTTTTCCATATGGCCAGAGTTAATTATCTGGTTACCGAATATGATGATTGGTCGTTGAGAAATTAAATCTTAGTAAGCGGGAAAGATACATTGCAAAGAATATTTTATAGGGAAAATAATGTTTTTATATACTCAAAAATTCTATAAAAACAAAGGAGGTTTCTATCTATGGCAAAAAAACCACAAAAATCATCGAAGTTGACTGAGAAGGAAGTTAAGCGATTTGCTTTGTCACAGGGTGCTGATGTAGTAGGAATAGCATCCGTGGAGAGTTTGCTTGAAGCAAGCCTTCCTGAAGGTAGAAGGCCTTGGGATATACTTCCAGGTGCCAAGAGCGTTGTTTCATTTTACATGATGGGAATCGATACCCCTCGTCTTTTACGTGATGACTGGTTCCTTGGTACTCCTGAACACTCAATAAACTTTGTTCTCCTAGGTTCAGGTTGGCCTGGTGCTACTCAGGTCGACCTATTGGGGTATAAAATCGCTCGTTTTCTGATTCATAGGGGTTTTAAGGCCATCCCCATACCTTCTGGTCATCCCTATGATAAAATCAATCTCAGAGGAATAATATCCCAAAAGCATGCAGCGGTAGCTGCAGGGTTGGGTGAGATTGGATTTAACCAACTATTGTTAGTACCTAAGTTTGGATGCAACGTTTACCCAGGTTCTGTATTAACCACTGCGGTTTTAAAAGCTAATCCTAAATATGAAAAGAGATTGTGCGAAGAAACAAGAAAGGACTGTAATTTTTTGTGTGTAAGTTCATGTCCCTCAAAAGCGATAAAAAAGGATGGGAGTTTCGATAAAAAGGAATGCCATGTATTTCTTTATGAAGGAGTGGGTAAAAGATTTGGATATCCTCCCCATCAACATATGCTAAGATGCGGTGTTTGTATGAATGTATGTCCAGCAGGGAAACCTACTAAAAAAATTATAGCTTAGTTTTAAAAAGTCAGAATTTGATCTAACGGACACTGTCAAGCCAGGTAACGACTTCTTAAATCAATGATTGATAAATTCTTTGGTTCTGTCTAGAGATTTGTGTAAACTTGGGCGTGGGAATTAGCTTCGGTTTTAAGCCCAAATTCACGATTTGTGATTGAAATGTTGCATTCTTGGGGAAAACCCTAAAAACACGACTTCAGGCAGAATCTTCCGTCGGAGATCCCTTCGATTAAGAAGGATTGGAAGGCTGATAGGTTCAAGAGTTATCGAAGCATATCCCAAAGACTAAAGACTTCTATCGCTAATTGAGGGGATTAGATCTTCTATCTTCCATGCGAGAAATTGGGGGCGTTCATGCAGAACGTGTATAGAAATTTTTATGCTTGTTGCGGCTCGGACCCCTATCAAATAGGGATATAGGGGCAAAAAACAACTTATTCACTAAAGTGATGGATCTCTTATTATCTATCTGACACTCATTGAGAGGTTTTTTTAAAACCAATTTCCTGGTTTCCTAATCCAGCATGCCCCACAAGTAAGCCGCATTGTGCTCGTCAGGCTGCATAGATTACCTCTTTGTTAATCAGGATGGCATGGCAGCGGAATCTGGACGAGATCAAACAGGCTCCAGGATGTTTCTATTGTATTTCTATCATCCGTTCGTTGCGCTGGTGAAATTTTCACTCCGTAGCAATTCCGGCCAGGTATTTGGCAATCTCTTTCCTCTGTTTCAGATCATAGTTACCCAGAATGGCGATCACTTCCATAATGGGGGAGCCTCCTCCATGGAGGCCGGCGATCTGCCGGTGCGCTCCGAAAGAGGAGCCAATCAGGTCATGCGTCATTCTAAAGCAGCGGTGCTGGTTCTCGGCACTGATCCCTGTTTTCCTCATGATATATTTGTTTAGAAGAGGGCCGACTTCCTCTTGGAAAAAGTCCTCTTCATAAGGCAGGGTTGCCGGCAGACCCCCGGCCACATCGCACAAAATTTGGTATTCATGATAGAGGCTTTCCCCGGCATGCCGCCGTCCTACATTGCAAAAGACCACATCGGGAATGTAAGTTCCGGAAGAACTGGGTTTGGACTTCACTGCGGCGGCAATGCCCGCGCCATAAACCAATTCGGCAACACTGATCAGGTCAGCCAGTTTGTGATTGATATGTTGGGCCCCTTCGATCCCGTTGTATTCTGCCGCTAAGGCGGTGGTCCCCATGATCACATCCGTAAAGGCCGGCTTGCATCCCGTATAACTATGGCGATGATACAGGGCAAAAAGGGAGGCGGCTCGGCCACCGAATTCCCATTCGCCACACATAAAGACTCGCTCCCAAGGGATGAGGGTATCTTCAAAAATGGTCAGGGAATGACAGGAACCAAACTCGGCCACGGGGGCTTTCAATTGTTTCCGGGAACGGGGAGAAGAGGTTACCACCACTTGCCGGATCCCGGGCGCATCTCCAGGAACGGCAAAAGCTACTGCCCAGTCCGCTTCTTCTTTGGTCAGCAAGCGGGTGGGGGTGACCAAAATCTCATCGGCGTAAGCGGCAATACTATTATGAGCTTTGGCACCTCGGACGATAATCCCCTCTTTACGCTTTTCCACGACCCGGAGATAAAGATCAGGGTCTTTCTGCTGATGGGGCCGAAGTTTGCGGTCTCCCTTTACGTCCGTTTGCCCGGCGCAACCCACCAGGTCATTCTCCTGAAAATATTTCAGATATTCCAGAAAACGGGGATAATATTGCGTCCCTTTCGCCTGATCGATCTCATGAGTAAAGACCGATATGGCATTGAGCATGTCTACCCCCATGCATCGTTGAATACAGGCCGGGGTCTGGCGGCATAAGGTGCGGGTCATCTCCTGCTTCTTCAGCAAATCCTCCTGACTGCGGTGAATATGGGTAAAACGATTAATCTTTTGAGAAGAAAGGTGAGAGGTCGCCGTGAGTAGGCCTTTATATTTCTCCTCCTGAGCGAGGTCAAAGGTAAGTTTGATATTGTTCATGGGGCCTATTAATTGAGGGTCATCGCGGGAAATCTTCTTACCTCCCATATAAATGTTCGGTTTCATCGAACGTAATTTATTCTGATAATCTGCAAAAGTCCTCATGGTCTTGCTCTCCTTTTATGCTTTTTTGGACGAAAGATGTGAATGCTCAATTTTAGGCGTTTGCGATTCGGTTGACAAGAAGAAAAAGAACTTTTATAAAATCCTTATTCGTGGCCCGGGGATTCAGGGTGATGAGTGCCGGCAGCATCGGCCGGGAAGAAACCTTTCTCAAAGGGTCCAGCCGGGTTTCCGCAGAATGAGGCGGGAGGCTTTCCCTTCTATTGACACCGTTGGGGTGTCATCGGATAATATAATTGGGATTCATCCCTCTGCCGGAAATCCATCCCCAAAGAGGTTTGCCAGCGATTATGCCTACAGTTGCCACTTCAGCTCAAAATGTTCCCCAATCGCGGATTCGGGAGTTGGCCGAAGCCGCCATGAAAATGGAGGGCGTGCTCAAGTTGTATTTCGGAGAGTCCAATGTACCTACACCGGACTATATCAAGCGCGCTGCGATAAAAGCATTGGAAGAAGGTTACACCTTCTACACCGAAAATGCCGGTTTGCCGGGCCTGCGGCAGGACCTGGCCGATTATTACCGCCGGCTGCAGGGGGTTGAACTCGATCCCCGGTCGGAAATTATTATAACCGCCTCCGGCGTGCAGGCGCTCCACGTCGCAATACGTTGTGTCCTCAACCCCGGGGACGAGGCGCTCATGCTCACGCCAGCCTGGCCCAATGCTTCTGCGATTACCCAGATGGACAATGCCGTTCCGGTGGACGTGCCCCATCCTCTCCGTGACGGCCGCTACATCATCGATTTTGATGCTCTGCAAGCGGCACTGACGCCCCGCACCCGCCTCTTGATCTATACTTCACCTTCCAATCCTCTCGGTTGGGTGGCAACTGAGGAGGAACAGAAACAGCTTTTGGGATTCGCCCGCCGCCATAATCTGTGGGTGCTCGCCGATGAAGTTTATGACCGCCTTTACTATCGCAGCCCGGAGCTTGGGGTTCCGGCACCTTCGATCTTGCGCCAAGCCACCCGCAACGATGCGGTGATGGTGGCCCAATCCTTCTCAAAAACCTACTGCATGACCGGCTGGCGAGTCGGTTGGCTTGTCGCCCGTAGCGACGTAGGGCAGAAAGCGACTCAGCTCAACGAATTCATCATATCCCACGCACCCAGTTTTACCCAACGCGCTGTCCAAACCGCCCTGAATCACGGCGAAGAAGAACTGCGGCAAATGCTCTATCGCCTCAAGGAGAACCGGGATTTTTGTCTCGCCGCACTCCGCCAGATGCCGGGCGTGACCGTTCCTTCCCCGGACGGAGCATTTTATCTGTTCCCAAAGATCGACGGGCTGAAAGATTCCTTCGCTTTCTGCCGGAAGCTGCTCGAAGAGACCAAGGTCGGAATCGCGCCCGGAGTGGCTTTCGGAGCCGGAGGTGAGGGCTCGGTGCGCATCTGCTATGCCGCCGAGCGTGAGATATTGGAACCGGCCATGGAGCGCCTGGCCCGCTTTTTATCGGAGAGGAAATATGAGGAGTAGGAACCTGCCATGAAAAAATTAAATTTTCAGATCCTCAAGCTACGAGAGTTTCCAGTTTGGCGGGTTCAAAAAGTTTGGAGAAATTTTAGAAGTGACCTGCTGGGCAATAAGCCTAAAGTCTTCGCGCGATGTCGAAGAGAGTGGCCACTAAAAAGTATTTAAGGAACATAATAATAAGAACGGCAATGAGGGGAGATATATCAAGGCCCATTCCCCGCAGGGGGAGGAACTTTTGGATTCGCCATAAGACGGGATCTGTGAGCCGAGCAAGGCCATGGGCGATAGTATGCGCCAACGGGCTCCTGGAAAATGGGATTACCCAGGAAATAATCGCCCTGGCGATAATGATCCACAAATAGAGGGTGAGGACAATGTCAAGAACTGTGGCGATAGCAAAGAGAAAATTGGCCATGACAAACATTGCTTCCTCCCGACATTGGTGGAGTCCAGTTCTAAGATTTTATCGAATAGCACACCTGCATTGCATCGTCAACCCATTTAGCAGAGAGAAACCTGAATCTGCCGTAACCTTCTTAATTAATTTGTCAAAATTTTAGTAATATGCTAACTTAATTATATATATAGGAATTTCCTTTGGGGACAGGGATTTGCCCCGGGAGATCTTGACTATCTCACAGGGTAAACACAGATTATCAGGATAAACTTAAAAGAAAATAATTATCCGTTGTTATCTGCGTAAATCTGCGTCCTTTTAAATATTTATACAGGGTTTTCTCCCAATTCAAATTTCCCCCCGAGAGGGAGGGAGAATTTTATTCAATGATTGCTTTTGATCTCATCTGTTCCAACGGGCACAAATTCGAATGCTGGTTCAAGGACAGCGACTCTTTTGAGAAAAAGAGATCTTTTGGCATCATCCACTGCCCCGTTTGTAATGATAATCAAGTTGAAAAAACCTTCTCCACCTTTGCCATAAAAAAATACAGGAATAAAAAAGAGGAGAAAAAAGAGGAGAAAAAAGAGGAGAAAAAAGAGGAGAAAATTGACCCTCACCAAGCTTACCAAGCCCTTCAGTTCATTACCGAATATGTCAATAAGAATTTTGAAGACGTGGGCTTGAATTTTACCAAGGAGGCCCTGAAAATCCACTTTGGAGAGGCCGAAAAGAGAAATATCAAAGGGCTGGCCCTCCCCGATGAGGAGAAGATTCTGAAAGAAGAAGGAGTTCAGTTTCTCAAGGTTCCAGTTTTGAAACATCTGGACAATTGATTTTTTGTTTGCTATTTTTGTCCGGTTTCAGTTTACCCTTCGTAACTATCTGTGCCATGCCTTCCTCAACACTCTGATTCTCACCCACGACTCTTTGGGTCCGGACTTTGAAGAGCATAAAAGCCAACCTCCCCCATGAATACGAGGTTGGCTTTTTGTTTTGTGCCATTCCATTAAACCAAAGGCCCTCTGACCAAGATTAACCACCGCAGATCCCGAGTTCTTCGATGGAGCTTTTTTGTTTTCCCAAAATACTGTCTTTTTAATCAAAAAATACATATTCTTCCCTATTTTATTCTGAAAACATTTGGGATATGCTCGGTTTAAAAATTTTTTGGGGAGATGATCAGATGCCAAGAGATGAAATCGTATTATATGAGGTCTTTAATTTCAAAGGGTCTAACTTCTATTGTCCGGATTGTTTCAATAAACATCCAGATTCAAAAGATTGGATTAAAAAAGTATATACTCAAAAAAAACCTTTTGAAAAGGGCAACGTTGTTTGTTGTAAGTGTAAAAAGGAATTGGTAGCCGGGGGCAGAAGCGGGGAAGAAGTGTTTTTTTCCTTGACGAACGTATCGAAAACATGCTATCCATAATTTTGAATTTTAGAAGTTTTTGCGATTACAGAGGCCACAAAGACTTTTGACTTTGTGGCCTTTTTTTTGGTGCGACCTTCTGAGATTTTATATTATGAATAAGGAGATAAAAGAAATGGCCCAAGGAACTGTAAAATGGTTTAACGGCAGCAAAGGATTTGGCTTTATTGCCAATGACGACGGAATTGAAGCTTTTGTCCACCATACGTCCATCCAAGGCGATGGTTTTAAGAGCCTTGCCGAAGGTGACAAGGTCAGCTTTGATACTGAAGCGGGCCCAAAAGGCCCCAGGGCGATCAATGTTGTCAAACTGTAAGTAGCCGGGAAAGGCTCCTTCCTGTTGGAGGGCGGCTTTTCATTGGCCATCCTCGTATTCAGATCGGATGACGAGCTTTCAGTAAATAGGTCCTGATTGCCTTCTGTTCGGGCAGCCGCGCGCTGGTTCGGGCGAGGCAGGGGTCGCTATCCATCCCGCATTGTAAGGGGGTAGCCGTAAACTTTAGTTCTCCTGGATAAGACGAACATTTACCAACTCCGTCCGGGTGATTATCCAACGCAGGCTGATAGCCACGGGCCACGCCGAGTCTGCGGCACCTCGTCGAAATGATGATGGCCCTGGCGTAATTCGGGGCACGCATTGCAGAAAGAACGGTATATGAGTTTTACTTCATTCCATCTCCATCCGCAGCTCGAGGCCGGCGTCAAGGCCCTCGGCTATAACACCCCAACCCCCATCCAGCGCCAGGCGGCACTCGACGGATTCCGTGACGGTTCGTTTCAGGTCCTCGTAGCGACCGGCATTGCCGCCCGCGGCATCGATGTCTCTCGCATATCCCACGTCATCAACTACGACATGCCCGAGAGCACTGATTCCTACACGCACCGGATCGGCCGCACCGGCCGGGCGGAGAAGACCGGCGATGCCTTCACGTTCGTTACCCGGGAAGACGAGGCCATGGTGCACAGCATCGAGCGTGTCCTCGGTGCCAAGGTGGAGCGTTGCCTGCTGCCGGGGTTCGATTATAAAAAGCCGGCACCGGCCCGCGATACCGAGTTTGCCCGTCCGCCCCACCAACCGCAGCGCCGCCGGCAGCAGCGAAGAGCGACACCCCCCCGGACCCGTAACGGCCCCGCTGCCGCGCAGAAAGATCATCCGGTCGGATCGGCAGGCAGATCTGCTTATCGCAGTTCCATTCCTTACCACTCCTCCGGTTCAACGACCAGCAGGAACACTCGGTCAGGTTATAATCCTCGCAAAACCAAACCAAAAAACGTCATTCCGGAATGACGGATTAAGGGACATTTGCAAGAACCTCATAATTCTTTTCAATTTTGCATTCTTTTTCTAATTCTGTATAATATCAATGAGCTTGTAACCTGACCTCAAGGATCTGAAAACGATTCGACAGGGAGATGTTATGAAAGGGAAGGCCCAAACAAAGCAACAACTTCTCCTTGAGATGGAAGAGCTTCGGACGAGGCTCGATGCCACGGAGCGGCGCTTACAGGAGGCTGACGAAATAGTGCAGGTTAAGATCACCGAGCGTAAGCGAGCAGAGGAAACCTTTGAGAGAGTTCAAAAATATGCTGAGAGCATCGTGGAAACGATACGTGAACCTCTCATCGTGCTTACCCCCGACCTAAGAGTAATCACCGCGAATCATTCCTTCTATGGGACGTTCCAGGTGACGCCGGAAGAGACAGAGGGACGATTTGTCTACAGCCTAGGCGACCAGGCGTGGGACATTCCATCTTTACGAGAGTTGTTGGAGGAAATTATTCCCCAAAATGCCTACTTCAATGATTTCGAGGTTGACCATGAGTTTCCGGTCATCGGGCGGAGAACCATGCTTCTCAATGCTTGCCGGATCTATCGGGAGGGTCAAGGCACGGATATGATACTCCTCGCTCTTGAGGACATCACCGACCACAAGCGGTCGGAGGAGGCGCTGAAGATTTCTGAAACTCGTTATCGGCGCCTCTTTGAGTCAGCCCAAGATGGAATATTAATCCTCGATGCCGAGACAGGACAAATATCGGATGTGAACCCATTCCTGATAGAAATGCTGGGTTATTCACATGAGGAATTTTTAGGGAAGAAACTCTGGGAAATTGGTGCCTTTAAAGATATGGAAGCATCGAAAGCCGCCTTTTGGGAATTGCAGAACAAAGGATATGTCCGCTACGACGACTTACCGCTGGAGACGAAAGAGGGTCGGCCCATTGCCGTGGAATTTGTCAGTAATGTCTATCTGGTCAATCATCATAAAGTGATTCAGTGTAACATCCGCGATATCACCGAACGGAAACTTATAGCCGAGGCTTTACAACAAGCCCACAACGAACTGGAAAGACGGGTGGAGGAGCGGACGGTCGAACTTCGAACGGCTCTTTCTGAAATCAAAACAATGAAAGACCAACTCGAGGCCGAGAATATTTACTTCCGTCAAGAGATCAAAATGAAACATCAATTCGACCATATTCTCGGGCAAAGTGATGGTCTCAAGTATGTTCTCTATCGAGCGGAGCAGGTCGCTCCTACGAACACAACGGTCCTCATCCTCGGCGAGACCGGTACGGGAAAGGAGCTGATCGCCGCCGCCATCCACAACCTGAGCCCTCGCAAGGATCGGCCGCTGATCAGCGTCAACTGTGCCGCCCTGCCGGCCAATTTAATAGAGAGCGAGTTGTTCGGCCGGGAGAAGGGGGCATTTACCGGGGCCGATACCCGGCAGGTAGGCCGGTTCGAGGTCGCCCACGGCTCCACCCTTTGTCTGGACGAGATCGGGGAACTGCCGCTGGAGGCGCAGGCCAAGCTGCTCCGGGCGATCCAGCATAACGAATTTGAGCGCCTGGGTTCGTCCCACACCATCAAGGTCGATGCCCGGATCGTGGCCACCACAAATCGAAACCTTGAGGAAGAGGTCCGCAGGGGCCGGTTTCGGCAGGACCTTTACTATCGGCTCAACGTCTTCCCTATCACCGTACCTCCGTTGCGGCAGCGGAAAGAAGATATCCCGCTGTTGGTCCAGGCCTTCATTGAACGATATGCCAGGAATTTGGGGAAACAGATCACCTCGATCCCGAAGGAGACGATGAAGGCCCTGCAGGATTATCCGTGGCCCGGGAACGTGCGGGAGCTGGAAAGTGTCCTTGAACGGGCCGTGATCCTGTGCCCCGGGCCGGTATTGCAGCTGGCGGATAAACTGGAGATTTCATCCCTCCCTTTGTCATCCACCATGAGAACCTTAGAAGAGACGGAGCGAAACCAAATCCTTAAGACCCTTTCGGAGACCCGATGGCGCATCGAGGGAAAGGAAGGGGCCGCAGCGATCCTGGGCCTGCACCCGAGCACCTTAAGAGCCAGGATGCATAAGCTCGGAATACTCCGGCCGGAGGCCAAGGAGTCGGATTAAGATCTATCTTCCCTCAAAGGTTCCCTCAATATATGGAGGTTCCACCAAATATTGAGGCCCAACAAATCGTTTCAACTTTCTCTTCGCTTCTCTCCTATTAATCTAATCCATCATTATTAAAGGATAATTCCAAACTCCCGCCTTTCGCCGGTTTTTGGCAGGCCGTTTGCAATTACGATTCACATGATCCTGGTCATCATACGAATGAGGGTTCTTGTTGAGAAGCGCAAGGAGCTGGCCCAGACGATCGCTTCCCTGATCGGCTCCATAAGGACGGAGAAGGGATGCCGGCGCTGCGATTTTTGCCAGAGCATGGAGGATGAAAATGAACTCTCTCTTCTTGAAGAATGGGATACCCAGGAGAACCTTAAAAGCCACCTGAAGTCGGATCGTTTTAGGGTACTTCGAGGGGCGATGAATCTTCTCCAAGAGCCCTATGGAATGATATTCCACAATGTTATCCACCCGGCAGGAATGGACGAAATTTAATTGGGAAATTGATTTTATTGAAATGGATGGACGCATTCTGTCGGGAGAAAGGAGTCAAACATGCTGTGAGCCATACAGGTCATTTTTGTCATTCTTGTCATTTTGGCTCAGCCTTACTCGAACGAAGTGCCCTAACCCCAAATCTTTTAGAGGAATTTATGAAAAGGAATTTCCTAAAGAGGCCCAGATGAAGCCTCCAAAGAGGGAAATAAATTTCTTTGGAGGCTTATTCGATATTTGTGCCGCGTGATTACTCTGGTAATTATTCAAAGGTCGTATGGCCATAGGCAATTGTCCAATGAAGTCAAAAATATCACCATAACTTAGGGAGGTATCAATGAAACCAGAAACTAAAGGGAAGGTTACGTTTGGAGTTTGGGGCCTTATTTGTGGGGCGGTCATCGCAATGATCATCGGCTTTGCGTGGGGGGGTTGGCTGACCGGGGGCACTGCCCAAAAGATGACCGACGAAGCGGTCTTGGCAAGTCAGGCGGCGATCTGCGTCGCCCAATTCATGAAGCAACCGAACCATGAAGAGAAACTTAAAGAATTAGGGAAGATAGATTCCTGGAAGAGATCTGAATTCATTGAAAAAGGGGGCTGGGATAAAATGCCCGGGCAAGAAAAGGCTGACTCTCTTGTATCCCAAGCATGCGCCAAGGGGCTTGAAGTTCTTATCAGTAAATGAGCTAACTGATATGGCTGTTAAAGGTGATCCATAATTTATTTTATGTGGGTCACCTTTTTTCGTTCTTCCGGTTGAGGCGTAATTTTGATTGAAAGAGGTGGATGTGCCATTCAATGAAAAAAAACCAGAGGAAAATTTAAAAGATAAACTCAGCTCCTTCTTTGGTTTCCAGCCCCCCCAGCGAAAGGAGAAAGGGCTGCCCCCCAAGGCCCACTTCAGTATCTGGTATTTCCTGATCGTCTTCTTCTTATTTACCCTGGTGCAACAATACTTTCTTTCCCCGAAAGTGGAGATGATCCCTTACAGCAAGTTCAAACAATACCTGGCCGAAGGACAGGTAAGCAGCTTGACCATCCGCCCGGAAAACATCACCGGAACAATAAAGGGAAAAGAGGAGAAAAAGGATCAAAATTTCGCCGCGGTCCGGGTGGAGGACCCCAACCTGGTTAAGGAACTGGATGAACGGAAGGTAAACTATTCCGGTTTTTATGAGAGTAAACTTTGGAGCACCCTTCTTTCCTGGATCATCCCCATCGGGCTTTTTTTCTTGATCTGGCGCTTTGCCATGAAAAAGATGGGGCCGGGGGTGGGGGTCATGTCTTTCAGCAAAAGCAAGGCCAAGCTCTTTGCCCAGGATGGAACCAAGATCACTTTTGCCGATGTGGCCGGAATCGATGAAGCCAAAGATGAACTTCAGGAAGTGGTGGAATTCCTGAAGAATCCGGGGAAATTCCAGAAATTGGGGGGAAAGATTCCCAAGGGCGTGCTCCTCCTCGGCGCGCCGGGAACAGGTAAAACCCTTCTGGCCAAGGCCGTAGCCGGAGAGGCCAACGTCCCCTTCTTCAGTATCAGTGGCTCCGAATTTGTGGAAATGTTCGTTGGCGTGGGCGCGGCCCGCGTCCGCGATCTATTCTCCCAAGCGACGGCCAGCGCTCCTTGCATTATTTTTATTGATGAACTGGACGCCTTAGGGAAAGCCCGGGGCATCAACGTGATGGGAGGAAACGACGAGCGAGAACAAACTCTAAACCAGCTTCTGGTGGAGATGGACGGGTTCGAAACCAACAAAGGGGTCATCATCATGGGCGCCACCAATCGCCCGGAAATCTTGGACTTGGCCCTGCTGCGCCCGGGGCGATTCGACCGGCAGATCCTGGTAGACAGGCCGGACATCAACGGCCGGGAGGCCATCCTGAGAATCCATTCCAAGAAGGTTCTGCTTTCTCCGGAAGTGGACCTGCATCAGATCGCCGCCCGGACCCCCGGCTTTGTGGGGGCCGACCTGGCCAATTTGGTCAACGAGGCCGCGCTGCTGGCAGCCCGGAAGAGTAAAGAAAAAGTGGGGCCGGCCGATTTCGATGAGGCTGTCGACCGGGTCATCGGCGGGCTGGAAAAAAAGAAGCGGGTGATGAACTCAAAGGAAAAAGAGATCATCGCCTTCCATGAGTCCGGGCATGCCCTTGTGGCTGAATCGGTTGAACATGCCGATCCGGTGCACAAAATCTCCATCATTCCCCGGGGGATCGCCGCCCTGGGATATACCCAGCAGCAGCCCGCGGAGGACCGTTATTTGATGACCCGTTCAGAGCTACTGGACCGGCTGGCCGTTCTTGTAGGGGGCAGAGTAGCCGAGGAGTTGGTCTTCGGAGAGATTTCCACAGGGGCCCAGAATGACTTGCATCGAGCCACGGACATCGCCCGTTCCATGATCACCGAATACGGCATGAGCGATCGCCTGGGCCTGGTGACCTACGAACGCGAGCGGCGACCCATGTTCCTCCCGGATACCTTTTCCGCCGGCAAAACCTACAGCGAAAAAAGAGCCGCCCAGATCGATGAGGAAATCTCCAAGGTCATCGAGGAAACTCATGCAAGGGTGCGGGGAATTTTATCCGAACGCCGGAAGGTCCTGGATGACTTGGCCCGCCTTCTTCTGGAGAAGGAAGTGGTGCAGGGGGAGGAACTCAGAGAGATGCTGTCTAAATCCAAACCTGGAATTGCGGCTTCATTGCCCGAACTGCCATCCTGACCGCAAAAGCAGGATTATCTGTACTACGTCCCCTCGCCACGGGACCAGAGCCCGAAACTCTTTTTACTCAGACCTGAGAGGTCTTTTCTGCCAAAATCTTAAGGAGGTGAATTATGGCAGAAGGGTCGATGGTGTCCTTTGCATACAAACCACCGAAGCCAGATTTAAAGGCCTGGTATTTCTATTAACCATTAACCAAGAAAGGAGAGGGTAAGCATGAAGATCAGACCACTTCAAGACGGGGTCACCGTAGCCAAAGAGATTGAGTTGGAAGATAAGTTTGAGAACATGGGGGCCCAGATGGTCCGGGAAGTTGCTTCTTCAGACGACAACAAGGGCACATGTTCAGCCGGAAGGCCGGCCTGAGATTATCGAAAATAGGCCTTCAGCACATACTCCAGGATCATTCGATGAGTATTAAAAAAGGAACCGTTGAGAGCAATCGCGTGTCGCATCACGTCAATAAAACGATCTCGGTCATGATAGAAGAGAGGAAGAATGATATGCTCCAAATTTTCATAAAGAGATGAGGCATCTTTTGACCAATCGCTGCTTTCTCCAGTTCCACGCCTGCTCTCTCCAATGGACCATCCGGTCACCCCCTCAATGTGCCCCTCAATCCACCACCCATCGAGAACACTCAAGCTGGGGACCCCGTTAAGAGCTGATTTCATCCCACTCGTTCCAGATGCTTCCATAGGCGGTTGGGGTGTATTCAGCCACAGATCGACCCCTGAAGTCATTATCTTTCCAAGTTCAATATCGTAATTTTCAAGATAGGCTATCTTAATCTCTTTTTTGAGAGATTCTTTAGCCTGAAAAATTCGTTTAATGAGTTCCTTGCCGCCCTGATCCTGAGGATGGGCCTTCCCGGCATAAATGACCTGCAAGGGACGGGTTTTCGATGAAATGGTTCTAAGTCTCTCGATGTCCTGGAAGAGCAGGTCACCCCTTTTGTATTCGGTAGCACGTCGAGCAAACCCGATAGTCAAAACATCCTCATTCATCCCAACATTGGTTTCATGGTTCACATACTGAATCAACCTTTTTTTAGCCTGGTGATGGGCCTCCCACACCTCCTGCTTTAGAATGTTCAGAGCATACCGAAGGCTGAAATTGTCCTCTCTCCAACCCGGGATATAACGATCATACAATTCCTGAAAAGGTCTGGATACCCAGGTGGCTGCATGAACTCCATTGGTGATCGCATCAATGGTATGACCCGCAAACATAAGCCTTGAAACATCCCCGTGCTTTTTGGCAACTCCGTTGATATAGCGGCTCAGATTGAGTGCTAAATAAGTCATGTTGAGAAGACCTTCGCAACAGAAAATATCTTTCATGTCAACAAAAACTTGGCGATGCCCAAGCACACGATTTACTAAATCTAATGGAAATTGATCGTGTCCGGCCGGGACAGGGGTATGAGTGGTGAACACGCACTTTTCTCTGACCGTTTCGATATCTTCATGGATGATCAATTCTCTGCTGCCTTGTCTTGCCCCCTCATCCAGAAGCTCCAACGTAAGAAGACTCGAGTGCCCTTCGTTCATGTGAAATCGCTCAATCTTGTCATATCCAAGAGCCCGGAGCATCCTGACGCCACCGATGCCAAGGATCACCTCCTGGCAGAGCCGGAAGTGCTCGTCCCCCCCGTACAGAGAATGAGTCAAGGTCCGATCCCATTCGGAGTTCTCAGGGAGATCGGCGTCGAGGAAATAGACCGGCACCGTAAAGGTGCCGGTCCCTTTGACTTCATATTTCCAGGACCGGAGATGGACGGTTCGCCCTTCCACGGTAACCCAGGTTCGCTGGGGCATCTCTTCCAGAAAGTCCTCGACGGCCCATGCCGCAGGCTCTTCCCGCTGCCACCCATCCGCCTCGAGCTTTTGGCGGAAGTACCCCTTGCGGTAGAGGAGGGTAACCGCAACCATCGGCACCTTGAGATCGGCTGCGGAGCGGAGCGTGTCGCCGGCCAGGATCCCCAAACCGCCGCTGTAAGTGGGGATTCTCTGCTCAATCCCTATCTCCATAGAAAAGTAAGCTACCGATCGTTGCTCGTTCACCGATGGCCGCATCTTGACCTCCTGATTCTGCGCAAAAAAATTAAACCGGCGGTAACAGTATCATGAAGTGCTGTATAGGAGTCCGAAAAACAGCCTCTGCGAGTGCATCCCACGCACTGTCGAGGCCTACCTTAAGGTCCTGCCATGCGTTTTCGCCGGCCAGTTGTAGCTCCCCAGGCTTCGCCCTTGCCTGAGCGTTGCGGGAAACTGCCGGTAATCGGATCAGAAAATGAGTTAAAGATTTGTAAGGCCCTCTGTCAGCTCGGCTGAGCCGAAATGGATGACAAGCTCATATTCTCCGGGATCAGGGTCCTTTTTCATCTTAAAGCCCAGCTTTTCCCCCAGCGCGAGCATGTCCCTGTTTTCCTTCAAGACAACGCCCAGAACGGTTTGGAATCCTCGCTTTTCAGCGATCAACAGGCATTTTTTAAACAGGTTCGAGCCAATGCCCTTGTCTTGCCAAGGATCGCCGACCAGAACGGCGAACTCGCCTTTTTTTCCATCCGGGTCGCCGATGATCCTTGCAACCCCCAGCATTCTGTCCGTCTCTGAATCTTCGTCGAGTGCAACCAGCGCGATTTCCCGGTCGTAATCGATCTGGGTGAACCGGGCCAGCATCTCGGGTTTCAATTCCTGTAACGGCCCGAAGAACCGGTAATAGATAGTCGTGGGCGACAGCACCTTGAACAAGGCCGTGAAAAGCGGAGCGTCTTCAGGCTTGACGGGCCGGATAAAAATTCGGAACCCATCATCGGTAACCATATGGGACTCATACTCCTCCGGATACGGGCCAATCACCAGATGCAGCGAGGAAGGTACGTCGACCGGCGAAACGAGGATGCGGGCATCGACCGCGACGGGACTGCCGTCCTTGATCAGAACGGGATTCATGTCCAGTTCGGCAATTTCGGGGAAATCTATCAGGAGCTGGGACAGTCGGATAATCATTTCTTCGAGCCGCTCCATGTCGGCGGGGGGGCGGTTTCGGTATCCCCGCAACAGGGAATAGGCTTTTGTCTCCTGCATGAGACGTTGGGCGAGCAACCGGTTCATGGGCGGAAGCCCCAGGGATCGGTCCTTGAGAATTTCCGTGAAAATTCCGCCCATTCCGAAAAGAATCACCGGACCGAAATTAGGGTCCCGCTTTGCTCCCAGGAGGATTTCGTAATCCGGGTTCGAAAAAAACGGCTGAATCGTCACCCCTTCAATCCGGGCGTCGGGTTTGTAACGGCGGGCGGATTGCATGATCTGTCGGTAGGCCGTGCGGACGTCTGCGTCGAAACGTAGATCCAGACGGACGCCACCCGCGTCGGTCTTATGGGTGATATCCGGGGAATGCAGTTTCATGACCAACGGATATCCCATATCCTGGCCCAAACGGGAGGCTTGCTCCTCGGTCTTTGCCGTTTCCGTTCTGATCACCGGCAGGCCGTAAGCCGCGAGGATCTCCTTGGAATCTGATTCGAGCATAAATCCCCGCTCTGGCGCCCTGGAAAGCAGTTCTCCGGCCTTTTTCTGATCGAACGCCATGTCCCGGGTCAGTTTGGGCGGAACTTCCAAAAGCGTTTCCAGGTTCCTGGCATATTCAACCATGTAAAGAAAGGCCCTGACCGCCCGCTCCGGTGTCGCATACGTGGGAATTCCCGTTTCGTTCAGAATTTCCACGGCTCGCCCGATGCTTTTGCCGCCCATCCAGCAGGTAAACACCGGATACTGTCGGTTTTTCATGGCGGATGCCAGGGCTTCGGCCACGGAAATCGGGTTCGTAAGGGCCTGGGGCGCAAGAATAACGAGAACACCATCCATGTCCTTCGAGTCGAAACAAACCTCCAGAACACGGCGAAATCGTTCCGCGGAAGCATCGCCGAGAATATCGATGGGGTTGCTCCGGCTCCAGAAGGACGGCAGGAACGCATCGAGTTTCCGCACGGTTTCAGCGTCAAGGAGAGCAGGTTCCTGTCCGTAGCGGGCGAGGGTGTCCGTGGCCATCACGCCGGGCCCCCCACCGTTGGTGACGATGGCGAGCCGCGGACCGCGAGGACGAGGCTGCTTCGCCATCAGCTCTGCGCAGTCGAAGAGTTCCTGGATGGTGTCCACCCGCACGATGCCTGCCCGCTTGAAGGCGGCGTCGTACACCGCATCCTCCCCGGCCATGGCCCCCGTGTGGGATGCTGCGGCCTTTGCGCCGGCGGGGCTTCTGCCCGATTTCAGGACAATGATGGGCTTGACTCGGGACACCGAGCGCGCGGCGCTCATGAATTTACGGAAATTGGTAAGGTTTTCGATATACAACAGAATGCTTTTCGCCGAGGAATCGTTTCCGAGATAATCAATGATGTCTCCGAAATCCACGTCCACCATGGAACCGGTGCTGACGAAATGGCTGAAGCCGATGTGCTCCTTGAAAGCCAGATCGAGGATCGCCGTGCAGATTGCACCGCTCTGGGAAACAAAGGCCAGATTTCCGACCACGGGCATCTCCGACGCAAAACTGGCATTGAGGTTCACGCCTGGCCGGATGACGCCCAGGCAGTTAGGTCCAATGACACGAAGCCCGCCGGCATAAGCCGTGTCACGGATTTTTTCTTCTATCTCTCTTCCCTTTTCGCCGACTTCCTTTCCCCCCGCCGAAATAACGATGGCGCCGCCGACCTTATTTTCGACGCATTCCCGCACGATGTCGGGGACGGTGTGAATCGGCGTGGCGATAACCGCAAGGTCCACTCCCATCTCCAGATCGGAAACAGACCCGAAGGATGAATGCCCGTGTACGGTTTTGTATTTCGGGTTCACCGGCAGCAGCGTTCCGGAAAACCCTCCTTCAATAAGGTTCGTCATCAGCGCGTTGCCGATGGTTCCCGTCTCTTCGCTGGCTCCCACAACCGCCACATGGCGGGGTTTGAATATGCGGTCCAGATTGTATTGTCCCATGATATTAATCCTTTATTTTTTTCAGAAACCATTTCCAATGCATCTTCTATCTGGCGAACAAAAACAGTTCTTTTTGATCATAAACGTCTCAACCCAATCGCAAGTTGAATAGAAATTCAGCAATTTTTTCTTGTGCTGTGGATCAAGTCCACGGTTGATCCATATACATCCGCACACTGCTCCTGAACGTGTTCCAGGAAATCCTTATTCTTCAGATTGCCCAGGCCGCGAATGGTTTCTGCGCCTGGCGGATCCTCCGGCCGGCCTTCGGGCCGTTCGATCCCCCTTGACCCGAGGAAGCTCCTTACCCCGTCGACGCGCGGTTTTCCGTCGATATAGAGGCGGTAATCCGTGTCCGGGTCGAAAGGCTGGAAGGGAACGCCTTTGCGGGCGGCATGCCGGGAGAAAAAGTCATCGAACATCCTTTTCCAGGCCGCTGCATGCACGGAAGCCGTATCGGTGACCACACCGTCAAGATCAAAAATAACCGCATCAAAAACGGCCGCCGGTATCGTGTAGGCTTTTCCCCTGTGAACCATTTTCAACCTCCGGGAAATAAATTTAATAGAACGCAGATTTACGCAGATAACCGCAGATAATTATTTTCTTTTCAGTTTATCCTGATAATCTGTGTACATCCGTGTCCAAAAAGGAATTTCCCATACAATTAAATTATACATCAACGAATCCAGTCTCCACTCTTCCGACCTTCATCCGTTGCCTCCGTTTCGGGTGAATGGGTCCGCCTTCAAAATTTTCACGAAAGAAACCCTTTCAATAACGGAATATTGCCGCCACGGCCCCTCCGTCCGGCACATCCTCCGGGTTTACGGGGTGGACCGTTCTTCGGTTTAGAAAGGTATGAACCGCCTGTTCATCTTCAATCTCGCCTACCAACTCCTCCAGAATATCTTCAAGGGTAATCAACCCTATCACTCGGCCCTAACCGTCCTTCACCAACTCCCGCAGCGCCTCTCCGTGGGACCTCTTCCGCACCCGTCAAGGGAGGCGCCGGAACACCACCAGCGACCGGGATTCGGCCTCCACCCTTTGCTCCGCTCCCGAGGGACGGGGGTCCTTCCAGCGAAGAATCCTGCGGACAAGCCCGAAAGGCCGGCCTCCGTTAACTTCCGGAGGAACCCAACTCGGAGAACCGGGAGAAGCCCGATCGATGACAGCGCAAGAAGCAAGTAAACTCGCGGCAAGGTGACCTACGGCCACCTTGCACGCTCGCATTCTCGGGCGGGGCATTGACCCCGCCCTCGACCAAAGGGATGCGGCGCCCCTTTGGAAACCCAGCCATTGGTTCCC
>Ga0180009_10002897_pt1 | contig 19931 bp, 14 predicted proteins | sample OS_PC_MetaG_FD_123537 | JGI IMG/M metagenome (GOLD analysis project Ga0180009, IMG submission 123537) | Groundwater microbial communities from the Aspo Hard Rock Laboratory (HRL) deep subsurface site, Sweden - OS_PC_MetaG | ecosystem: Environmental > Aquatic > Deep subsurface > Groundwater...
CCGCCGCCGCCGGCGGAAATGGACGCGCCGAAGCCGAAGAAGAAGCACAAAAAACATCCGCGGCGGGTCTCTTCCCGGGCCCAGCCGCGCAAGGCGCCTTCCCCTGCGCGTCGGCGTTCCGGAGACACCGCAACTGTAAATCCGTTCGATTGAGAGACATCATGCGGCCTGAGACTGAGACTGAGACCACGAGCAAGACCATGCCCCCGGCGATTCCCACCGACGCCGTGCGCGCGTCGGTGACCGCGCCCCACCCCGACATCGGCATGGTGATCGGCTCCTATCGTGTCCTGGATGTGTTGGGCGAGGGCGGCATGGGATTGGTGTACCTCGCCGAGCACATCCGACTCGGGCGCAAGGTGGCCATCAAGCGGCTCAAGGATCGCTTGGCGTCCAAGCCCGAAGCCGTGAAGCAGTTCTTCGAGGAGGCGCGGGCCGTCAACCGAATCAACCATCCGCACATTGTGGACATCACCGACTTCGTGGTGCAGGAAGACACCGCCTACTACCTGATGGAGTACCTGCAGGGCGATACCCTGGCCGGCGTCATCGGACGGGAGAAGATTCTGACGCCCCGCAGGGCGGTGCACATCGTGTGCCAGGTGTGTGAAGCCCTCACCGCGGCCCACGGCGCCGGGTTTGTGCACCTGGACATCAAACCCTCAAATATCTTCCTGCTGGAAAAGAACGGCGATCCGGACACGGTGAAGCTGTTGGACTTTGGTACGGCGCAGCTCACGCAGACGCTGCCGCGCATGAGCGATGGAGGCGCTCGCAAGTCCGGCATGTTCGCCCTGGGGACCCCGGTCTACATGTCGCCCGAGCAGGCGTCGGGAGACGAGGTGGACCATCGCTCCGACCTCTACTCTCTGGGGGCGGTGCTCTACGAGGCCTTGACGGGACAACCGCCCTTTGTGGCCCAGTCCGGGCCGGAGTACATCTACAAACACATGAGCGTGATCCCCAAGCGGGTGACGCAGGTCAAGGGGCTCCCGTACAAGATCCCGCGCCACTGCGCCAAGGCGGTCATGGCGTGCCTGGAGAAGGAGCCGGATAAACGTCCGGAGAGCGCCAGCGCGCTCTCCGAGATGCTCCAGCGGGGGACCACCATCACCGAGGGTCAGGTGGCCCAGGGGCTGTCTGTGGTCGGGGCTTCTCCGGGCGGCGCGCGCCGCTGGACCGTGATTGGCGTCGCGCTGGCCGCCTTGGTGGCCGTGGTGGTGGGGGGCGTTCTACTGCTGGGTCGGGATCCGCGCCACGGGGAGCGCGTGCACCCCGCCGGAGTCGGGGTCGCCACTGAGCAGGGGGAGCACGCTCTGGACGAGGAGGCTTCCAAACCCAAGCATGTCATGCTGCTCGTCAAGACGACGCCCCCCATGGCCCGCGTCAGCCTGCTGAGCCCCGAGCAGCGCCCGCTGGGCATGACGCCCCTTTTGTACAAGAGCAAGCGGACTGACCAGCGGTGGAAGTTCGTGATCACTGCCGAGGGCCATCGTCCCCGGACCTTCGAAGTGACCCTCGATCAGGACCGCACCTTCGAGATTTCCCTGGAGAAGCTGCCCACCTCCCCGGAGGCGGTGCTCAGGGATCTGGAGAAGTCGGCCGATGAGGACCGGGCGGCGAAGGCCAAAGGGGCGTCAACCCGGGACAAGACGTCCGGGCGGCGAAAGGAGCCCAAGCGGACTAGAGACAGAAAGAAGCGCGACCAGAAATCCGCCACCATGAAAGCGCGGCGGAAGATCAACTCCGTGCGGACCATCGACCCATTCGAGTAATCCCACCCGTTCCTTCCAGGAGAGGTGATGAAGACGATTCGTTTGCTGCCGCTATTGTGTGGCCTGATTTGTGGGGCGTACCTGGTGTCCTCCCTGCCGGATGTCGCCGAAGCCCGTCGTCGGCGGAAGGGGAAACGCACGAGCCGCAAGGTCCGAAAGAAGGCCAAAAAAATCTTCACGCAGGCTCAGATGCAGTACCGACTGGGCCGGTTCGTGCGGGCCCGGAAGCTGTACGAGAAAGCCTACGAGCTGCTGCCTCTGCCGGGGTTCCTGTACAACATTGCCCAGTGCCATCGCATGGAGAAGCGCCACGAGCGGGCGATCTACTTTTATAAAAGCTACCTCAGCGCGCAGTCGGCGGCCCGCAACCGGGACTTGGTGCTGGTGCTCATCTCCAAGTGTGAAGATCAGGTGCGCCTGATCAAAAAGCGCCAGGCCGACGCCTTGAATCGCAACCGTACCGAGGCCGAACGGAGGCGCGCCGAACGGTTGGCTCGATTGCGGCTCCAGGCGCAGCTCGCCGCGGCTCGCCGGACCCCAACCACGCGGTATCTGCCGCCGAAACGACCGGCCCCAAAGCCGCTCGTCAAGCAGTGGTGGTTCTGGACCTCCATTGCCGGCGGCGTGGTGGCGCTGGTGGTGACCGGCTTGGCCGTGGGTCTCACCACCTCGCGGGGGCCGGGGGATTGGACCCCGACGAGCCTGGGACTGTTGGATCGTAGATAGTATTTTGCCTTCGAGAGGGTTGGGCCTTGAACATGCCAGTTGGAAACTCACTTCGCAGCATCCGGTGCGCGATGGCGGCGCTTGTTTTGGGCCTCGTCATGGCACTGGCCGCGGTCGGTTGCGAGAAGACCCGCGAGGATACGTCCGTGCTCGTGGTCATCACCTACGATCCTGCGGTATTTGACCTGGATCAGTTCCGGGTGGCGGGTTATCGGGTGAGCGACTCGTCCATCGCCTTCAACCCGGGGGAGCTGCCGGACCAGCCGCGTTCCTCGGCGTTTTCCTCCGGTCGGGAAACCGCTCTGGTATTGCTGCCCGACGAGCTCGTGGGTCAAGATCTCGTGGTGCGCGTCTGGGGGTTGTGGCAGGGGGCTGACGTGGCCTTCGGGCGCAATACCATCATTCCCGAGCTGGGCATCATGCGCGAGGTGGTCGTGAATCTCGGGGTGGCCCCGGACTGCGGCGACGGCGACGTGCACCCCACCGAGGAGAGCTGTGATACCGGAATCGCCGCCGGCATGACCGGAGCCTGTCCCGACGACGTCGCTGACTGCGATGACACCGACGCCTGCACCGCGGACCGGGTGGAGGGGGCTGGAACCTGCCTCGCTCTGTGCTTCAACGATCCCATCTCCGACTGCGTCCACGGCGACGGCTGCTGCCCCACGGGCTGCGGGCCCGCCAATGATAGCGATTGCTCGGCCATCTGTGGCGATGGTCTGGTGGGCCTCGGGGAGACCTGTGACACGGGCATCCCGCCGGCGGATCCCGGCGGCTGCCCCACCAGCTGTGACCCGGATGGAAATCCCTGCTCCAACGACAGCCTCACCGGAGGTGGGAGCTGCCAGGCCGCCTGCGCCTACAACCTCATCACCGAGTTCTTCGGAGGCGATAGCTGTTGCCCCCCCGGCGGGGACGCCACCCTGGACTCGGACTGCCAGCCCATTTGCGGCAACGGCGTCCTGGAGTCTGGCGAGAGCTGTGACATCACCATTCCTGCCGGCACTGCGGGGGCTTGCCCGACCGCCTGTGACGACAGCAATCCGTGCACCGTGGACGTGCTCTTCGACGCCGGCTCCTGCGACGCCCGGTGCGTGCATACGCCCATCACGCTGTTTGTGGCCGGGGACGGCTGTTGCCCTGCGGGGGGCAATCACAACATCGACAGCGACTGTCCGGTGACCTGCGGCAACGGCGCGGTGGAGACCGGGGAGCTCTGTGACACCGGGATTCCCGCTGGCACGCCGGGCGGCTGCCCCACGTGCAACGACAACCTGCCTTGCACAATCGACACGGTGAACAACCCGGGCACCTGCCAGGTCACCTGCTCGCATGTCGACATCACGGGCTGCGCCAACGGTGACGGCTGCTGCCCTGCGGGTTGCGGTCCCGGCACGGACAGCGACTGCACGGCCACCTGCGGCGACGGCGTGTTCGAGCCGACCGAAGGGGAGCTGTGCGATACGGGAATCAGCGGTGGTCAGCCCGGAGCCTGCCCCAGCGCGGCCGATTGCGACGACCAGGACGACTGCACCAATGACAGCGTAGTCGGGTCGGGGAGCTGCCAGGCGCAGTGCCTGAACGAGCCCGTCGCCTGTGCCCACGGCGATGGCTGCTGCTCGCCCCAGTGCAACGCCACCAACGACAATGACTGCACGGCCATCTGCGGCAATGGCGCGGTGGAGCCCAGCGGGGGCGAGCTCTGCGACACCGGGATCCCGGCCGGGAGCCCGGGGGCCTGCCCCACGACCTGTAACGACCTCGAGCCGTGTACCACCGACACGCTGCTCGGCGCGGGCACCTGTACGGCGCAGTGCAGCTTCGCCCCGATCGCGGCATTTGTGGACGGCGACCAGTGCTGTCCGGCCGGGGGGAACAACAACGTGGATGACGATTGCCCGGTGACCTGCGGCAACGGCGCCGTGGAGACCGGCGAGACCTGCGACACCGCCATTGCCGTGGGAAATGCCGGGAGCTGTCCCGTGGCAGCGGACTGCGACGACTCCCTGGACTGCACCCACGACACCCTGGTCAGCCCTTTGAGCTGCAACGCGGTTTGCGTGAACAACCCCATCGTCGCCTGTATCCACGGCGACGGCTGTTGCCCGGTGGGCTGCAATCTGAGCACGGACAATGACTGCTCCTCGGTCTGTGGTGACGGCGCGGTGACGGGTACGGAGACCTGTGATACCGGCATCGCGTCGGGCCAGCCCGGGGCCTGCCCGATTCTGGCCGACTGCGACGACTCGAACGGCTGCACCGTGGACTCCGTCATCGGTGCCGGGAGTTGCCAGGCCCACTGCGGCAACGCCCCGGTGGCCTGCGTCAATGGCGACGGCTGCTGTCCCACGGGTTGCACCAACAACACCGACGACGATTGCCCGTCCATCTGTGGTAACGGTCTGGTGGAGTCACGGGGCGGGGAGCTTTGCGACACGGGCATTGCCGCCGGCTCCCCCGGGGCCTGTCCGACCCTGGCGGACTGCGACGACAACGAGGGCTGTACGGTGGACACCCTGCAGCAGGCAGGCACCTGTCAGGCCCTGTGCGACTACGCGCCCATTACGACGTGTAACCTCACCGTTGGGGATGGCTGCTGCCCGGCCACCTGTGACGCCCAGACCGATATCGACTGCGGGGGCTGTGGCAATGGGGTTCTGGAGGGCTCCTACGGCGAGGAGTGCGACGACGGCAATTCCGACAACATGGACACTTGCTCCAACTCGTGCACGGGCAACAATGGCACAATCGGGGACACCTGTCTTGGCAACAACGACTGCGTCGGCCAATTTGACTGCCTCACGGAGGCCGCGTGGGGTCTGACGGATGGCTATTGCGTACCCAGTACGGTCTGTGATTCAGCCTTCCCGAACGTGGCCTGTAACCCCAAAGGGGTCTGCGTCTCGGGCATCGGGAGCTATTCCAACCCGGTCTGTGCCCAGAAGTGCACGGTGCTCACGGACTGCCGCTGGGCCGATGGCTACACCTGTCAGGTGGTGGGCGCCGGCCTGTCGGCCTGCCTGCCGTAGCTGTCGGATGCCGCCGGGCGTCATGTGGGCAACGGCGCCACGGCGACGACCTCGGCGCAGCCCCCGTCAGCCGAATCGTGGTTGAGCCGGGCCCGGGAGCCCGGTACCATGGCGATGGGCATTCATGCCGGAGGCATTCGAGATGAACACGGTTTGGCGCATATGGAACGGATTGGCGTTGGGTCTCCTGGGCGCAGTGGTGGCGACGGGCTGTGGCGACGACGCCGCGGGAGACAACAACAACAACAACGAGATCGTCCCGGTGACCTGCGAAGCCCCGGCGCCTCCGGCCGAGGCTCTACGCAAGATGGGCGAGCAAGATGGCATGTACGTGCTGCCGGGCGGCCGCGTGCTCACGCCGGCGGGGCTGAACGTGGAGGTGGGTGGCTTCCCCATGGCCGTGCTTACGCACCCCACGGAGCGCGTGGCTTATGTGTCCAACTCGGGGTACGCCCTGCGGGTGCTCCAGGTGCTGGACATTGACACGGGCGAGGTGTTGCAGGAGCAGAGCCGCGCCGAATCCTTCTACGGGCTGGCCCTCAACAATGACGCCACCCGGCTGTACGCCGCCGGCGGAGACTCCTCGCGCGTGGACGTCTATGACATTGGCACAGGGGGACTGCTCACGGAGGTGGCCATGCTTCCCGTGCCCGGATTTCCGGCCGGGGTGGCGCTCTCTGAAGACGGCTCCACCCTCTACGTGGCGCAATTCGGGGACGACTCTCTGGCCGCGGTGGACTTGAGCACGGGGGCGGTGGTGGATACCCTGGCCACGGTAAAGGGACCCTACAGCGTTGCTGTGGCGCCCGGCCGGGACGAGCTCTATGTGACGGGATTCGCCGATGATCGCGTGGCGGTCATCGACCTGGGCACCTGGACCGTGGCGGAGAACATCCGCGTGGGGGGCAATCCCCTCGGCCTGGCCGTCAGCGCCGACGGCGCGACGGTCTACGTTGCCGTGGCCAACACCGACACGGTATCCCTCATCGACACGGCCACCCGGGCGGTGCTGATCACCCAGGTGGTGGGCGAGCCTTCCATCGCGGACGCCGAGGGCGCGCCCCTGCCGGCGAGCAGCCCCTCGGGGCTCGCGCTGGACGAGGTCGCCGGGCGCCTTTTTGTGACCCGGGCGGCGGACAACGCGGTGGCCCTCTTTGACGCGCTAGACTTAACCCCGGTGGGCGCCATCCCCGTGGGCTGGTATCCCACCGCCATCGCCCTGGCGGACGGCGGGGACCGGCTGGTGGTCACCAACGGCAAGGGCGTCGGAACCGGGCCCCTGCTCGCCTACGGCTTCGGGGACGAGAGCGGCAAGGAGGCCATGACCGGCACCGTGTCTCTGATCACCCTCGGCGATGTGGATCTCACCGCCTCCACGGCCCAGGTGGAACAGAACGTGCGCCGACCCAGCGAGGTGTATCAGTGGGATTGCGAAGGCAGCTTCGGCGTACCCACGGTGGCCGGCGGCGAGACCCCCATCGAGCACATCGTGCTCATCGTGCGGGAGAACAAGACCTACGACACGGTGCTCGGCGACCTGGAGACCGGGGACGCGGACCCCTCCCTGGTTCTTTACGGCGAACAGATTACGCCCAACCTGCACGCCCTGGCCCGGCAGTTCGCCAACCACGACAATTTCTACGACGACAGCGAGACCTCGGTGCAGGGCCACCTGTGGTTGACCGCGTCGTTTGTCAACGACTACATGGAACGCATCTGGCTCGAGGACTACCGCGGCAACGGCTTTGGCAACGAGGCGCCCATGGAGCAGGGACAGCCCGGTTTTGGCACCTGGTTCACGCACCTGATCAAGCATGGCGTGGATTTCACCAACTACGGCGAGGTGGTGGGCAGCTTTGGCGAATACGGGGGCGATGCGGTGATCGGCTACACGGACCTCAGCTTCCCGGGCACTTTTTACAATCTGGACGTCAAGGACGAGGAGAAGGCCGCCTATGTGGCCGAGCAACTGGTGGACAACGAGGTCTTCCCGCCCTTCGTGTTTGTGTTGCTGCCCAACGACCACACCCAGGGGACCCGCTCGGGTGCGCTGACCCCCGAGTCCATGATCAACGACAACGACACGGCCACCGGGCTGCTGGTGGACCGCATCAGCCACTCGCGGTTCTGGCCCAACACGGCCATCTTCATCGTGGAGGACGACCCGCAGGTCGGCGCGGATCACGTGGACTACCACCGCTCCATCTGCGTCATCGCCAGTCCCTGGGCCAAGCACGCCTATACCAGCTCGGTGCACACGTCCTTCCCGTCGCTGTTCCGGACCTTCGAGTTGATCCTGGGCCTGCCCCCCATGAACCGGTATGACGCCCTGGCCACCCCGTTCTGGGACAGCTTTGCCCGGGTGCCCGACCTCACGCCGTACGTGTACATCGACCGCACCGTCCCGGACACTCTGAACTCCGAGTCTTCGCCCGGCGCGGAGTACTCCGAGCTCATGGACTTCTCCGGGCCGGACCGGAACCCCGAGCTGGGCGTGGTCCTGTGGTGGGCTCGCCGGGGCGCGCCTCCCCCCGGATCGCGCATCGCCATGGAGTTGGCCGGTTTGCTTCCCTCCCGGCTCCACGACCCCTACGCCTTGCACGATGACGTGGACGATGACGAAGAGGTCGAGCGGGATCTGTACGACGCCCACTGGCGCCGCTTCTACCAATGGCTTGCCGATCACCCCGACGTGAAGGCGGACCTTCGCCCTCGGGAAACAGCCCCCCGCCGAATCCTGTCGCGCTGGCGTTAGACAGTCAGGGTGTGTGGGGCAGCAGGATCACGGCGGATCGTGGGGGCACCGTGACGTTCACGGCGCTGCCTAGGATGGGGATCGGGGGATCCGCGAGGTGGAGCGCGTCGTAAAAGGCCGCGGTGGGTTGGGGGAGCGTGGCGGGCAGGGTGAGGCTGCGCGTCGCCGGCTGGTCACCCCGGTTGAGCACCACCACGGCGATGTCCGTGGCCGTGTGACGGGCAAAGCCCAGGAAGTCGTCCTCGCCGAGTAACGAGGTGTAGTCGCCCCGTCGCAGGGCGGCCGAGTTGCGGCGGGCGGTGCCGATGGCCGCGATCTGATCAAACAGCGCGTTCTCGCGGGCTGACCGCTGGCTCGCCGGGCGCCAGAAGTGGCGGTTGTCGGGGTCGGAGCCGCCGAACTCTCCGTACTCGTCGCCGTAGTAGAGCAACGGCAACCCCGGCAGGGTGAGCACCCAGGCGAAGGCCACCAACGCGCGTTCGTAGGGCAGGTTGTCCCCCGGCACCACGGGGAGGCCGTCCGAGGGCCACTTGTTGTAGACCACACCCGCCGCCGCCGGATCCGCCAGGGACAGGAAACGCTGGGTGTCGTGGCTCCCCACGTAGGGCGTCATGATGGCGTCCGCCGGGTATTGGTCGAGGCTGGCCTGAAGCCAGTAATCGGCGTGGATGAGCCCGTAGGAAAAATACGCAAAGGTGTTGTAGGACACCGCGTGATAGAGCACAAAATCGAACTGCCCGTTGAGGGCGTCGGGGCCTATGTAGCGGCTGATGGTGGCGTACTCGTTCAGGTTGTCGTTGACGTCGCCGCCGACCCAACCCATCGCAGTCTCCCCGAGCAGGAAATACTCCACGCCTCCCTGCTCGAACGTTTCCCGTACGCGCGTCGAGAGGTTGAAGATGGCGGCATCCTCCACGTGCTTCACCGCGTCCACCCGCAGGCCGTCCAGGTCGAACCGCTCCAGCCACCACAGCGCGTCGGCGATGATGGCCTCCCCGGCCTCGGGGATCCCCCAGTTCACATCCGGCAGGTAGGGCTGGAAGAGGCAATCCAGCCGGTGGGCGGTCCAGTCGCAGCCCGACTCGCCGCACTGACACCCCGTGCGGAACCACTCGGGGTGGGACACATAGTGCTCATGCTGCTCGTGCACGTGGTTGATCACGAAGTCCATCAGGACCCGGATCCCGTGGGCGTGGGCGGCGGAGATGAGGTGCTCCAGGTCCAGGTCGGTGCCAAAGCGCGGGTCGATCTCCCGGGCGCGGATGGGCCAGTAGCCGTGGTAGCCCGTGACGCCATGGCCGTTTTCGTCGTAGCTGACGTCGGGGTTGCGAAGGAAGGGCGAGAGCCAGAGCGCGCGCACCCCCAACTCGTCGAAGTAGCCCTCGTTGATGGCGGCAGTGACCCCCGCCAGGTCCCCGCCCTGCCAGTCCGCCGTGGGCTCGGCCCCGGGGGTCGGAGCGGCGTTGTTGGACGGATCGCCGTCGCGGAATCGGTCCAGCATCACCATGTACAGCACCGGGTCCCGCCAGTCGAAGGGCTCAGCCTCCACCCAGAAAGGCAGGCGCAGGGGTTGAGCCACCCGCCCGTTCAGGTCGGCCGCCTCGAAGCGCAGGGTGTACTTGCCGGGCGAGAGCCCCGAGAGCGTAATTTCAAAGGCGTGATCTGTGTAGGTGTGGGGCGGCTCGGACTCGGCGAAATCCTGCACCAGAACCACTCGCCGCGAGGCCGGGTCGATGGCCGCGCCACCGGCGCCCCGATAGAAACGCACCCGGGCGTGCACGTCGCCACCACTGGGATCAAACAGATCCAGCTCGAGCAGTGGGTCCGCGCAGTCCGGGACGCGGATCCCCGAGTTTTCGACGCCGCCGTGGTATTTGCGGTAGGCGTTGTCCGGATCGAGGATCCAGTTGCCGTCCACGATATATTTGTAGGCGTGGATGCCCGGGGCCAGGGTTTTGGTGAGCACGTAGCTCCCCTGGCCGTCGGGCAGCATGTCCTCCGGTGTGGCCCAGTCCCATTCGCCGGCCAGCTGCACTGTAGTCACCGGCCCGCCGGGCGTGTAGCGGAACACCGTCTCGCAGGATCGCTCCGGCGCAAGCACCGTGCCCCCATCGGTGTCGGCGTCCGGATTCGTGGCGCCGTCGGTGCGCCCGTCCACGGCCGCGTCCACTGCTCCATCCAGATCCGCCGGGTTGCTCTTGTTCGGGTCGCAGCCCAGGTCGCCCAGCAGCCAGACGGCGGCTAACAGGGCGACCCACCACGACGGGTTCCGCGTGCTCATGGGACCTCCATCTCCGTCGGATCATGCACCTTCAGGGCGGGATGCTCAAGGTCGGGTGTCAAATCACTCGAAGAGCTGGTTCAGAAAGCGGCAGTCGCGCACGAAATCGGCGGCCACAAGCTGGGGGTTGAAATCGTCATACAGCGCCTTCAAGACGTGGAAGTTCAGCTTGGCGTGGCGCTTCTTGGTGAGCTCCTCGCCATTGGAATCGGCGAGCTCCGTGGCCCTGCGCCAGATGGCGTCCGCCTGGGTGCCCAGCAGCCGGGAGTAGGCTAGCACGCCCGAGCTCATGGCCGTGGTGGAGGCGTACACCTCCATGGCGGGCTGACCTTCCGCTTCGGCGTCCGAGTCTCCCCCGGTGGTGATCCACCGGGGCGAGGTGGCCGCGAGGCGGTTAGGCAGCACCAGCAGCACCACGCCGTCCTCCGCCGTGAGTAACTGCTCCACCTCATGGCAGGTCGCAGCCACCCGCGCATCGGGTCGGAAGAGCAGATAACGCCACAGCGTGTCCACCGTGGGTTTGTACCGCCGGTACACTTCGTGGAAGGCCTCGGTGAGGTCCTCGTCGTCGCAGGCCATACACTCGGCCACGTGGTCAAACAGCCGCGCGATGACCAGGCTGTAGCGCGAAGCAAGGCTCTCCAGGTCTTGCTGCAGCCCGTCGGGATCGAGCTGGGCCGGGATTTCCCGGCGCAGCCAGCGGCAGAAATCCTTGAGCAGGATGCGCGCGTGCTCCGAGGCGGTGGGGCGCGCCGCGAGGGTGGTCAGCACGTCCGCCATCCAGGCGTAGCCGATGGTGTGTACGAAGCGGGTCTCCTGGGAGGGATCCTCCTCGAGGCTCATGAACACCGGCAGGATTTTGTACGCGCCCGCCTGCTCGGTGGCCCACTGGTGGTACAGGTCCAGCAGGTATTCCTCGGTGCGGTAGTCCCAGGCGCGGCCCGGGCTCTTTTGGCTCTGTCGCCAGGCGTCCCGGGGCGCGAGGAGGTTCTCCACGTACACCGCGAAGCCGTAGGAGTCGTTGTACAGGCAGATGTCCACCTTGGCGTCCGAGGCGCTCAGGTGGAACTCCGTGGTGGCGATGGTCTCCCGAAGGTCGGCGCAGCGCACGTCCATGAGGTCCCAGTCGAGCTTGGTGCCGGCCACGGCCTCGTATGGGATGGGGCTGATCCCGTCCGGATGGTTGCCGGCCTCGGGCGGCTGGTGCTTGATGGCCTCGACCAGAAAGGCCCGCAGGAAGGCGTCCTCGAGGCCGTGGCTCTGGTTGGGATTGAGCAGCCAGGCCAGGAAGGCGTTGACCGATGCCGACATCTCAGCGGTGGACAGAATCGAGAAGATGTTGGGCTCCCGGAGCTCGCTGTCCAAGCGCACAAAGGCCGGCTCGCCCAGCAGGTCCGCGAGCTCCCTCCGCATGCGCTTCTCCATGTCGCTCATGATGCCACGCCTCCTGGCGAGGCAGTGTACCAAGGAATCCGCTACCAGTCGAAGGGTTGCAGCACGGCCGGCTCGGGGGCGATGTCCTCCAGGTGTTGTAGGGAGTCGTCGCCGGTTTCAGGGAAAAGAGCTTGCACCGCCACGGGAGCTGTCCTGGGCCCGTTTGATCGTTGTACCTGGCACCGCGGGGAGCGTCGAGGGGGGATCACCAGCCGGGGGTGGCGTAGCCGGTCTGGTAGGCGTGCAGACGCTGGTAGTCGAGGTAGGCCAGGCAGGTGCGCAGTCCCTCTTTGAGGTTGCGGACCGTGGTGAGGTTGCCCAGGTCCACGCCAAGGTCCACGAGCGTGCGCGCCACATCGGGGCCGATGCCTGAGACCACACAGAAGGTGCCCAGCAACTGCGCGGCCTTGGTCATGCGGATGAGGTGGTCGGCGGTCATGGAGTCCACGACGTCCACCCCCGTGAGGTCGATGATGACACAGCGGGCACTGCGTGTGACAATGCGCTGCAGGAGCCGCTCGGTCATCTCCAGCGCCCGCTCGGTGTCGAACGTGCCCATGATGGGAAGGGTCACCACGTCCTCCCAGATGTCGATCACCGGCGCTGAAAGATCCCGGATCGCGAGCTGCTGTCGCTCAATGGTGAGCAGCTTCTCCTCCAGTTCCGTGCGGGACTGCTCCAGCGCCTCCACGGCGGCCTCGCTCTCCTCCCAGGCGGTTTGCAGCATGTGAAAGAACGAGCGCATGCCGCTTTCCAGGGCGCCGAAGGCGTCCTCGGCCAGGGGTTTTGCGGCGGTGTCTGCCTCCTCGAAGTTGGCGTCCGCGGCCGCCTCGATGGCGTCAAACAGCCGTTGCAGGCGGTGCGCTGTAATGGTGATGACGTCCCCGGTATCTGGGGCGGTAGTGGTGTCCTCAGGGGGCTCTTCGGGGCTGCGGGAATTGTCACTCATCTAGATCTCCTTTCGTCGCGCCAGGGAAGCCGCCAGGGGTCTGGGCTGCGGGGCCGGACCAGGGGGGGCCGCCGGGAAACCGGGGGGGAGGCTGCGGGGCGCCCTGTGGAGGCATGCGGAATTGCCCGGGGGGAGACCAGCGCGCGCCTTGGAAGGGTGAGGGCGGCAGGGCGCACGGACCGGTGTTCGGCGCCGATCCATAGGGCGGCGCACTGACCGGTCCGGGACACCCCCCCGAAGGGGCTGGGCCGGGGCCAGGTGACGGCGTTGGGTGTAGATACCGCCTCGCCGGTGTGGCAATAGGCGCCACCGGGTGCAGCTTCCCGATGCCGAGCATCATGAGCGCCTCTTCCAGGCTGAGGGTGGTGCGGATCTCTTCCAACTCCACGCCCATGGTCTGCAGGGTCATGACGATCTCCGGTGTGAGACCGGAGATGACGGAGTTCACGCCCATCATCCGCGCTGACGCGGCGAGGCGGGCAAAGGTGGCGCACAGGTGGCTGTCCATGACCGCCACGCCGGAGACATCGATCAGCAGGTTGGTGGCACCGGTGCGGTGCACGGCCTCGAGCACGTCGGAGCTGAGCTCGGCGGCCTGTTGGTCACTGATCTCACCTTGAACGGGCACCAGCAGGTGCTCCCAGAGCCGCACGATGGGGATCGCAAATTCATCATCAGGTTCGTGCACGGGGTTCCTCCACGTCCGCCACCAGCACGGTGGCGTCGTCGTGATGCTTGCCATAGGTGGTCATGAGGTGGCGGCACAGCGCCGCCGGATTGATGCTGCGTTGCTCTGTGAAACGGAAGCGCTGGGAGATGCCATCAGAGGCCAGCACCAGCCGGCTTCCCGGGGGGATCTCTCCGTAGAAGGCGCGGGTACGGTGGAGCCTTCTCCCGAGTACCCCCGGCGTGAGGGTGACTGGAATGCGTGCTCCCTGCACCCGCAACAGCACATTGCCCACGCCGCAGCCTTCGAGCAAGCCGCTCCGAAGCACGCACACCATGGCCGCGGCCCCTCGGGTAGCCTTGAGGCCCAGGTGCAAGGCTACCACGGCGTCTTGGGCACCGGTGGTCTCGGGCAGTCCCAGGAGCGTGTTGGCTGCCGCCACGGCCACCTCCTCGGCATGGGGTCCGTGACCCAATGCGTCCACCACGGCCAGGAGGGCCCAGGACCCGATTTCGCGCACCACAGTGGTGTCGCCATTGGCGCGCTCTCCCTGGCAGGGGCGGGTCTCATGGGCGACGGTCAGGTTCATAGCTTGATCTCGATCTCGATGCTGGTGCCCGCGTCGGAGGTTTCGATGTGGAACTTTTCCGAGAGGTCCTTCACGCCGAGGATCCCGCGGCCGAGGCCGGTGCGGCTCCGGTAGCGCCCGCCCAGGATCTCATCGAGGTGTGGGATGCCGGGCCCGCTGTCTTCGGCGATGACCCGCAGGCGATTGGGACGCAAATCCAGTGGTCGCAGCTCGATGGTGCCTCCCTCGGTGTAGTTCACGATGTTTCGCGCGAGCTCGCTTACCGCGGTCACCGCACGCTGGGTGGCGTAGCTCCGGCTGCCGAGGCGATCGCAGATCCGACGGGCGATGGCCCGCGCGGCCTTGATGTCGCGCTCATATTCGATGGGGAGCCGCTGGGGCTCCGGGCGGCGGGGGCGGTGCTCAATATTTTGCAGGGCGGCGAGGGCCTTGGCCTGTTCACCCTCGGAGACAAAGAGCCGAATGCCCATCTGCATGGCCGGCAGCAGTTGCGGCAGGTCTCGCAGCGACAGGTCGTGGTTCGCCAGACCGGTGCGCTGGCAGGCCCGACGGAGCAAAACCCGTGCGTTCAGGGGCGAGACGTACCGCGACAGCACGTCGAGGATGCGCTGTTCCTGGTTGCTCACCACCATGTCAGGTTGGGCTCCCGGAACTTGGTGGCCCGGACCACGGTGCCGCCTCCGGGCGGTTGCTCGATTTCCAGGGTGGACATGAGCCGTTTCACGGCGCCGAGGCCGCAGCCCAGGCTCAGCAGTGGCTCGTCGGGACTTTCTCGGAGTCGTCCCCGGCTGAAGTGATCCCGCAGGGCGGCGCGGGGATCGTCGATACCGGGCCCATGGTCCGTGGCCGTCAAAACAGCCCGATCCCCGTCGACGTCCATTTCCAGCTCTCCCTGCCCGGCGTGGCGCACGATGTTGCTGGCGAGCTCGGCCGCGGCGATGCCCACCTCGCGGCTTGCCCGGGCGGTGAAGCCCATGGACAGGCAGCGATCGGTGGCCAGCGCGCCGGCCACGACGGTATCGGTGAAGCTGCGCACCGGCAGCACGTCCAGGGTGCGCTTTGCCGTGGGATTGAGTTGGATCGTGGTCATGGCGCTCGTATTGTCTCCCTGGGGGTCACGGGCCGGTGGCCAGGAGGAGGGCGAAGGGGCGCGGCAGTAGTAGAAACAGCAGCGTGCGCCACCAGAACTCATGCCGCACGGGCTCGAAGGCGGGGGCGTGCCCACCGCTTGCGAGCACCACCACACCCAGGTGGCCGCCGTACTCGCTCTCAAACTGCTGGACGTCTGCCCAGGGGGTCACCAGGTCGGCATCCCCCCAGAACTGCAGCGCCAGGGCGCGCCCGTGCTGCGCGTCGAACAGGGGCAGGTCGAACCCCTCCAGGGTCGGCCCCACGGCGTATACCCCGGGGAAAGTGGCGTAGCCCCAGCCCGCCGCCTCGGGGGTCGCGCTCGCCAAAAGGATGCCGTACATCTGCGGAATGGTCCCGATGTAGCCGCCCGGGGCGTTGGCCAACGCAGTCAGGGTCTCCGGGGAGAAGAGCAGCTGCTCCATGAGCGGCGTCACACTCCGATAGACGTGCGAGGTCAGCACAATCCTTCCGACGTGACCCGGTGGAATAGGGCCCTCGGTGCCACCCAGGGCCACCGCGAGGGAGGAGCCCATGGAGGTGCCCAACACGTCCACCTGGCGAGCGCCTGTGCGCTGGCGAATCCAGGTCACCAGCTCGCCCATCTGTTCCAGGGAGCGCTCGGCGGTGACGTCCCGGCCGTCGGCGGGCAGAGAGCTGAGGCCGTACCCCTCGTAGGTGACCGCGTAGGCGTGAAAGCCCGCGGCGGCGAGGAGGTCCAGGGCGTTATAGGAGTCTGCGCCGGGGACCCGGGCGTCGTACTGGATGGCGGTGACAAAGGTACCGGACAAAAGGAGGATCGCCCGGGGACGATGACGGGCCTGGGCCAGGTCCGAGTACCGTTCCCGGACGTGCAGCACGGCGCCGTTGCTCGTGGAGAAGAAGTGCTCCTCCTCGTAGAGGTTGTTGCCCAAGTCCCCACAAGGCTGCGCCGCGGAAGCCACGGTGGGTTCGCCGGGCTCCGGTCCGGTACAGTCGGCGGCGGCGATTCCGATCAAGACCACAATCCAGGTCAGGGCTAAACGGCGCATGGGAACCTCCTTTGCTTCGCCACTAATGCACTATAAGAAGAGTCTCATATAATATATTAATGGCTTCTATTAATATGATGCAGAACTATGCAAGCGGTGTCAACGTGTTTTGGGGTGTCCGGGGGGCGTTCCGCGGTGCTGGCCGGGATCTGTCTGGGATCACAGAGGTTGTTGCGACGGCCCCCTTGCGAAAAAAAGGAGTCTGTCCGGCGCTCTGTTCGCGGGATTGCCGCGATAGCGTGTAAAGCGTTGAATATAAGGTCAATTAGTGGTTTGTTGGTACTTCTCATCGCGCTCTGTCAGTAGTTTCACGTAGGAAAAAATGGTCTCGGAGCCGTTCCGTCAATCCGGAGTTTCACAATGTGCAGCCTGGCCCCCAGAACGGGTCGTGTAATCTACGTAGAGCGCACGTTGCAATGGCAAATAAACAGATAAAATATGTTTATTAGCAGGTGAAAAAATTTGGCATATATAAGTACTTGTCGGTATTGTTAGGTAGTCCACGTGATGGCTACCATGAACTGGGGCGGTCCTCGAGCCGCCGGGTTCCCCAGGTAGGAGGGTTCGAATATGAAAAGGTCCGTCTCTGCATCTCACGTAGTTTCCGCGGGTGCCTCCGGGCCCCTGGAGGATCCCTGCTCGGTGGCGCCGGATCCGCGTCGGGGCCGTTCGGTGGCCGATGCTGTGGTGAGCTGTATGGTGCAGCTCGGGGTCAGGCACGCCTTCGGGATCAATGGCCGGGCCCTGGCTCCCTTCATGGACGCGTTGTTGGAGAGCTCCATTTACGTTGTGCACACCCGGCACGAGAGTGGAGCCGCCTTCGCCGCCTTGGAGGCGTCACTTGTGACGGAGCGGCCGACCCTGGTCTTCACCACCACCGGTCCGGGCATCACCAATGCCCTCACCGGCCTCATGGCGGCACGGTGGGAGGGCGGACGCGTGATCCTCGTGAGCCCGGCCACCTCTGCTTCCCAGCGCGGTCGCGGGGCCTTCCAGGAGACCAGCCCTCACACCCTGCCACCGACGCTCTTTACGGCGGGCACCGTGTTTCACGACGCGATGGTGCTCGAGTCCCCCGAGGGGCTCGCGGCGGTGAGTCGTCGCTTCGCCACGGGATTGACGCGAACGGGGGGCTTCGTGGCACACCTGTGTTTGCCGGTGTCGGTCCAGCTCACGCCCTGGCCGGACACGCCCTGGGTGGCGCCGGTGGAGATCTCCCCGCCGCGGTGCGGAGGGGCCGAGCTGCAGCAGGTGGCCGATAGTCTGGATGGGGGGCGGTGCGTGATCTGGGCCGGCTTCGGGGCGCGACACGCGCAAAGTGAATTGGTGCGGGTGGCGGAGCGGCTCGGGGCGCCGGTCATGGCGACGCCCCGGGCAAAGGGTACCTTTCCCGAGCGTCACCCACTGTATCTCGGTGTCACCGGGCTGGGGGGAGATGCCCACCTGGCGGCCGCCGTCGAGGCCATTGCGCCAGATTACCTGCTCGTGCTGGGCACGCGCCTGGGAGAATACTCCTCCCTCTGGGCGCCGGCCCTCCGCCCGAAGCGCGGCATCATCACGGTGGACACGGAGCTCACCGATCACGGCGCGGCGTTTCAGGAGGTGCCATTTTGGGGGGTGCAGTCCGACGTGCGCGCCTTTCTGCGCTCCCTCGAGCGTCGTCTTCCCGCGCGCGATGATTGGGACGATGAGCCCACGCCCTGGGCGACTTTCCCAGAGTTTCCCCGAGCTGAGCCTCGACCTGCCAGTGCGCGGGGTGTGCATCCGGCCGACCTCATGGCGGCGATCCAGTTCCGGTTTGTGGAGCGGTCCGACGCCATTATCTTCACCGAGGCGGGCAACGCCTTTGCCTGGGGCAGTCAGGCCCTGCGGTTCGACCAACCCCGCCGGTATCGCACCTCCATGGGTTGGGGATCCATGGGGGCCGCTGCCACCGGCGTCATCGGCGCCGCGCTGGCGCTGGGGTCCAAGGCCGTGGCGGTGCTCGGGGATGGGGCCATGCTCATGCAGAATGAGATGAGCACCGCGGTGGCGCACCAGCTCCCGGTGGTGTGGATCGTCTTGAACGATGGGCAGTACGGTATGGTCCACCACGGCATGTCGGCGCACGATCTGCACACCGGCGAGTCCCGGTTCCCCGAGGCCAACTTCTGGCTCTACGCCCGATCCGTGGGCTGTGACGGTGTGCGGGTGGTGGAGGAGCGGCAGCTCGACGGCGCCCTGAAAAAGGCACTGGAGGCCACCGGCCCCTATGTGGTGGACGTGGTGGTGGATCCCACCGTGCCCCCGCCCCTCATCACGCGAGTGGCCACCGGGGATCCGCCGGACGCGGGCCAGGACGACCGCGAGGTGCACCGATGATCGCCGCGGGGTTGCGCTCCCTGGCGGTGCGATTCCCCCGGGAGATTCGCACCAATGACCATTGGCGACGGACAACGCCCGACATCGTCGCTGACGCCGAGGCGCGCACCCTGGCGCGACTGTGGAAGCCCGACGGTGACCACGCGGCGATCCCCTTTGATGTGGCGGCTCAGTCCTACCTCCAGGATCCCTTCCGGGGCTCAGTGGAGCGGCGGGTGTGCGGGGACGGGGAGGATTCCCTGACCCTGGAGGCCGACGCCGCCCGGGCGGCCGTGCGCGCTGCGGGTCTGCAACTCGACGAGATCGATCTGCTGATCGCCTCGTCCTTTCGCGCGCGACACATCGGGACCGGCAACGCGTCCTTTCTCGCCCGGGAGCTTGGCCTCACGGGCAACGCCTTCAACCTCGAGACTGCCTGCACCGGGACCATCGCATCGCTTCAGACCGCGGTGGGGCTGGTGCGGGCCGGTCTCTACCGGCGGGTGCTGGTGGTGGTGTCTTGCACGTACACCCTCGACACCGCCGAGTCCGACACCCTGTCGTGGTTCATGGGGGACGGCGCCGGTGCTTTTGTCGTAAGCGAGGTTCGGGCCGGCCAGGGTTACCTCGGGGGTTTCCTCGTGCACACCGGAGACACCTGCGACGCATTTGCCTATCAACCCACCGTGGACCCCGAGACCCAGGCCGTGCGCATGCGCATCGTCTCGGGCCCCCAGACGGGCCGGATTCTGCGTCGGACGTCCACCGGCTATGTCCGGCGGTGCTGCCTCGGGGCGCTGCAAGACGCCGGGCTCACCACGGACGACATCGCGTGTTTTGTCTTTAACACGCCCACGGCCTGGTTCGCCGAGTTTGCGGCCCAGGTGTTGGGCGTGGCTCCCGACCGGGCGGTGAATACCAACCCGTTGTACGCCAACATCGGACCGGCCCTCACCACGGCCAACCTGCACTACGCCGCCCGCACGGGCCGCATCAACCCCGGAGACGCGGTGCTTGTGTACGCCATCGGCAGCGTCTCCTCCGCCGGCGCGGTGGTGCTGCGGTGGGGCGACGTGGCCCTGGGCCCGGATCCGGACCACGTCTACGATCGGCCGCTCCCAACGGTTTCCTAGGGGAACACCAGCCCGACAGAGCCCGAGGCCGTTCCGATGTCACAGGTGAGCTGCACTTCGGTGGGGGCGGTGGCCGTTACCTGGACGGTGTCCC
>Ga0180009_10002898_pt1 | contig 19915 bp, 17 predicted proteins | sample OS_PC_MetaG_FD_123537 | JGI IMG/M metagenome (GOLD analysis project Ga0180009, IMG submission 123537) | Groundwater microbial communities from the Aspo Hard Rock Laboratory (HRL) deep subsurface site, Sweden - OS_PC_MetaG | ecosystem: Environmental > Aquatic > Deep subsurface > Groundwater...
ATGCCGATGTTGCCGGTCATGGCCGCCACCCGGTTGACCACCGAGCGGTGCAGGCCCTTGATGACCTGATCTATGGGGTGGTTCTTGGCCACCAGGGACACCACCTCGCTCTCGGCGAACACGGTGCATACGCTGGAGATGCTCACCTCGCCCTGGGCGGCCAAAGACAGCCGCCCCAGGTCGTCCAGGCCCACCCCCAGCTTGGCGGCCATCACCTCCAAAAAGCGGCCGGTGCCTGCGGCGCACTTGTCGTTCATCACGAAATCGGCCACCTTGCCGCCCTCGCCCAGGCGGATCACCTTGGAGTCCTGGCCGCCGATGTCGATGACCGTGCCCACGTCGGGAAACAGGGCGTAGGCCCCCAGGGCGTGGCAGGATATCTCGGTGATCTTCTTGCCCGCCAGGGGCACGGCGGCCCGGCCGTAGCCGGTGGCCACCACAAAGGCCAGGTCATCACGGGTCAGACCGGCCATGTCCAGGGCCGCGTCCAGGGCGGCCTCGGCCGCGTTGGTGCTGTGAGGCCCGGTCTCGGTTACGCTCCAGCCTTTCAGGTCGCCGTCCTGGCCGATGATGGCCGCGTCGCTGCTCAGGGACCCCACGTCTATACCGGCGAAGTAGCTCATTTTGCGCTTTCTATAATGCTTGGCTTAAAAAGCCTACCCCTACCAATCTGCGGTTTGCACCCACGCCCGGCACAGCCAGCCACCGGCATACGGTGTTGCTGGCATCGCTCGGACCTCGACGTAGCTTGGGCTACGCCTCCGGTCCTCGCTCGCCAGGCGCCTTGCCTGCCGGCGGCTGGCTGTGCCGGACATCAGCAGGCCGGGGCCTCGTCCATCTTAAAGGCCTTGAACAGGATGCCGTCGCTGACCATGCCCGCTCCGTGCACCGTGGCGTCCAGGATGTCGCGGTCGCTCCAGCCCAGGTCGCGAAGCTTCTGCATGTCCTCGGCAGCGACCTCGTCCGGGGTCTTGACCGCCTTGAGCACGAACAGGAGCATGGCCTTGTCCTTGCCGCTCAGGGGCGCGCCCGCCGGATCGGCCAAGACCTTGGCCGCCGCGTCTTCGTCCATGATGCCCACGGCTTTGAGCAACTCGCGGTTAAGGGAGATGCAGTAGTAGTACTTCAGCTCTTCGGCCACCAGCATGCGGATCAAGGCCAGCAGGCCGGGGTTCAGGCTGGGGTGCTTCATGTAGTAGCCGAGCACCTGGGAGCGCACCCCCACCAGCTCCGGCGAGGCGCTGTACATCTGGAAGGGGGCCGGCACCATGCCCATTTGCGCGAACAGGTCGTAGCCTTGCTTCACCTTGCCTTCCGCCTCTGCCGGCGGCACCACCTTGATAATGGGCATGAATGCTCCTTTTCTGGATTAGGCCGCTTCCAGGGCCTCGAAAAAGGCCTCCAAGCGGGTGAGGGCCTGTTCTTCGCTGAAAAAGCGGTAGTCGGTAATGTCGGCCTCGATCACCACCGCCGGAATGCCCAGGCGGCGGCTCAACAGGCTCTTCAGGTCATACTGGCCCAGGGAATAGGGCTTGCAGGAGCGAGCCGAATGCACCACCAGCCCGTCCACCGAATACTCCCTGACCATCTTTTCCATCAGCCCCAGGCGGTGTTTCAGGTTGTTGTTGAGGATGACCAGGGAGTAGGTCTTGGCCAGGGACTCCCAGGGCCTGCTCATGTCCAGGTGCTGGATGGTCTCGGCCCAGGCGTTGGTGTAGGTGGCGGCCACGAAGTTCATGCCTCGGGCGGCGAACAGCTCCGCGAAATCGCGCACCTTGTACCACACCGCGATGTTGTCCCACATCAGGCGCTTTTTCTCGTTGGTGATGGCCCCGATGCCCTGGCCCACCCGCTCGGTCAGCTCGGCCAGGAGTATCTCGTAATAGTCCCGGGCCACGGGCAGGCCCCGCAGGCTCACCACCGGGGCCAGATGCACGAAGGCGTCGAAGATGGTCATGGGCGCGGGGCGGGCCCGCATTGTCTCAAGGCACTGGCCCCATAGCTGGCTGGTGGATTTGCTCAACTCGGCTAGACGCATGAAGCGCTGCATGTCAAAGGCCTTGCCCGCCGTCTTTTCCAGCACCGGGATCATCTCCAGGATCTGTTCCTTCATGTAGGCGATGTTCGCCTCGGTGATCTCCCCGTAGTTGAAAGGGGTGTCGAAGAGCACCAAGGGGATGCCCAGGCGGTGGGCCAGCACCTTGTACCAATAGACCACGGTCTGGCAGATGTTGTTGGAGCAGAACAAGAGGTCCGGCTTGGGCAGCTGGCCCGCCGGGGTCTTGCCGCTGAAAAAGTGGCCCAGGTCCACCCGGGCGTAGGAGCACAGGTCAGACGAGTAGCCCTGCTCCTCGGCCGCGGCGCACAGCTCGGGCCCCATCTTCTGGGCCCCGCACAGGGCCCCGTGGTTCTCGGGGTAGATGGTGTAGAAATCCAGGGCCCGCAGCAACTCCACCGGGGCCCCGCTGGTGACCCAGGCCACGGGCCGGGCCCCGGGGGCGAAGCGCGACAGGTAGTAGTGGCGGGTCATGATCTCCTTGAGCCGCGCGGCGCACTTTAGCGGCGGCCCGAAGTCGGGGTTGGCCGCGCGGGGGGCCCGTTTGCCCTTGGTGGCCTTGGCCAGGCGCAGCATGGCCGGCAGCCCCAGGTCCTTCATGAACTGCAAGCGGGCCTTGGCACTCAGGCTCATGACAACATCTCCCCAAAGGCCTCCAGGCGGGTGGCCGCCTGGCCTCCCACCTCCTGGTTGACGTCCACTTCCAGCACCAGGCTGGGCAGCCCCGCCTCCTTGAGCCCCCGGCGCAGCTCGGGCAGGTCAAAAAGCTCGGGCTCGCAGAACTTGACCACGCTGAACACCACCCCCTGGGCTCCGCCTGCCCGGGCCAGGCCCTTTAGCCACTCCAGGCGCTCGCTCAGGGAAGAGCCCCGAGTGCTGCAAGGGGGCATGGACAAAAAGCTCTCGGCCAGGGCCTCATAAGGGTCGCCCTCTCCCGGCGGGGGGTAGAGTAGGCGGCGGCTCATGGAGATGAGGTCGTCATGCACCACCCTGAAGCCCAACTCGTCCAGGGTTTCCAAAAGGTCCGGCGGGCTGGGCAGCACCCCGCTGAGGATTATGCCTTGGCCTTGACCTCCGCCATTGGCGGGAGCCGAGGCCAGCCAGCCTTCCAGCAGGGGGATGTAGTCCCGGGGATGCATGTATTCCCCGCCCCGCAGCACACGGTAAAACTCCGCCGCCCCCACCCCCAGTTCGCCGGCCGCCCGGCGGGAATAGGCCTGGGCGTACAGCTCGGACAGGCGGCGGCTCCACTCCAGGGCCCGGGCCATGCCCTCGGGGGGCTGGGGCCCAAAGACCCGGGTCAGCTCCCGCTCCAGGGTCTGGAGCTGGGCCACGTAAAAGCCCTTGGCCGCCGCCGCGAAGGGGGCCTTGGGGTTGTAGAAAAACAGGCTGGGCGCGGGCGGGTCCAGATAGTCCTCCACCAGGGAGGCCAGGTTTTGCAGGGAATCGCAGGTGTGGGGGAAGAGGATTGCCCCCACATCGTCCAGGCCGCCGGCCAAGAACAACTCCAGGCCCTGGCGCACCACCGAGCAGATGTAGGGCTGCAAGTGGCCCTGGGCCCGGGCCGGGGCCAGGGGCGGGTCCCACACCTCCATGGGCAACACCCCGTGGGCCCAGAGCAACTCCCGGGGGTATTGGGCCGGGAACACGGCGCAGACCTGACCGCCGCCGCCGCGCCATTGACTGAAATACTCGCCTCGGCTGATAAGCTCGCTTGGGCTCATGGGGCCTCGCTTAAGCTCGGAAAAAGATTGGCCATGGGGTGGCAGCAGTATAGGTCGGCCGGTGCCGCCATTGCAACTTATGAGTCTGATTCACCAGTTGAGCCGTCTTTGCCTGCCGGGTCCGGCCCCCAGGCGTTGCGCCCGTGGTCGCGGATGGCCCCGCCCTCGCCGGGGTAGACCACCTTGTCTTCCGGGGCGGTGGGGGTTTGCACCGGAGGCCACTGGCCTGGCTGGGGGTCGCTGCCTTCCAGGGCCTCGGGGCAGGGGTGGCGGTCGGCCATCACCGGGTGTTGCCTCAGGTCACTGCCCGGCACGTCCCAGGAGAACTCGATGGCGATGCCGTTGGGGTCGAAAGCATATAAAGAATGGATGAAGCCGTGGTCGATGACCTCGCTGGCCCAGAAACCCGCCGCCTCCAGGCGGTCCTTGATCTCCCACAGGCCGTCCTGGCTCTCCACCCCCAGGGAGATATGGTCAAAGGCGTAGGCTCCCTTCACCGGCACCCCGTGGTCCTTTTCTGCCAGGGGCTCAACCCCGGGCCACTCGAAGAAGGCGATATAGTCGTTGAGGCCCAACTCAAAAAAATAATGGCGGTAGCCGGGCTTGCCCAGCCCTCCCACCAGGCGCAGGCCCAAGAGATCACGCCAAAAGCGGATGGTGGCCGCCATGTCGCCGGTGGCCAGGGCCAGGTGGTTTACCCCCTTGTATCGGATCATGGCAGCGCTCCTTGTTGGCCGGTGGGCTGCGTTCAGGGTGCCTTTATTCTAGCTTCCGGCGGGCCGCTGGGCCACACCCGGGTTTTCCAGCGCCAACGGCCATCCCAATAAAGCCTTTTCGCTGCATGGTTAAAGCTTGACTGCCCACCGGGGCTTGTGATAAATATTGCACCTGATATTCCGGCGCTAAACCCTCTATTGCACTGATAATTGCACGCTTTCCCCAGGCGGGCGGGCCAGGCGTTCAAGCAAAGAGGCCGCGCCAGTGCACCCAACGGAAAGGGCGGAGCCAACCGGCGCAATCAAAATGAAGCTCAAAACCTTACTGGCTAAACACAAGACCGCCCTGGTCGCGCGGTGGGTTGACTCCATTGTGGAGACCTATCCGCCGGAAACCGCCAAGTTTCTGAAAAACAAAAAAGACCAGTTTCAAAACCCGGTGGGCCACACCATCGTGGCCGAAACCAAAAATTTGTTCGATCAGGTCCTGGAAGGCGTCGACCGCGAAAAAGCGACCCCTTTCCTGGACCGCATCATCCGGGTCAGGGCTATTCAAGAGTTCACGCCTTCCCAGGCGCTTTCTTTTGTCTTTTCGATGAAATACATCATCCGGGAGATCGTGGGCCCGGAGATCGACACCGAGGCCCTGGACCAGGAGTTGGTGGATTTGGAAGCCAGCCTGGACTTCATGGCCCTGGTGGCCTTTGACATTTACATGTCCTGCCGTGAGCAGGTATTGGATATCAGGGCCAAGGAAGTGCAACAGAACGCCTATCTGTTGCTCAGACGGGCCAATCTTTTAGTGGAAAAGCCCGGCCCCCGGCCGGAAGATTCGTGACGCCAACCAAAAGGCTAACCGAAACGAGGTAGCAGTAGAATGATTGGTTTCCTATTCAGCCTAGTCGCCGTGCTGGTGCTCGTGGGGATAGCGCTGGTGGGTGTGGGGGGCCTTGGTCTCAAGGTTCTCTTCGGGGTGATCATCCCTTACGCGGCGGTGCTCACCTTCTTCGCGGGGCTGGTCTACCGGGTGGTGGACTGGGCCCGCTCGCCAGTGCCATTCCGCATTCCCACCACGTGCGGACAGGAAAAATCCCTGGCTTGGATCAAGCCCAACAAGATCGACAACCCCTGTAGCACCGGCGCAGTGGTGCTCAGGATGGTCTTGGAGGTGCTCACCTTCCGCAGCCTTTTCCGGAACATGAAGTTGGACTACCGCGAGGGGCCCAAAATTCGCTACAGCTCGGAGAAGTTCCTCTGGCTGTTCGCCATCATGTTCCACTGGGCCTTTTTGGTGGTGATCATCCGCCACATGCGGTTTTTCACCGAGCCCATCGCCCTGTGGCTGCAAACCCTGGAGCACCTTGACGGATTCATGGAGGTCAACCTGGCCTCTTTCGGAGTGGGCCTGCCCACCATCCAATTGAGCGGCCTGGTGCTCCTGGGCGGGGTTACCCTGCTACTGCTGAGGCGCATCGTCATTCCCACGGTGCGCTACATTTCCCTGGCCGCGGATTGGTTTCCCCTGTTCTTGATCACCGGCATCTGCCTGACCGGCATCCTGGCCCGTTACGTGGTTAGGGTGGATGTGGTCAAGGTCAAGGAAATGGCCATGGGCCTGGCCACCTTCCACCCGGTGGTTCCCGATGGAATCAGCGTGTGGTTCTACATCCACTTCTTCCTGGTGTGCGTCTTGTTCGCCTATTTCCCCTTCAGCAAGCTCATGCACTTGGCGGGCGTGTTCCTCAGCCCCACCCGCAACTTGGTGAACAACAGCCGCGCGGTGCGCCACGTCAACCCCTGGAGCTACCCCGTCAAGACTCACGATTATCATGAGTACGAGGACGATTTCCGGGAGCAGATGGTCGAGGCCGGCCTGCCCGTTGAAAAGACCCTGGAAGAGGCCGAGGCCGAAAAGACCGCCAAGGAGACGCCGGCCGCACCAGAGACTCAGGAGACTGAGGAGAAGAGGGAAGAGTAACCATGGCTGCCAAAACTCCGAGTCCCGCAGTAGTCGGACAGATAGATCACCATCCCCCGGCAAAGGGGTGGATGGACACCAAGCCCGAGTTCAAACCGGGCAACTTCCTATATGCCGGCAAGGCCTCGGCCCTGGAGACCGTAGGCTTGCCCAACCCCCGGGATTGGTCGCCCACCGATGACGACTGGCAGCTGCCGGCCGACTGGAAGGGCATCGTCCACGAAGGCATGGCTGAGCGTCTGCAACGTTTCCGCAGCTTCAAGCTGTTCATGGACGTCTGCGTGCGCTGCGGGGCCTGCGCCGACAAGTGCCACTTTTTCATCGGCTCCGGCGACCCCAAGAACATGCCGGTGCTCAGGGCCGAGCTTATCCGCAGCATCTACCGCGGCGAGTTCAAGACTGCGGGCAAGATACTGGGCAAACTGGCCGGCGGGCGCAAGCTCACCGAAGATGTGATCAAAGAGTGGTTCTACTACTTCTTCCAGTGCACCGAGTGCCGCCGCTGCAGCGTGTTCTGCCCCTACGGCATCGACACCGCCGAGATCACCATCATCGCCCGCGAGATTCTCAACCTGATCGGCTGCAACATCGACTGGATCGCCTCGCCGGTGGCCAACTGCTTCATGACCGGCAACCACTTGGGCCTCAAGCCCCACACCTTCAAAGAGAACGTCGAATACCTGCTGGACGACATTGAAGAGTACGTGGGGGTGCGCATCGAGCCCACCTTCAACCGCAAGGGGGCCGAGATACTATTCGTAACCCCCAGCGGCGACGTCTTCGCCGAGCCGGGCATCTTCACCTTCATGGGCTACTTGATGCTCTTCGAGCACATCGGGCTGGACTACACCTGGTCCACCTACGCTTCAGAGGGCGGCAACTTCGGCTTCTTCACCTCCCACGAGATGATGAAGCGCCTCAACGCCAAGATGTACGCCGAGGCCAAGCGCCTGGGGGTCAAGTGGATTCTGGGCGGCGAGTGCGGCCACATGTGGCGGGTGGTGCACCAGTACATGAACACCCTGAACGGCCCGGCCGACTTCCTGGAGCAGCCCATCAGCCCGCTGACCGGCACGCGCTTTGAAAACGCGGCGGCCACCAAGATGGTGCATATCACCGAGTTCACCGCCGACCTTATCAAGAACAACAAGCTCAAGCTCGACCCCAGCCAGAACGACCACATCATCCCCACCTTCCACGACTCTTGCAACACCTCCCGGGGCATGGGCCTTTTGGAGGAACCGCGCTACGTTCTCAACAACGTGTGCAACAACTTCGTGGACATGGCCCCCCAGGTGATTCGGGAAAACACCTTCTGCTGCGGATCGGGTTCCGGCCTCAACGCCGGCGAATACCTGGAGATGCGCCTTAGGGGCGGCCTGCCCCGGGCCAACGCGGTCAAGCGGGTGCATGAGGACCACGGAGTTAACATGCTCTCGTGCGTGTGCGCCATCGACCGCGCGGTCTTCCCGGCGCTGATGGACTACTGGGTGCCGGGAGTGGGCGTCTGCGGGGTCAGCGAGCTGGTGGCCAACGCACTGGTCATGGAAGGCCAGGGCGAGCGCGAGTACAACCTGCGCGGCGAAGAGAACCCTTCTTATAAGCCTCCCGCGGAGGATGAGGCCTCAGCCGAAGCCGGAGAGGAGGGTGAGGAGTAATGTACGACAAAGGCAAAATCATTACCGGCCTGGTCATCTTCCTGGCCATCTTCACCTATCCCTTGTGGAGCAACATGGGCAAAGCCGCCCCGGTGCCCAAGCCCGAGCTTCCTCCCAAAAGCGTGGCCACCCAGTGCATTGCCGACACCCAGTACATGCGCACCAGTCACATGACGCTCTTGAATACCTGGCGCGACGATGTGGTGCGCATGGCTGACCGCGTCTACGTCTCGGCCAGTGGCAAAAGCTACAACATGAGCTTGACCAACACTTGCCTGGAGTGCCACTCCGACAAGGTCAAGTTCTGTGACCAATGCCACAATTACCTGGCCGTGGCCCCGTTCTGTTGGGACTGCCACCTGGTGCCCAAGCCGAAGGAGAAAAAGTGATGGGCGTGGATAGGAGAAAGTTTCTAAAACTAGCCGGGGTTTCGGCCGCCCTGGGTCTGGGTGGCGCCACCGGTTTCCAGCTTCTCAGGCCCGGCGCCCTGGATGCGGCCGAGCGCATGCCCACTCCTTACCAGATGGTCTTTCCCAAGGAGCACGGCGCGGCCGAGATCATGCCCAACCCCAAGCGCCTCCAGGGACGCCGTTGGGGCATGGTGGTGGACATGCGCAAGCTGACTCCCGCCTCTGCCCGGGCGGCGATCGAGGCCTGCAACTACTACCACAACGTCCCCCAGATCCCGGGCAAGCAAAACATCAAGTGGATTTGGACGGCCCCCTACGTCAACGTCTTCCCCGAGACGGAGAACCCCTGGGCCGACCCTGATATTAAAAACGCGCAATTCATCGTCATGTGCAACCATTGCGACAATCCGCCCTGCGTGCGGGTGTGCCCCACCAAGGCCACCTTCCAGCGCGAGGACGGCATTGTGATGATGGACATGCACCGCTGCATCGGCTGCCGCTTCTGCATGGCCGGTTGTCCCTACGGCTCCAGAAGCTTCAACTTCCGCGATCCCCGCCCCTTCATCAAGAAGGAATACCCCGACTACCCCACCCGCACCCGGGGTGTGGTGGAAAAGTGCAATTTCTGCGCCGAGCGCCTGGCGGTGGGCAAACTGCCCGCATGTGCCGAGGCCAGCGGTGGGGCCATGGTCTTCGGCGACGTGGACGATGCTGGCAGCGAACTGCGGCAGCTCCTGCGCAAACGCTACAGTATCCGCCGTAAACCCAACCTGGGTACCAGTCCCCAGGTCTACTACCTGGTGTAGAGGTCGTCATGCTTGAAAAGGCGTTAAGCGGAAGCAAGCTGTACTGGACTTGGCTCATCGGTCTGCTCATTGTGATCGCGGCCGGCTTCGGAGCCTATCTGGTGCAGTACAACAAAGGCCTTATGATCACCGGCATGAGCCGGGACGTGTCCTGGGGCTTTTACATCGCCCAGTTCACCTTCCTGGTCGGCGTGGCCGCTTCGGCCGTGATGCTGGTGCTGCCCTATTACCTGCACCACTACAAGACCTTCGGGCGCATCACCATCCTGGGCGAGTTTCTGGCCATATCCGCGGTGATCATGTGTAGCTTGTTTATCGTGGTGGACCTTGGTAAGCCCAGCCGCATCTTGAACGTGATGCTGCACCCCACGCCCAACTCAGTGTTGTTCTGGGACATGGTCGTGTTGAACGGCTACCTGATAATCAACATCTTGGCCGGTTGGGTAACCCTGGAGGCGGAGCGCAAAAACGTGCCCCCTCCGGGCTGGATCAAGTTCGTCATCTATCTGTCCATACCCTGGGCGGTGTCCATCCATACCGTCACCGCCTTCCTGTATGCCGGTCTGCCCGGCCGCGGCTTCTGGCTCACCGCCATCATGGCCCCGCGCTTTTTGGCCTCGGCCTTCGCCGCCGGCCCCGCGGTGCTGATCCTGCTGGGCTACCTGGTCAAGAAGCTCACCCGCTTCGATCCCGGACGGGAGGCCTTCGAGACCCTGGCAAAGATCGTGTGCTACGCCATCATCCTGCACATCTTCTTCTTCCTGCTGGAGGTGTTCACGGTGGCCTACAGCGCCATCCCCAGCCACACCTCGCACCTGGCGTATCTGTACTTCGGCCTGCACGGGCACAACATGCTGGTGCCCTGGGTGTGGACGGCCATGGGTTGCGGCATCACCGCCATCATACTGCTGGTGAACCCCCGCACCCGCCAGAACCCCATCATCCTGCCCATCGCCTGCGTCCTGGTGTTTGTCTGCACCTGGATCGACAAGGGCATGGCCATGATCGCTGGCGGTTTCGTGCCCAACCCCTTGCATGAGATCACCGAGTACGCCCCCACCGTTCTGGAGCTGATGATAACCCTGGGCGTGTACGCCACGGGCATCTTGGTGCTCACCATCCTTTACAAGGTGGCCATTGGGGTGAAGCAAGAGGAAGAGGCGGTCTAGCCCTTCCCCGAAACGATAAAACAAAAGCCCCTCCCCCGCCGGGGGAGGGGCTTTTGTTATTACACGTGATTATCAACCAAGGAAGCGGCTGGGTATAATTAATACAGCGGCTCCAAGCAGCCGGGCCGGGGGGGCAACCGATGAGGGAGGTGTGACATGGCCGAAAACGACCGCCCCCAGGTGAAAGGCACCTGGTTAAACGTCTTTTGCCCCGACGGCGCTTGCCTGGTTGACGAGGACACGGACCTGCCCTCGGCCGGCTACGGCAGGCGGCAGTGCTCCGGGCCACGCACCGAGAGCACCGGGCAGGGGGCCCGGCGGAACACCTTTTCCGCCGTGGAGCCGAACAGTGCGCCGGCCAGGTTGCTGCGGCCCTTGGTGCCCATGACCACCATGGAAATATCACCTTCACGCAGGAACTTGAGCAATTCGTCGTGGGGATGGCCACTGAGTATCACCACCCGGGTCTTTAGCCCCTCAGCCGCGGGCAGATAGTCCTTGGCCAACGCTTCGCGGCGCTCGGCCTCCACCCGCTCCAGGTAGCCCTGCTTGCCGCCCAGGTCATAGCCCTCGGCGGTCAGGCGGTCCAATACGTCCAGCCCCCTGGCGTTGATGACATTGACCACCACCAACTCGGCTCCGTGGGCGCGGGCTTCCGCTAGGGCGTAGGCAAAGGTAATTTCTGAATAATCGCTAAAGTCGATGGCTGCGGCCACCACCTTCACATCAGCTTTGCAGTCCTGCATTTTCAGCTCCTTGTCAGCATTGGGTTTACCCAGAATTCTAACATTATAACCCGGCGGCGGCCTTCTCGGCAAAGGCTGTAGTTGGTGGACAAGCCCCCGAAGTTGTGGTAAATATGCCCCCTACGCATTAAGGGCGATTAGCTCAGATGGATAGAGCGTTGGCCTCCGGAGCCAAAGGCCGTGAGTTCGAATCTCGCATCGCCCACCAAGGCATATCAAGGGGTTAGCCGAACCGGCTAACCCCTTTTCTGTCACCTTCTGTCATTTTTTGGTTTTTTACCCTCTTCCTCCAAATCCGGGATGCTTCTGGCCGCCCTCTTCTGAGCTCCTTCCAAAACATGGCCATATATGTTCAAGGTGGTGCTGAGGTCCTTGTGGCCAGCCTGATGCTGAACAGCAGTTGGGCTCCACCCCCTGCCAGCATCTCAGTAGCCGCAATGTGCCTGATGCCGTAACGTCGTATCGGGTGATTACCGTAACCTGTCCTCTTTTTGGAACCTCGCCAAGAAGACCTTATGCTTCCGATTCTCCTCCCGCGAAAATGCACCACCTATGGAATGGCTCGCTGTCAAACCCATACCCTTCAGGACACGACCGGATGCGCAGGGTCGTATTGGGAGGTTGTGCGCCAGTACCAAAAGCCTTCCGGCCAGGGCAACGGCGGCCACTTGACGGCCCCGTTTTACAATCAGCCCGCGGACCCATTTACGCAAAGCGGGGGTAAGGCTTTTGCTGCGCATTGCCGGCCAGGCGGCCGGCACCGTGAAGTAGCGCATCAGACTGGGTCCTTGACGAGTTATTCCGCCCCGACGTTGCACCGCTCCGCTCTCACGGGAAGAAGGGCTCAAACCAGCATAATTGGCCAGCTGATTTAAGCGCCAGAAACGCCTTCTGTCATCTATACCGCCGAGAATGCCCATGGTGACTATAGGACCGAAGCCGGGCATTTCCGAGCGATTCAGCCTTAGGCCAAGGACTCAGCTTCTCTTTGACCAGGGCATCAAGGTGGTGTCTTTCTTGCTCCGAGTGGTCCCAGACACTCTGGTGGGTTGTCAGGAAAGGTTTCATCCAAATGGGGACGGCTTCTCAAGGGCTTTTTCCCCGTGGATATCCTTGGGCCGCGCCCTTTTTTCCAAAACCAGCCCAGGAGACTAACGCATAAGCTGGATTAGCTGAAGGGGGTCAGATCAGCTATTGAATACTAATAGGAAACAAAAAAGTTTCATAAAAAAGCTTTATGGTTGCCCACAACGACCGCGCCAACGACTACAAAACGAGCAATAAAATAAATATTATTAATATGTTAACAGCAACAATAGGCTTGTGGGGGAAATGGATTTACATCTTGACTAAAGTTTCCAATTATTATATTTAAGTTTTCATGATCGTGAAGGCGAGGAGCAGGCCGCGATGTAAATGCTTCCTGCTCCGATGACATTGGGGCCAAGTGGATCATTAAGGTCAACGAGTTCTAATTACACTTGATGGGACCACATGGCCAAGGATGCCGAACTCGGTTTCACCATCGACTCTGACTTCGTGGCGATCAACCGGGCCTACGTCAAAGAGCTTATGAATGTGGTTGAGGGACCAATAATGCCCAGTGGCCCCATAACCATTATCGGGAATCCTTAAAATGTGGAGGTGGAAGAATGAAAGGGAAAACGGTCTGGTTTCTGATGGTTGCCACGTTATGTGCTATTTCTTCGATGATGTTCTGCTCTAGTCCGGCCGAGGCTAAAGCGCCCAAGGAGGTGAGCATTACCACCTATGGGGTCGGCAGCCAGGCGTTTGTCTTTTCGGCTGGCATTGCCGAGGGCGTGCAAAAGGCCGCGGGCATCAAGACCAGGGTGGTGCCCGCCGGAAATGACGTGGGCCGCATGCTGCCCTTGCGGAACGGCGAGGTGGATTTCTGCATAGTAACCGGCGCTACCGGCTGGTTCGTTTCTCACGGTACTGGCGACTTTGCCAGCCCCTCCTGGGGTCCCCAGCCCATCCGCATGGCCTGGCGGGGTGGCAACCTCTTTGTGGGTTTCTACACCCGGGGCGACTCAGGCATCAAAAAGTTGTCTGAACTGAAAGGAAAACGGGTGGGGCAGATTCCGGGTTCCACCACCATAAACAACATAATCCAGGGTGGTTTGGCTTTCGGGGGGTTGACCTTGAAAGACTGCGTGGTGGTTCGTTTGCCCAGCCACGGCGCGGGCGGCAAGGCCCTGACCCAAGGCGCCATTGACTTTTACGAGTTCGGCACCACTGGCTCACGTCCCATCGAAACCGCGGCCAGCCCCCACGGAATCTACTGGTTCAACATGGACCCCAAGGACAAGGCGGCCTGGAAGCGCTTCTATGAATATTGCCCCTGGACCGAGGAGGCCCTGGTCACCCGGTACGCAGGCAAGGAAAAGGGGATCAAGCCATTTCATGCCCTGACCTATCCTTACAACATGTGGGCCTGGGATACGACCCCGGTGGACACGGTTTACGCCTATGCCAAGGCCATGTGGGACAGCTATGACCTCTACAAGTCCCGTCACGCCGAACTTCCCAAATGGAATCACGAGAATCTGGCCAACGTCAAAGGCTGCTTTTATCCGTACCATGAGGGCGTTGTGAAGCTCCTGAAGGAAAAGGGCAAGTGGACCCCGGCCCACGAGAAGTTCCAAAAGACCCAATTGGATAATGAGAAAAAGAGAATGGCCCTGTGGAAAGAAGCCCAAGAGGAAGCCAAGGCAAAAAACATCAAGGTGGGCAGCGAGCAGTGGGGCCAATTCTGGTGGAACAAGCTGGTAGAAAAGGGCCTGCTCAGGTAAGCGAATGATCTTTTTGGCAATTCTCTGGCACTTGGGGGGGGCCGAGAAAGAGGCCCCCCCTTTACATCTCGCTCAATTAAAAGGAGCCGCTGCATGAAAGGCAAAAGCCGGGCCATGGTGTTGACCGCTCCGAACCGGTTTGCGATGCAGACATTTGAATTGCCCGAAATTGGCGATGAGGACGGCATCTTGAAAATGGAGTTGGTGGGGGTCTGCGGGTCCGACGTGGGCATATCCCAGGGAAAGGAGACTTTCGGCCCTCGCCCCTTTCCCTTGATCATGGGCCATGAGATCGTGGGCCGCATCGCTGAAATGGGTGAGGCCGCAAAAAAAAGGCATGGAGTCAAAGAGGGCGATCGGGTGGTGATCGAATACGCCTTTGGCTGCGGCGTGTGCGAGGCATGCTCGGAAGGACGCTATACGACCTGTGAAAAACATTGGAACTACGGTTCCATGATTTCCTGCAAAGATTCACCTCATTTGTACGGAGGCTACAGCGAATATCTCTATATTCATCCCAATGCCAAGGTGCACTATGTCGGCGACGATGTCTCGCCCGAGTTGGGGGTGTTGATTTGTGCGGTGATAGGTAATGGAATCAGATGGCTGCGCCAGATGGGAGGAGTTTCTATCGGCGACGCCGTGGCCATTTTGGGCCCAGGACAACAGGGGCTGGCCGGAGTGGCGGTAGCTAAGGAGTCGGGGGCCAATCCTATTTTCGCTATCGGATTGAGCAAAGACAGAGAGCGGCTGGAGATGGCCAAACGCTTCGGGGCCGATGAGGTGATTATGGCCGACGAACAGGATTCGCTGGCCATCATCCAAGAAGCGACTGGCGGCCGCATGGCCGATGTAGTCATGGACGTCACGGGACATTATTCCGGGGCGGAACTGGCACTGCCTTTAACCGGCAGAAAAGGCACCCTGGTATTGCCCGGTAATTACAAACACCAAAAAGCCTCTCTGGACTTGGACATCGTAATGACCAGGGAAATCAGGGTGCAGGGGGTCTTTTCCCATGATTCCCCGGCCGTGCGTGCGGCCATAAAAATGGCCAAATCAGGGCGTTACCCCTTTGAGGATCTCATCACCACCCGCCTGCCTCTAAGCCAAGCCGAACAGGCGGTAAAAATGGTGGCCGGCGAAATCGGGGAGCAGATGCCTTTAAAGGTGGTATTGGATCCCAAAATTTAGCAAAGACACCCAGCTTGGAGAGAGAGCTATGAGTGAGCAGCCCACGGGCCTAAGCGCTAAATACCGTTCGCTCAACGGACCGATGCGTTGGATAGTAATCCTGTTTTCCCTGACGGCCATAGGTTCGGCCGTATTCTACAATTTTTACCTTTCCCTGGACGGCTGGACCTTTGATCAAACCGGTTATCTCTTTTTTTTGCTGGGGCTTTTTCTGCCTTTGGTGTTTTTAATTTTTCCCGCAAGCAAAACCGCCTCCCGGCAAAAAACGCCCTGGTATGATTATCTGGCGTCGCTTTTAATCTTAATTTCATGCGGTTATTGCTTCATTCACAGCATGGACATCCTCACCCAGGGCTGGGAGGTCATGGCGCCTTGGGAAGCAAAAATTTTGTCTCTTATCTTGCTTGTGCTGATTCTGGAGGCCGCCCGCCGCACTGGCGGCCTCATGTTCTGCCTGGTTTGCTTATTCTTCGGGGCCTATCCCCTTTTTGCCGAATATATGCCGGCCTTTCTGCAGGGCAAGTCCTTCCCCTTCTGGCGGGTTGTCACCTATCAAGCCTTGGGACCGGAAAGCATCATAGGGCTGCCGCTCAGGGTGGTGGGAACCTTGTTGATCGGGTTTATGATCTTTGCCGTGACCCTGCAGTACACCGGTGCGGGAAAATTCTTTTTGGATCTGGCCCTGGCGCTTTTGGGCACCGTACGGGGGGGCGCGGCCAAAGTCTCGATCTTTTCCAGCGCCCTTATGGGCAGCGTCAGCGGAAGCGTTATTTCCAATGTTATCTCCACTGGATCCTTCACCATACCGGCCATGAAAAAGACCGGCTATAAGCCGGAGTTCGCCGCGGCGGTGGAGGCCTGTGCTTCGGCTGGGGGCGTTATCATGCCGCCTATCATGGGGGCGACCGCCTTTGTCATGGCCGAGGTGCTGCAGGTGCCTTACGTGGAAATCATCGCGGCCGCCGCGGTTCCTTCCTGCCTTTATTATTTCTGCCTGTTCTATCAGGCCGATGCCTACGCCGCCATGAACAACATAAAAGGCCAGGCCAGGGAAGACTGCCCCGATCTTTGGAAGGTGCTCAAAGAGGGCTGGTTCTATCTGGTGGCCATGGCTCTTCTGATCTTCATCGTGGTCTTCATGTATCGAGAGTCCCAGGCCGCCTGGATTACCACGCTTGCGCTTTTGTTTCTGGCCATGCTGCGCAAGGAAACCAGGTTGAACTTTAAAAAGATATTAGCTCTTTTGGAGGGCTCGGGCAGGTTCATGGCGGAGCTCACAGCCATTCTCGCGGCCTGCGGACTCATAATCGGCTCCATGTCCGTGACCGGCGTAGCCCATTCCTTTGCTCATGAGGTGGTGGCTTTCGCGGGTGATAACGTGTTGTTGCTGCTTATGCTGGGGGCGTTCGCCAGTTTCATCCTTGGGATGGGAATGACCATAACCGCCTGCTACATCTTTCTAGCCATCGTCATGGCCCCGGCATTGGTTCAAGCCGGGTATTATCCCCTGGCCGTGCATCTTTTTGTGTTGTATTGGGGCGTGGCTTCATTCATCACCCCTCCGGTGGCCCTTGGCGCTTATGCCGCATCCACCGTGGCGGGCTCCGATCCCATGCGGACCGGATTTCAAGCCATGCGGCTGGGTTTGGCAAAATATTTTCTGCCCTTCTTCTTTGTGTACAACCCGGCCTTGATTTTACACGGCACCCCCATGGCTATCTTGCATGCCGTGGTTACCTGCGTTATCGGCATCGCTCTGTTGGGCAGCGCCCTGGAAGGATATCTCATAGGGGTGGGTAGAATGCCTCGGTGGTCCCGGCCGTTTCTTTTCATCGCCGGATTAGCCCTGGGTTTCCCCGAAGGCTACTCGGACATAGTGGGCATTATTTTAGCCCTTGTCGTGGTGCTTGCCGCACTGCCTGGCATTAAAAAAAGAGCCCATGTAGGGTTGCCAGCAAGCTAAAGCGAAAAGGCTTAACTACCAACCCACAGGTAAAAATAGAAAAAAATTTCCGGCCGTGTCGGCAAATGAGGGACAGCATCTGAAAAACATCTGGTGGCCGGGACGGTTAGCTAAGTCATACTGATAGTCATAGATATCGAACGCATGTGAGACATGACGGTCTGTTTGCGGGCAAAAGAAAGGATACAGCAAGTGAGTTCTGAGAAGTTGGTCGTCACAGTCAGCGTTACAGGTGGAATCGGCTCGGGAGACGCACCCCATCTGCCGATAACGCCTAAGCAAATAGCGGACAGCGCGATAGAGGCCCGCCACGCCGGCGCATCGGTGGCCCACATTCACGTGAGGGATCCAAAAACCAGCGAACAATCCATGGATTTCAAACTCTACAAAGAGGTGTTTGAACGAATCCGCGACCATTCAGATATATTGATCAATCTCACCCTCGGACCGGGCGCCAGAGTGATTCCGGACAAGAACGACCCCGTCGGCCTGGGGCCGGGTTCCACATTGTGCCAGCCCCAAAAAAGGATTGAGCACGTCTTGCGCCTAAAACCCGAGCTGTGCTCTTTGGACGTGGGGTCCATGGATTTCGGCCGCCACGTTTTTGTAAATTACAGCGAACACATAGAATGGATGGCTGAACAAATACAAGAAGCTGGCGTAAAACCGGAAATGGAGGCCTTCAGCCTGGGGCACATTGAAATCGGAAAGCGCTTGATTGAAACCAAAAGAGTAAAAGAACCGGCAATTTTCCAACTCTGTTTGGGTATTCCCGGTGGCATACCGGCTACACCCTTGAACATGATCGCCATGAAGCAGGCCTTGCCTCCTGACGCCATATGGGCGGGATTCGGCATCGGAGCAGCCTGTTTTCCCATGCTGGCCCAAGCGGCGATTTTGGGTGGTAACGTAAGGGCGGGTATGGAAGACAATCTGTATCTGGCAAAGGGGATCAGAGCCAAGAGTAACGCCGAACTGGTGGAAAGGGCGGTATCCATAATTCGTCTTTTGGGCAAGGAACCGGCCACGCCCGAGGAGGCCAGGAAACTTCTTTGCCTTGACTAAAATAATTGAAACGTACAACGCTTATTTTTAGCTTTCCTGCTGACGTGACGAAGTAATCTTGGAAGGAGGTTAGAGAATGATCTCAGAAAAAGATATCGGTAAAAAGATAAGAGAGGTCCGCCTTTCCAAGGGCAAGACCCTGGAAGACTTAGCCAAAAAAACCCAGTTCACCAAAGGATATATCTCAAAGATCGAAAACAGCAAAAAAGGGCCGCCTGTTTCTTCTTTGATCAGAATCGCCGAGGCCTTGGATGTCACCATTTCGGAGATATTCGGGGAGTCGACGGAACCCGATTCAATCTCCGTGGTCAAAAAGGACGAGCGCATAGTCATCGCCAGAAATGGAACCCAATTTGGGTATAATTACCAAGCGCTTGCCTATAAATATCACAAAAGGCGCATGGACCCCTATTTGCTCATCCGCCCGCCACACCACAAAAAAGACATTTGCGCCTTTAAGCACCGTGGAGAGGAAATCATGTTTGTCCTGGAAGGCAAACTAGAGTTTTGTTACGGGGAGAACAAGTATTTGGTTGAACAAGGCGACTGTGTTTATTTTGACTCCAATATAGAACACTACGCCAACAACATAGGCGACACCGATGTAAAAACGTTAATGATCATATACACCCCCGAAAACGAGGATTGATAGTTTGCTTTCCCAAGGAGTGATAATGGAAAAAATAGCGATCATAGGCGCGGGCACCATGGGGCATTGTTTTGCCATGCTGTTTGCCCAGGGTGGTCATCAGGTGTGCTTGAATGATACATCAGAGGGCATCCTCGACCGTGCCAAAAGATTGATCTCCGCCAACCTCGAAACCCTGGCCCAGGCAGACCTTTTCGACCTGAAAGAGCGCCCGGCCGTGGAAGCCAGGATAAAATACACAACCGATCTTGCCCAGGCGACGGCTGGGGCCGATTTGGTGATCGAGGCGATATTTGAGGATGTGCAAGCCAAAAAAGAGCTGTTCCGTGAACTAGACAGGCTTGCGCCGCCTGAAGCGGTCCTGGCCAGCAACACCTCGTATTTGGACATATACAAATACGTGGAAACCGGCCGGCCGGAGAAAATCATAATAACCCATTGGTTCGCCCCACCGCATATCATCCCCTTGGTGGAGATAGTTCCGGGCCCGCAGACCTCTTCGGAGACCGTTGCCTTTACCAAAAAGATCTTAGAGCGGCTGGGCAAGACCACCATTGTACTGAAAAAATATTTGCCCGGTTTCATAGCCAACCGTTTGCAGATGGCCATCAATCTTGAGGTTTTATACCTTTTGGACAACGGCTATGCCACGGCAGAGGAAATAGACACGGCCGTTAAAAGCAGCTTCGCCCTGCGCACACCGCTTATCGGCGTGGTGCAACGCTTTGACTTCACGGGAATGGACATGATTCAACGGGCGCTTAAAAACAAAGCCTATCAGCCTCCCGAGGTGAGGGGTCGCTCTGACGCGGTGGACGCGCTGGTCGCCCAGGGCAGGATGGGAGTGGTGAGCGGCAAGGGCTTTTACGACTACGAGGGGCGCAGCACAGAGGAAATAATGCGGAAACGCGACATTAACCTTTTGAAGTTAAGAAATTTTTTAGGCGAATTGGAATGAAGGGCCTTGG
>Ga0180009_10002899_pt1 | contig 19907 bp, 18 predicted proteins | sample OS_PC_MetaG_FD_123537 | JGI IMG/M metagenome (GOLD analysis project Ga0180009, IMG submission 123537) | Groundwater microbial communities from the Aspo Hard Rock Laboratory (HRL) deep subsurface site, Sweden - OS_PC_MetaG | ecosystem: Environmental > Aquatic > Deep subsurface > Groundwater...
AATCATTTACAAAAATATCGCATCGGGAAGCTTCAGCCCCCTACAGACTACTCCCGACCACCCGCCGTTCAGTCCAACGGAGTTTTCGCAACGGCTCGCGCCGCGAAAACTCATAATTCGTTTGGCATGAGCAAGGCGGCACTCAGTATTTTCTGTTTCGGGATTTACCTGGTCCTTCTTGGATTGGGCATGATGTTCATCCCCAATATCTTTCTTTCGCTTTTCACCCTCCCGACGACCAACGAGGTCTGGATCAGATGTCTGGGCATGGTATTGCTTTTATTAGGTTATATTTACATCCGGGCCGGCAGAAAGGGTGATGCCCTGAAAGACTTTTACCATTGGTCCGTGCACACCCGCTCAACCGTGATCCTCTTTTTAATCATTTTCGTGCTTTTTGGCTTTGCCAAGCCGGTGCTCATCCTGTTCGGTGTGTTCGATCTGGCCGCGGCCATATGGACAGGAGTATCCCTGAGGACGACTGCACCTGAAACGACATAAAGGACAGGACGTAAGGAGTAAGCAAAGACATCCATTTCATGCTGGTTCTAAAAAATGGGTGTCCCAAGCGATAACCATAACCGTTATCGCGATAAGCGGTGCAGGGGAGAAAGCGGCATTTAGCGGGGTCGGCCGCCGGCCGCCTTGTCCGCCTTGGCAAAGCCGGTCACAATAAGCCAGAGGGTGTCCTCGTCGCCCTGCTCGACCCGGCCGGTCAGCACGACCCGGCGTCCGGCCAGGGAGTCGGGCAGCCGGCCTTCGACCAGGTATATTTTGTCACCGGTCTGCAGGACAAAGGCGCCTTCGGAATCCTGGAGCAGAACGCCGGTCAGTGAAACCTCGTCCGCGGCCAGCGCGGCGGAGGCCACCAGAATCAATAGGAGCGCCCCGACCCAGGGCCTGGGACTGTTGTGTTTCATTTCGCTCGAACCGCCGAATTGAATCGAAATTTGGGGTTAACCCGGGTGGCCTCAGGGCCGGTTTTCGGGCCCGACCTCACCCTCGGGGCAGGCCCCGGGCTCTCCCGGCAGGGGGCGCAGGCGGAAATTTTCGAGCCGAATGACCGTCCTTCCGTCTCTGGTGCCCCGAAACCGGCCCACGATTTCCACTTCCCGCTGAACCAGGCACAGCAGCTCGTCCGCCTTGGGAGCGCCTTCAACCAGGTATTCCTGTTCGTCGTACGCGGCCACGACCACGCCCACGACATTGCCTTTATCATCCCATTGCGCCGGAATGACCAGCCCCTGGACGCGGGCGGACTTTCCCTTGATCGATTCTTGCGGACTCATGGGGACCTGCCGTCCGATTTTGTAATCCCGTTCATGGTCCCTAATGGGAATTCAAAACCCGGGCCAATGTTCAACATCCGGATATAACAGGAAATTAAATTTGGCCGGTTTTAGGATCGGAAGTGGAATTACCCCCGGACCCGGGGATGTCCGCCGCCGCCTGGAGGTCGGGGCGGCCCAGACCGTTTAATTGTTGGGGAATGAAGGCGAAACGGAAAAAAAGAAGGCCGGATTCCGATCCGGCGACCGATAGGAAAAGGCGCTTCCGGCGGCCCGATTCATTTATAGTCTTCTTTCCTCATGCCGTGCTTGGTCATGAGGTTGTGCAGCTGCCGGGTGGTCATGCCCGCGATCTGGGCGGCCTTGTTGATCCGTCCCTGGCACCGGGCCAGGATGTCGCGCAAGTAGCTCAGTTCCACCTTGTCCAGGGCCTCCTGCCGGACCTGGTGGAGCGTGGGCATCTCCTGCCCGGCGGCGGTTTCGGAACCGGGCTCGAAGTTGAATATTTCGCTGGGAAAGCCTTCTTTTCTGAGCAGGGCGCCGGAGCTGAGTATATAGGCGCGTTCGATCAGGTTTTCCAGTTCCCGGATGTTGCCCGGCCAGGCGTAGCGTCGCAGGGCCTCGATGACCTCCGGGGTCGCGGTTTTGATATCCTTTTTATGAACGCGGTTGAGCTGGTCGAGAAAGGTGGCCAGGAGCAGGGGGATGTCCTCGGTCCGCTCCCTCAGGGGCGGGACCTCGATGGGAAAGACGTTGAGCCGGAAAAAGAGGTCTTCCCGGAACCGGCCTTCCTGGCAGAGCTGCTTGAGGTCCATGTTGGTCGCGGCCACCAGGCGGATATCGACCTCGATGGTATCCTCTCCGCCGACCCGGCTGAAGGTCCGTTCCTGGAGGACCTGGAGCATCTTGACCTGGGCCGCCGGCGAGATGGTCCCGATTTCGTCCAGAAACAGGGTCCCGCTGTCCGCGATCTGGAACTTGCCCAGCTTGCGCCGGACGGCGCCGGTGAAGGCGCCCTTTTCATGACCGAAGAACTCGCTTTCCAGCAGGGTGTCCGGGACCGCGCCGCAGTGCACGGCGATGAACGGTCCGCCGGCCCGGTTGCTCCAGGCGTGGATGAGTCGGGCCAGGACGCCTTTGCCCGATCCGGTCTCCCCGGTCAGCAGCACGGTCGTCTTGGTCGGGGCCACCGAACGGACCTTGCCCAGCACCTCCTTCATCACGGGGGAGTTCGTCCGGGCGCCCTCCTGAAGGCTGACCGGCCAGGCGTCCTGCCGGAGATGCTCGAGTTCGGACTCCATTTTCTTGATTTGCGACAGGCTTTCCGTGACATGGTCCACTTCGACCGGGTCCAGGGGAAAGGTCAGATAGGTGCTGGCCCCGGCCTTGACCGCATCCACGGCTTCCCGTATCCGGGGCTGAGACGACAATACCACGATGTCCGCCGCCGGAAAGGTCTGGCGGAAGGGGTGCAGGGCCTCCGAAATATCGGGCGGGCCGCCGCGGCTGGAGGTGGCCTGGAGCATGTCCAGGTCGATGAAGGTGATGTCTTGGCGTTTGCGGCGGAACTTGTCCAGGCCTTCGACCGGGTCGTGGGCCGCGTCGATCCGATACTTGGTCCCGAGTCGGTCCCGTATCCCCTGTATCGCGGCCTTGTTGACGGAAATGATCAGTATCGACTTCAGGGCCATCTTTTCTCCTAGTTCGAGCCGACCCGTTGTTACGCCTTTTCAGAGAAAAAAACAACCCTTTTGTTGCCCCGACCGGACCGGGAAATGGACGGCTTTTCTTCCTTCCCGGTACGTCGGATCACTGAATCGTCCGGGTCAGAATTCATAGTCCCGGGCCAGGACCTGGCGCGGCTTGGCGCCGTCGGCCGGACCGACCACGCCTTCCCGTTCCATGATCTCGATGATCCGGGCGGCCCGATTGTATCCGATACGCAGGTGCCGTTGAATGAGGGAGATGGAGGCCTTGCCGTTGCGAGTGACCAGTTCGACGGCTTCGTCGTACTTTTCGTCGTATTCCTCTTCGCCCTCCGCCCCTTCCGCGTCGGACGCCTTGACGGCCAGTTCCTCCAGATAGTCCGGAGCGCCCTGGGCCTTGATGAAGTCGGTGATGCGTTTGATTTCGGTTTCGGAAACATAGGCCCCGTGGATACGGCGGACCTTGCCCGCGCCCGGGGGCATGAACAGCATGTCCCCGGAACCGAGCAGTTTTTCGGCGCCCATGCCGTCGAGGATGGTCCGGGAATCGATCTTGGACGAGACCTGGAAGGAGACCCGGGTCGGGAGGTTGGCCTTGATCACGCCGGTCAGCACGTCCACGGAGGGACGCTGGGTGGCCAGGATCAGGTGGATGCCGGCCGCGCGGGCCATCTGGGCCAGCCGGGTGATGGACTCCTCGACCTCCCGGGCCGAAACCATCATCAGGTCGGCCAGCTCGTCGATGACGATGACCAGGTAGGGCAGAGGCTCGGGCGGCGCCGGCGGCGGCTCGGGCGCTTCCTCACCCTCGGCCGGCTCGGCCGGGGGCGGGGCCGCCGGGCGAAGGGCCCGCTCCTTCCGAATCTTCCGGTTGTAACCCTCGATGTTGCGGGCCCCCTTTTCGGCCAGCAGCCGGTAGCGCATCTCCATGTCGGCCACGGCCCACCTCAAAGCCTGGTTGGCCTCCTTGGGATCGGAAATGACCGGGTAGATCAGGTGAGGCAGGTCGTTGTAAAGGCTCAGTTCGATCCGCTTGGGATCGATCATCAGAAAACGGACCTCGTCCGGCCGGGCCTTGAACAGGATGGACATGATCATCGCGTTCAGCCCCACGGACTTGCCCGAACCCGTGGCCCCGGCAATGAGCAGGTGCGGCATCCGGGCCAGGTCGGCCACCTCGGGCTGGCCCATGATGTCCACGCCCATGACCAGGGACAGCAGCGACTCCTGCTCCTGAAAGGCCGGGGATTCGACGATGTCCCGCAGAAACACGGTATCCCGCTTGGGATTGGGTATCTCGATGCCGATGCACGGCTTGCCCGGGATCGGGGCCACGATCCGGATGGACATGGCCCGCATGTTCATGGCCAGATCGTCGGCCAGATTGGCCACCCGGCTGATCTTGATTCCGGGCGCCGGCTGATACTCGTACATGGTGATGACCGGCCCGGTCGTCACCTCGACCACCTCGCCGCTCACGTTGAAGTCCGAAAGCTTCTTCTCCACAAGCCGCGCGTTGGCCATCAGGCTCTCCCGCGACATCCCGCCGCGGCCCTTTTCCGAAACGTCCAGCAGGTCCGCGCTCGGCAGCCGGTACGGACCGCCGGGCGCGGCGAATTCAAACGTCTCCTGCCTGGGACGGCTCCGCTTGGACGGCTCCGCCGTCTTCTCCTTGATCTTGGGCGCCTCCCGCTCCCGCTGCCGGGCCATCATCTGCTTGAGCCGTTCCGAACGCTCGCTCTTCTCCCGGCGTCTGGCCCGCGCCGCGTCCAGACGGGCCTTGCCCGCCGAAGCCCCGCGACCGAAAGCCCCCGCGGCCCGGATCAAAGACAGTCCGGTGGCCAGGTTCAGGGCGATCAGAATCAGCCCGGCCACGATCAGGCCCCCGCCCAGCGGATTGAAAGCCCGGATCAACCCCCGCGACAAAACCTCCCCCAGCATGCCCCCCCCCGGCCGATGGACCCAGAAAGCCTCCAAGCGCGGGGCGATCATGGAAAACGCGGCCGACGAAGACAAAAGAAGCAGCCCCAGCCCGATCATCACCATCCAGGTGTAATCGAAAGGTCGCCCCCGGAAAAATCGCCAGGACAAGGTCAGCAGGGCCAAGACCAGCCAGAAGGCGGACAGACCCAACAGGTCGATGAACAGGGCCGACAGATAGGCCCCGGCCGGACCGATGTAGTTGTGGACCACCTCCGGACCGGGCGCCGTCGAGTATTTGGAAAAAGACGGGTCGCCGCCGTGGAATGAAATCAGGGCCAGAAAGGCGATGACCGCCAGAAAAAGACTGGCCAGACCCGGTATCTCCCGAGTGGCGTAACTATGCGCCCGGGTCGCCTCGCCCTTCCCCTCGCCCGACGCTTTGGCTTTCGGCATGTCGTACCTCTTGATGGCTCATTATATAACTCATACGCCGTCTTATGTCAACAATTTAATAACAATGTTAATAATTTGATTTAAATTAGGCGCCGCCTCGGATTTGAAAAAAAAATCGATGACCATGGATTTTATGCGCGTTCCCAGGCTCGAGATTGGGAACGTCCGTTAGGCTTGAAGCTGTGCTTCAACACCGTATTCCATATGCCACGCTCTGGCGAGAAATAACGCCGTGCCTGAAAAGGATGGAAGCAGGAAGGAGCTTGGGAACCCGCATCAACCGTTTATCGACGGCCTTATAAGGAGGGGGAGCCCGATCATATTGATATAACAATTAATAGTCAACCCGGATAATGCGGAAGAGCCGGGCGCGTTATCCGGGTCGAATGGGCATGGGAATACCCGCCGGCCCTGGCGGGCCGTTCGGTCTATTTCGTCAGAATCTGAACCCCGGCAACCACTGGGGATTCAATGGCGGAAAGGACTCCGCCCAGCATCTGGGCCATGCCCACTTTGGCGCCTTCGACCTGATTCGCTCCGGTCTCGCCCCATAGCTGGCGTGTGACGTCGTTGACCACCCGAACGCCGGAGGCGCCAAGAGGGTGACCCATTGAAAGGAGGCCGCCGCTGGGATTGACCGGGCAGCGACCACCGAGTTCCGCGGCGCCGGAACGGGCAAACGCAATTCCCTCCCCCGGTTTGCAGAGCCCCAGCATTTCGTATGCCGACAACTCCTCTCCGGAAAACGCGTCGTGCATTTCAACGACATCGATATCCTTGGCCGCCTCAACTCCGGCGATTTCGCAGGCCTCCCTGGCGCCGCGGACATTCGTTTCCAAGGCCAGGGGATCGAAAGAGGTATCTTCGGCGCCGCTGACCGAGATGACGGAGGCTGCGAGCTTGACCGCCGGCCGATGGGTTTTTTTATTGAGCTTTTTATAGTACTCCTCGCTGCAAAGGATCACGGCGGCGGCGCCGTCACTCTGCGGGCAGCACTGCAGGACCGTTATCGGGTCCGAGATCATGGGTGAATCCATAATCTCCTGAAAGGTCACGGCCTTTTTATACTGGGAGAACGGGTTGGTTACCCCGGCCTTATGGTTCTTGATCGAGGGATAACAAATGTCTTCCAGCGTGGCGCCGCGATCGACCATCAACCGATTGCACAACATCGCGAAAAATGAAGGCATCGTCAGGGCCAGTTTGGCTTGCAGGTCGCCTTCCACTCCCAATAGGGCCTTGCCGTGTTTTTTGTGAAAGGTGGACAGGGACTCGATGCCGAGCGCCAGGCCGATATCAACAATCCCGTAACCGATATCCTGGTACAGCAAATGTACGGCGCTCGATCCGCTGGCACATGCATTTTCCACCGTGTACATCGGAATATTTCCGATGCCCAGGCGAATGAGCGCGGATTGGACAACCGTTGCCGAGCTGTGTATGCTTCCACAATAAGCGGTTTGAAATTCTTTAGGACTGATTTCGGCGTCTTTGACGGCGGCCAAAGCAGCGGCGGCCCCCAAATCGTTTACCGTCAGGTTTCCGTGCTTGCCAAAAATGGTCTGACCAATACCAAGGACATATACATCTCGCATTATTCCGCCCCCTCACCCTCTTTTGCATAAGGCGTGTAAAAGTAGCCTATCACTTCCGTTCCGTCTTTTTCCGTCCAGATAACCCCGGTTTCCATTTTTAATTTCATCCCGTTTTTTACGGCTTCGACATCCGCGTGAATCTGTCCGAATATTCGAACGCCCTCGGGTAGATCGATGTAACCGGCGACAATCGGAGGCTTGTAGAAACCCACCGGAACTCTGGTGACGGTATAGGAAAACAGGGTTCCGACCTTGCTTAGGGGGGCTTTCTTTCCATGTTCAGAAGAGCAGAAGGGGCAGAGTTCGTACACGGGGAACGTTGTCTTTCCGCACGAATCACATGTAAATCCCATCTGAACGAGATCGCCGCCCTGTTCCTCCAAGGCGCCCGGATGAAAAATGACCTGATTACTCATCGGAATTCATACCAACCTTTCTTTTTTGTATTTTCTCCACGTAATGACAAGGTTCTACGATGCCAAACAATCGCTTGTTTCAGGGACCGGCGGTAACCGGTCCCCCTTTCTCCAGTTTTCAGGCATAGTAATCCATCTGGACTCAGCCGGTCAACTGAAAGTCAGCCCGTCAGCCAGCGATCCACCGGCGGAGCCGGTGGTTCCGGCCACAAGTCAAACGCCGCCTCGGGGCCTCAAAAAGTCCAGGGCGTTGCGGGTGGTCAGGTCCCGGGCCTGGCCCGGGTCGATGCCGCGCAGATCGGCCAGGAGCCGGATGGTTTCGAGGACGTGGGACGGTTCCGAGGCCTGGCCCTGGTATTCGACCGGCGCGTCGGTTTCCACCAGGATGCGGTCCAGGGGGGCGTGGGCCAGGGCTTCCCGGTGAGGCGGGCTGTAGGCCAGGGCCGGGGTGGCGGAGACCAGGTATCCGGCGTCCAGGATGCGGTCCAACAGGTCGAGGGGTCCGGAATACCAGTGGAAGACGGCCCGTCGGACGCCGGTCTGGACGAGCATTTCCAGGGACCGGGCCTGAGAGAATCGGCTGTGGAACATGACCGGTTTGTCCAGCCGGGCGGCCAGTTCGAGCATTTCGGCCAGGGCCCGGACCTGGAGTTCCTTTTTGACCTTGACCTTGTAGTCCAGGCCCACTTCGCCCAGGGCCAGGGCCTCGGGCAGGCGGCGGCGGACGAAGTCGACGTTCTCCCGCCAGTCGGCTTCCCTGACCGCCCAGGGGTGGAGTCCCACCGCGGGCCGGACCAGGTCGGGCATGGCCCGGGCCAGGTCCAGGATTTTCCGGTTCGAGTCGATGTCCATGCCCACGCCGACCACGGCGGCCAGGCCGGCGTCCCGGGCCCGTTCGAGGGCCGCCCGGGGATCGGGAAGCTGGTCGATGTGGGCGTGCGTGTCGATGGGTCCGGTTCCGGAAACAAGGGACATCTCAATTCCCCAAATGGCGTTTGAGAAAGACCTCGAGCGCCTCCCGGGCCGCCTGGGCGGACCCGGGGTCGTACCCGGCGGTGCCGGACAGGAACGTGACGACCGGCGGCAGGTCGGCGTGGTCGAAGGCGTGCCGGGCCCGGGGCAGGACCATGGTTTGCACCGAATCGCCGGCCCGGTTAAGGCGTTCGGCCAGGTCCAGGCACAGGCCGGCCGGGCAGATGTCGTCCAGTCCGCCCAAGAGCATCAGCAGGGGCGGACCGATCCGTTCGGGCAGGGAAAATCCGCAGTGGGGGTAAAAGACGGCCGCCGCCCGGAAACCGCCGCCGTCCGGCGCGAGGTCCCGGCCGATGGTCGCCAGAACGGTCGAGCCGCCGTGGGACCAGCCCAATAGTCCGATGCGGTTCGGATCGATTTCGGGACGGGCTTTCAGGAAGCGAAAACCCCACCCGGCGTCCCCGGCACGGACCTCGGGCCGGAGCATGGACAGGCGGGTGCAGACCCCGCCGTCAAGCCCCCGGGGCCCCATCGAGTCCACGATCAGGCAGGCGTAGCCCAGGCCGGTCAGGGTTTCGGCCCAGGCCAGATCGTTCCGGCCCACGCCCCGGCAGCCTGAGAGCATGACCAGGCCCGGGAAGGGGCCTTGGCCCGTTGGAAGCTTGAGCAGGGCCTGCCTTTCCAGGCCGGCCTCCAGGTCGGCCCCGGCCGCCCGGGCCGGGACCGGCGCCAGCAGACACAGCAGCAGACACAGGACCGGCACGAGGCCCGATCCGCACAATCGTCTGTTTGCTGGTCCGCCCATGATCCCCGCTTCGAGTTGGAATTGGGGGTATTATGTGGGGGCGGAGGTCCGGTGTCAACCCTCGGCAGTATCGGGACAGCCATATATTCTTTCTCGAAACCGGCGGGTTCGGAAAAAAAGGGGCGGCGGCCCCGGGTTTCATGGTTTCCCGCCCGGTTTCCTCGGTCCCGCCTTGACACCCGCTCCCTATTTGACTATAGTCCGGCCATTCTCCCGGCGGCAGGGTCGCCGGCCGCCGGGGTTCCTAGGCTGTAACCGTTTAAAATCCTTGACTCGCGCGGTTATTTGTGCTAATTTGCGCAACTTGTCGAGCGGGACTCCTTTTCGGGAGTGTGAAAAAAAGAACATTTTATCGCCGGCGTCAATTATCTTTGTGAGCGCCGCGCCAAATATTCCCGGTCGGTCTTTGGAATGAGCCTCGATCATCTGTTAGCCGAACATAAATCTGACATTCTGAAACAGTGGCGGAACGCCCTCTTCGATTCCTATCAGGGAGAAACGGTCAAATTCCTGAAAAAGGCCAAGGACCGTTTTGCCAATCCCGTCGGGGCCAACGTCAATGAAGGTCTGGAAGGCCTTCTGGACCGGATCGTGGCCGGAAGCGGGACCGAGGACATGGTTCCTTTCATGGACCAGATCGTCCGCATCCGGGCCATCCAGAACTTCACGCCCTCCCGGGCCCTGTCCTTTATTTTTCAACTCAAGGGCATCGTGCGCCGGGTGCTGGCCGACCCTTTGGAAGACGCCGCCCTGACCGCTGAAATCGAGGATTTCGACCGCCGTATCGACCAGTTGGCCCTCTTTGCCTTCGACCGGTACGCGGCCTGCCGGGAGCGGCTTTTCGAAATCCGGGTCAAGGATGAACAACGACGGGTTCATGTGCTCCTGAAACGGGCCCGGATCGTCTGCGAGCAAGAGGAGGCGGATATCGAACTCCCGGATTTCCGGGAGGAAGACGAATAGTGCAATAATTGAAGCCCCCCTCGGCTTTGCCGCGGGGAATCTTCGACCAGTCAGGAAGAAATCCATTTTTTGGGTTGGCTGGCTATCCCCGCGGCAAGCCGCGAGGAATGCGCCCGCCCAGCATGTTCAAGTGAGGTAACGGTCAATGGGCTTTTTGGGCTTTCTTTACGCCGCGATCGCGGTGACGGTCCTGGTCATGATACCATGGATCGGGGTCGGCCTCGGACAAGCGACCGGTCTGTTTGGCGTGTTCGTGCCCTACCTGGCGATTTTCATCTTTTTCGTCGGGCTGGTTTATCGCGTCGTCAAATGGGGCCAATCGCCGGTCCCCTTTCGCATTCCCACCACCTGCGGCCAGGCCAAGTCCCTGCCCTGGGTGAAAACCAATCGGATCGACAACCCGACCAGCACATGGGCGGTCGTGGTCCGCATGGCGCTGGAAATCCTGCTTTTCCGCTCCCTGTTCCGCAACACCGCCCTGGACTTCCGGCACGGCCGGGCCACGTACAGTTCCTCGAAGTGGCTCTGGCTTTTCGCCCTGGCTTTTCATTACACCTTTCTGGTGGTCCTGATCCGGCACCTCCGCTTCTTCCTGCAGCCCGTACCCTGGTGCATCGACACGCTGGCCAAGCTGGACGCCTTTCTCCAGATCGGCCTGTTTCCCCTGGCCTGGATGCCCGAGCTGTACCAGAGCGGGGTCATTCTGCTGGGGGCCGCGACCGTGCTGCTGCTCCGGCGCATCCTGGTCCCGTCGGTCCGGTACATCAGCCTGACCAACGACTGGTTCCCCCTGCTGCTCGTCATCGCCATCGCCAAGACCGGCGTCATCATGCGCTACCTGCTCAAGACGGACGTCGTGGCCGTCAAGCAGCTGACCCTGGGGCTGGTCCACTTCCAGCCGGTCGTGCCCGACGGCGTCGGAGCCATCTTCTTCATCCACATCTTCCTGGTCAGCGTCCTGTTCGCCTACTTCCCCTTCAGCAAGCTGATGCATGCGCCGGGCGTCTTCATGAGCCCGACCCGGAACATGGTCAACAACAGCCGGGAGGTCAGGCATATCAATCCCTGGAACCCCAAGGTCAAATTTCATGACTACCATGAGTACGAGGATGATTTCCGGGAGTACATGATCGAAGCCGGCCTGCCCGTGGAAAAAGAAATCTCCGAGTCGGAAGGAGCTGAACATGGCGCCCCCGAAGCCTGAACAACTGTCGCAGGTCGATCATCGGCCGCCGGCCTATAAAAACTGGATGGACGTGCCGGTGGAAATGAAACCCGGGACGTTCTGCTACTCGGCCAATCCCAAGAGCCTGGAATATATGGACTTCCCATTCACCCGGAAGTGGGACCCCACCGAGGAGGACTGGCTGCTGCCCCCCAACTGGAAGGAGATCATCCTCGAGGGCATGGCCGACCGCCTCAAGCGTTTCCGGTCCTTCCAGATATTCATGGACATCTGCGTGCGTTGCGGGGCCTGCGCCGACAAGTGCCACTTTTTCATCGGCACCGGCGACCCCAAGAACATGCCGGTCCTGCGGGCCGAACTGCTCCGCTCGGTCTATCGCCGCAACTTCACCCTGGCCGGCAAGCTCATGGCCCGCATGGTCGGGGCGCGGGACCTGGACGAGAAGGTGCTCAAGGAGTGGTGGTACTACTTCTTCCAGTGCACCGAGTGCCGCCGCTGTTCGGTCTTCTGCCCCTACGGCATCGACACGGCCGAGATCACCATCATGGGCCGGGAACTGCTCAACCTGCTGGGGCTGAACATCGACTGGATCGCCACGCCGGTGGCCAACTGCTTTCGCACCGGCAACCACCTGGGCCTCCAGCCGCACACGTACAAGGACAACTGCGAATACCTCCTCGACGACATCGAGGAGTACACGGGCGTGCGCATCGAGCCGACGTTCAACCGCAAGGGGGCCGAGATTCTGTTCATCACGCCCTCGGGCGACATCTTCGCCGACCCGGGCATTTACACCTTCATGGGCTACCTGATGCTCTTCGAGCACATCGGGCTGGACTACACCTGGAGCACCTACGCCTCCGAAGGCGGCAACTTCGGGTTTTTCACCTCGAACGAAACCATGAAGCGGCTCAACGCCAAAATGTACGCCGAAGCCAGGCGCCTGGGCGTCAAGTGGATTCTGGGCGGCGAATGCGGCCACATGTGGCGGGTCGTTCATCAGTACATGGACACCATGAACGGTCCGGCCGACTTCCTCGAGGCGCCGGTCAACCCCCTGACCGGGACCCGGTTCGATAACGCGCGGTCGACCAAGATGGTCCACATCAGCGAGTTCACGGCCGACCTGATCCGTCACAACAAGCTCAAGCTCGACCCCAGCCGCAACGACCACCTGAAAGTGACCTTCCACGACTCCTGCAACCCGGCCCGGGGCATGGGCCTTCTCGAGGAGCCGCGCTACGTCATCGAGAACGTCTGCAACCACTTCTACGAGATGCCGGACAACACCATCCGGGAACAGACCTACTGCTGCGGCGGCGGCGCGGGCCTGAACGCGGGCGAGTATGACGTGGCCCGGATGCAGGGCGGATTCCCCCGGGCCAACGCGGTCCGATACGTGCACGAGAAGCACGGGGTCAACACGCTGGCCTGCATCTGCGCCGTGGACCGGGCCACCCTCCCGCCGCTCCTGGAATACTGGGTGCCGGAGGTGAAAAACTGCGGCGTGACCGAACTGGTGGCCAACGCCCTGATCATGGAGGGCGAAAACGAGCGGGAATACGACCTGCGCGGCGAGCCCATCCCGGGCCGGGGCGCCGACGACGGGGGGGAGGAGGAATAGCCATGTATGATTCAGGCAAAATCATCACCGGACTGGTTATCGCCATCGTCATTCTGACCTTTCCCTTCTGGTGGAACATGGGGTCGGCCATGCCGCCGGCCCCGGACCCCAAACTGGCCGACAAGGCCAAGGCGGCCGGGCAGTGCATCTATTCCAAGGCCTACATGAAGACCTCGCACATGCAGGTCCTCGACGACTGGCGCAACATGGTCGTCAGGGACGGGGTGCGCTACACCCTGCTTCAGCCCGGCGGCGATCCGATCGAAATGCAGGTCATCAAAGAGGGCCGGAGCCGGCTGATGGCCGCGACCAACCATCTCCAGTTGGGCGCCAAGGGCAGTCAGTACGAGATGAGCCTCCAGAACACCTGCATGGACTGTCACTCGAGTAAAAAGGAGTTCTGTGACCAGTGCCATAATTACGCGAGCGTCAGCCCGTTCTGCTGGGACTGTCACGTCGAGCCGGAGGAGAAGAAATAATGGGTTTCGATCGAAGAGATTTTCTGAAAATCGCTGGCATCACCGCGGTCAGCCTCGGTGCGAAACCGGCCTTGGACGCGGTTCTGGGCGACACGGCCCAGGCCGAGACCCAGGCCCTCCGACCCGGCGTCTCCAAGGCCGAGACCTGGGCCATGGTCATCGACACCCGCAAGCTGACCGAAGAAGACATCCACAAGGCCATCGAAGCCTGTCACTCCGAACACAACGTCCCGGACATCCGCCTGCCCAACCACGAGGTCAACATCAAGGAAGAGGTCAAGTGGCTCTGGGCCGACCAGTTCGACCACGTCTTTCCGGATCATTCCCAGGCCTTCCCGTATCTGTCCGAGGAGGTCGAGGAGAAGCAGTTCCTGGCCCTGTGCAACCACTGCACCGAACCGCCCTGCGTCCGGGTCTGCCCCACCAAGGCCACCTTCAAGCGGCCCGACGGCATCGTCATGATGGACATGCACCGCTGCATCGGCTGCCGCTTCTGCATGGCCGGCTGCCCCTACGGCTCCCGGAGCTTCAACTGGGGCGACCCCCGGCCCTGGATTCGCAAGGTCAACCCCAAGTACCCCACCCGGATGAAAGGGGTTGTGGAAAAGTGCAACTTCTGCGCCGAACGGCTGGCCAAGGGCCAGTTCCCGGCCTGCGTGGAAGCCGTCGAAAGCGGCGCTCTCGTTTTCGGCGACCTGAGCCAGCCGGGATCAGCGGTTCGAGACCTGCTCCGGAAGCATAACGTCATCCGGCGCAAGCCCAGCCTGGGCACCGGCCCCAACGTTTACTACATCATATAGAGGTTGCCATGTTTGAAAAAACGTTAACCGGAAGTCGGCTTTATTTCAGCTGGTTGTTCTTTTTGCTCGTCATGGTGGGCATCGGGACCCTGGCCTACCTCTACCAGTACTTCGTCGGCCTCAAGGCGACCGGCATGTCCCGGGACGTGAGCTGGGCCCTGTACATCTCCCAGTTGACCTTCCTGGTCGGCGTGGCCGCCTCGGCCGTCATGCTCGTCCTGCCCTACTACCTGCACAACTACAAGGCCTTCGGCCGAATCACCGTGCTGGGCGAGTTTCTGGCCGTGCCCGCGGTCTTCATGTGCATGCTCTTCGTCTTCGTGGACCTGGGCCAGCCCATGCGGATCATGAACGTCTTTCTGCATCCCACGCCCAACTCGATCCTCTTCTGGGACGCCACGGTCCTAAACGTCTATATGTTCTTGAACATCATCATCGGCTGGACCGTGCTCGAGTGCGAACGAAAGGCCGTCAAGCCGCCCACCTGGGTCAAGGTCCTCATCTACATCTCGATCCCCTGGGCCGTCAGCATCCACACGGTCACGGCCTTCCTCTACGCCGGCCTGCCCGGACGGCACATGTGGCTGACCGCGGTCATGGCTCCCCGCTTTCTGGCCTCGGCCTTTGCCGCCGGCCCGTCCCTGCTGATCATCCTGGGACTGATCCTGCGGAAGTTCACCAAGTTCGACGTGGGCCAGGAAGCCATCCGGATGCTGTCCAAGATCGTGACCTATGCCCTGATCATCAACATGTTCCTCTTCGGCATGGAGTTCTTCACCGCTTTTTACAGCAACATTCCGGGGCACATGCACAGCCTGGTCTATCTCTTCGCCGGCATTCACGGACACGGGGTCCTGGTGCCCTGGATGTGGGTCTCGGTTTCCCTGGCCTTCATCTCCATCATCCTGTTGGTCATCCCGAAAACCCGGAACAACAACACGGTCCTCGGCATCACCGCGGTCATGATCTTCGTCGCCCTCTGGATCGACAAGGGCCTGGGCCTGATCATCGGCGGCTTCATCCCCAACCCCCTCGAGCAGGTCCGCGAATACGTGCCCACGGCCATCGAGATTCTGGTCACCGTCGGCATCTACTCCCTGGGCGCCCTGATCCTGACCCTGCTCTACAAGGTCGTCCTGTCGGTCAAGGCGGAGTCCGAGTCCGGCAAGATCATGGCCGCCCACTGATCCCGGGGTCTCCATCCTGAAACAACCCAGGGCGGGGATTTTCCCCGCCCTTGCCGTTTTGTCCCCGGCGGTTTCCCCCGCCTTGACACCTTTTCCCTTTTCCCCTATCATCGACCGAACTCATCCACCGACCACCCCCGGACAAGGTTTCAGATGCGAGTCAAGTGTCCGACCTGCACGACCGTAACGGAAATCGACTCGACCATGAGTCCGCAGGCCCGGGCCGTGGCCGCGTGTCCCCGGTGCAGCTCCCTGTTGTTCCTCCAGCAGGACCTGGCCGATGGGTACGAAGCCGACGACCGGGAAGCCGGCCTCAGGCGCCACGCCTTCCAGGTCCGGCCCGGAATCAGCCCAAGAACCAGGCGATGCCTGGTCCTGTTCCTTGTCTTCGCCCTGGCCGCGGTGGTCTACATCGTTCAAAGCCGGCTTGCGGAAGAAAGCCTGGTCGAGGAGACTTGCAACGCGGCGGCCAAGTCCGCGCTGAGACAACTGGCCATGGCCCAGGAAAACCATTACGCCGAAACCAACACCTATGCCGGCTCGCTCGGCGATCTGGCCGGGGTCTTCAAACCCAAATCCACGATCCGTATCAACATCCTCCGGGCCGACCGGATGTCCTGGGCTGCCACGGCCCGCCATCGAAAATCCAGGACCCGCTTTCTGTTCGAAAGCAACCAGACCGGGTTTCAGGGAAAAATCGACCGGAAGCTCGAAGCGGTGGGGGAGGGGGCCTCAAAAGGCGCGTCCCCGGATGCCGGTTGAGGCCGGGGCTTACCTGCCGCTTTCCAGGCCGCCGATGTCCACCAGGGCGACCTTGTGGATTTTTCGGTCCAGGTAGCGTTCGCCCGAGGAGCGGAACGGGTCCGGGTTGTCGGTGACGAGGTAGAGGCGTTCGGGGTGGTTGTTTTTGTTCAGCTGGTCTTCGTCCGTCAAATGCCGGACCACGTCGCGCACGCATTCCTCGGCCGGGTCGATGACGGTCACCCCCGGGCCCAGGCAGTCCTGGATCAGGGGCCTCAGGACCGGGTAATGGGTGCAGGCCAGGATGAGGGTGTCGATCCGGGAGTGCCTGAGGTTGGCCAGGTACTCGCCGACGATCAGGCGCGTGGCCGGCTCGTTGGTCCAGCCTTCCTCCACCAGGGGCGTCAGCAGGGGACAGTCCTGGGAAAAAATCCGCAGGGACCGGTCCAGAGCGGACAGTTTCTCCTGATAAACGCCGCTCTGAATGGTCCGGGTCGTGCCGATGACGCCGATGCGTCCGTTTTTCGTGGTTTCGACCGCCTTGCGGGGCACGGACTCGATGATGCCGATGATCGGAATGTCGAACGTTTCCCGAAGATGGTCCAGGCAGACGGCCGAAACCGTGTTGCAGGCCGTGACGACGACCTTGAGGTCGTAGTGACCGGTCATGTAGCGGACGATCTGTTCGGAGTACCGCTTCAGGACCTCGGGGGACCGGGAGCCGTAGGGGGCGCGTCCCATGTCGCCGAAGTAGACCGTGTTTTCCCCGGACAGGACGGCCATGACCTGCTTGAGTACGGTCAGGCCGCCCATGCCCGAATCGAACATTCCGATGAAACGGTTCAATTTATTTTTTTGCAGCTCCTGGTTCCCAAGCTCCGGCTTGGGAACCCGATCCTGGAAGCTCCAGCTTCCATCCTTATTTTTTCCAAAACGGCGCCAGGCCTGAGCAGCGCCGTCTCCTACAGGAAAAGGTGTTGAAGCAGAGCTTCAAGGCAATGGCGTTCCCAAGCAGGAGCTTGGGAACGAGCGGGAGTCGGTTCTACCGTCCCTGCCTCACTCACCTCAGCTCCCGGGAGTCGGGGCCGCACGTTCAGCCGCCGGTAGCGCATCCGGAGGGTCTGCTTGCCCTTGGGCGGCAGTTCGATCCGGAACTTCAGGGTCCCGGCGTCCTTTTTCTCGTACTTCAGGTTGCAGTCCTTCATCTCCCACTGGCCGGGAATGTGCTGGAGCATGGTCAGCACGGCCGGCCGGTCCTTGAAGTTCTCGACCTCGGCCTTGATCTCCTCGTCGGTATCGAAAAGCACGACTTGCTGGTCCTTGTTCCGGCGCAGATTGATCCGTTCCTCGCGCATCTTGCGCTGGGTGACCTTCAGGTCCCGGCTGTCACCGATCTCGACCTCCATCTTCTCGCCCACCGGAACCAGCCCGGTCTCGTCCTCCCCGGAAAATATGGTCCCCTGATGCCCGTCGTCCTGGTAGACGCGCACCTTGCCGCCCCAGAGCGTCGAAACCCCCAGGCCCTCGCCCGCGACGTTCTCGATGTGGTAGCTGACCGGAATGCCCACGTTCTCGTCCAGCTCGTCCGGGTCCCAGGGCTTTTGGGCCGCGTCGAAGGTCCAGACCTTCTCGATTTTGATGGGACCGGCCTTCAGAAACAGAAGCTGCTGGGTTTCCTCATGGAGAATGCTCCGTTCGAAGGTCTGTCCGTAGTCCAGCAGGACCTGGGCCTGTTGGAAATCTTCGCCGGAAAAATTTCGCAGAACCAGAAAGCTCTTGAAGTCCGCCCGTGTCTCGGGTTTGTCCGCCACGAGCTTGTACGTGATCAGGCGGTCGATGTTCGAGAGCAGATAGCTGATCCGCACCCGCTCCTCGAAGGCCTCCTGGCTGGCGATCTCCCAGACCAGGGCCGCCTCGCCCGGCGGGTAGCTGACGTTGAGCAGGGTGACCCGGTCCGGATGGCCGAGCACCTGGAGCCGGATGGAGTCCGGGTCCACGGCCACGCTCTTCCAGGAAAAGTCCACCTGGTTGACCCCCTTCTCGAGGGTCAGGGTCCGTTCCTCCTCGATCAGCGTGGCCCGGGGATTGTCCAGACGGATCACGGTGGCCTCCCGGTCGGGCAGGGCCACCAGCTTGGTCCGGGCCTCGGCCGTGACCGGGGCCAGGGCCATTAGGGCCGCCAGGGCCGTCATGACGATCTTGCATGCGCCTTTTTTCATGGGCCGCCCCCTTCCTTATTCGGCCAGACGGCCGTGGCGGGTGGTCAACACGTAGGTAAACTCCCGCTTGGACCGTTCCGGAAGCGTCAGGGTGAACTGGACCGTGTCCAGGTCCACCTTCTCGTACCGCGCCTCCTGGCCCTGGTAGTCCAGGGTCCAGTAGGGCGTGCCCAGGTTGCGCCGGATTTCCACATTGATCGGCCGGGGCCGGGTGTTCTTGACCGTGACCGTGAAACGGCGCACCTCCTCCCAGCCGCTGACGTTGCCCTTGTCGTCGAACTGATGGCGGCCGGAGGAAAACTCCATCATCTTCGGCTCGACGATCACGTCCTCCATGGGTCCCAGGTTCAGTTCGACGTCCTCGCCCACCGGGATGTATTTGAACTCGGACCGCCCTTCGTAGGCCAGGTGGCCGTTCTGGTCCGCGTTTCGGTAGACCCGGAGCGTGCCGCCCGGAATCGGGGTCTGGCCGAGGCGATGCTTGTCGTCGTTTTTGAAACTGATGAAACGGACCACGCCCGGGCCGTACTTTTCCTCTTCGTACTTGTACAGATTGACCACGGGCACGGATTCGGCCGTGAAGCTGGGCAGCCGCTTGGACCAGCCGTCGGGGATGGTCTCGGTCCCCTCGATGGTGTAGAGGAAGTATTCGCTCAGGCCCTCCTTGGTGATCTCCTTGGGCCTGGCGGGAATTTCCGCCATGACCCGGGCCGCCATCTTGCGCTCGAACATGATCCGGGGCGCGGCTTCGGCTTCGGCCTTGTCCTCCATCGGCTCCGGCCGGCCCGGCCGGCCGTAGGGCTCGGTCCGGCGGGCCAGATCGGCGATCCGGTCCAGAAGGTGGACCCGGCCGACGATGACCCGGGTCCGGGCGTTTTCATAGTCCTCGCCGCTGGCGTTGGTCACCCGGACGTAGCCTTCCAGGCGCATGGACTTTTCCTGCGCGTCCAGGGTGCCCATGTAGAAGGCCCGCCAGCTCAGGCCGCTGGTCAGATAGGTGATCTCCACCGGCACCTGCCCGGAAAAGGCGCTTTCGATGCCCCACAGCCCCAGGTTGCGGACCCGGGGCGGATAGACCAGGTCCTGGACATGGATGTCCGCGGCCCGGGCCAGCGGGGTCAGTTCCAGGCTGGTCGGGTCGATCAGGGTCCCGGCCCAGGAAAACTGAAGCCGGTTCAGACCCTTCTTCAGGGTCAGGGTTCGGCTTTCCCGAATCAGGGTCAGATCGGCCGAATTGTAGATGGTCATCTGGACCTTGTCCCGCGTGGGCAGCGTCACCAGGTCGATTTTGGCCTGGACCGCCGGGGCCGCGCTCAGGATCAGGACCAGGACGGCAAGGCAGACACGCTTCATCATGCACCCCCCTTGGTTGAGAGTAAAAGTGTATCACCGCCGGCCGCTCCTTCGCAAGCGGCCTTTCGAGCCCTCAAGGTAAATTGGTTCTAGTTTTTGGTTTTGTTTGGGCGGGTGTTCTCAGTCATGCCGAAGTAATCGAAGACCATGCGTATGTTCATCATGAGCTGGCGGATTTTCTGGGCGACCTTTTTCC
>Ga0180009_10002900_pt1 | contig 19900 bp, 17 predicted proteins | sample OS_PC_MetaG_FD_123537 | JGI IMG/M metagenome (GOLD analysis project Ga0180009, IMG submission 123537) | Groundwater microbial communities from the Aspo Hard Rock Laboratory (HRL) deep subsurface site, Sweden - OS_PC_MetaG | ecosystem: Environmental > Aquatic > Deep subsurface > Groundwater...
CATTAGCAGATTTTATGAAAACTTTACAAAGAAAGGATGCTGTAGATCTTTGTGTTATGGATGGAAGCGAAGATAGTCAATTAACAAAGAAAGCTACGAATTGTCAGTTAGCAGCCAACAAGAAAATTATTCTATTACTGACTCGATTCTTGGCGATTCGCTATTATTTTCAACAATATATGTTGATCTCAGGGGTAGAAGAAAAAGAGATAGAATCTGATAGCTTTTTTTACTCTTTTTCCCCTGGTTTAGCCAACAAGCAGCAACGCGTTGGACATTTTGACGCTATGTTACAGAAGCTAATAGAAGAAGGATGTTCCTTTGAAAATTTAAAATCAGTTTTCAAGGGGGCTGACAAGTTCTCTGCTAGCTATATCAAAAAAGGCCTTGCAATATTTATTACTAGGTATCAGCCATCAGAGCGGTATTACACGCTTTTTAAAGCATTAGAGAAGGAGGTGATGAAGGATGGGTATGAAGAAGATCAATTCGTCACCGCTTTTAATGTCTTTCAAAAAAACTTTGTTCGAAAGATTCAAACAAAAGGTTTGCTAGGGTTGAAAAAAAGATAATCGCTTTAAAGAGGGAAGAAGAAAGCGTAGCGAGCATTGTTGTGTGAGTGAACGAACACTAGATTCTTCCTGTCAAACTGGCTATCTTGCTGCGCTTCAACAGGGAGCGTGCTTTTTCTTATGTCGGATAGCGAACAGCCTTCTTTTCAGATTCAGCTTCAAGAACCTCATACTTTAATCATCACGCTATCGGGACGGTTAGATATGAAGACGGTTCCTATTCTCTGGCAGTCTTGTATCGATGCGCAGGAAAAACATCATCCCGCCCAATTGATTCTTGAAGCGGAAAAGGTGACTTATTGCGATGGGGCAGGGGTTGCTTTGTTTCGTGCATTGCAGAAACGCCAGGAAGATGCGAAAGCGACTTTTCAGATCAATCATTTGGATCCGCAATTTCAACAGTTAATGCAAGCGGTTCAACATAAAGCAACTGCGCAACAAATGAATGAACACGAACCGTTGCCGTTTCGCGTAGGAGTGGGATTGATCACTGTCGATATGGTGCGCGATATAAAAAACAACGTGGCGTATCTAGGCGCCTTGTCCTATCAATTGTTTCATTCTTTAAGGCACCCTAAATGGATTCGTTGGAAAGACATGTGGGTGGCTGTCGAAAACGTAGGGCCGAAAGCGTTTCCGATTGTTGCATTAATTGGATTTCTCATTGGCCTTATCACCACTTTTCAATCGGCTCGTCCGCTCGGTGAATTCGGCGCTCAAATTTATATCATCAATTTAGTTGGTCTCGGTTTGGTTCGAGAAATGGGCCCTCTAATGACGGCCGTTTTATTGGCAGGACGTACTGCATCTTCTTTTGCTGCTGAATTAGGAACGATGAAGATTAATCAGGAAATCGATGCGTTAACGACCATGGGGTTGAATCCTATTCGTTTCTTAACGGTGCCGCGTATTTTGGCAACTACGATGATGACTCCTTTTCTCAATCTGTTTCTCATCTTGTTTGGATTGCTTGGCTGCGGTGTGGTGATGTTTTATTTAGGTTATCCCGTGCAAACTTTTTTCAAACAACTGAAGGTTGCTATCAACTTTTCAGATTTTATGACGGGTTTTATTAAAGCTATTGTCTTTGGATTTGTGATTGCAGGAATCGGTTGTTTCGATGGGTTAAAAACAAAATCAAACTCAAGTGCAGTAGGGCTTTCTACAACAAAAGCAGTGGTGGATTCGTTAATCATGATTGTGATCGTCGATGGTATTTTCGCTGTTATTTATTATGTTTTGGGAGTGTGAGTGTGATGACTCGTCCGATCATTCAAGTCGAGCATTTGATTGCAAAATACGATGAACGTGTGATTTTGGATGACATCTCTTTTGAAGTTTCGAGCGGTGAAATTTTCTTCATTGTGGGTGGATCCGGTTGTGGCAAAACCACATTGCTTAATAACATGATTGGTTTGATCGAACCTGCGGGTGGAGACATTTGGATCGATGGTGACGACATGGCGACAGCTACGTATTTTGAACAATTAGCGATGTTGAAAAAAATTGGAGTGATGTATCAAAGCGGCGCTCTTTTTGGTTCGATGGACTTGTTAGAAAACGTGCGATTACCTTTGGAAGAATTTACTGCTTTACCGTCTGAAGCGATGGATTCGATTGCTGGTGATAAGTTGGCCATGGTGGGATTGGAAGGTTTTGAGCACTATATGCCGTCAGAAATTAGTGGGGGTATGCGAAAGCGTGCCGCTATTGCACGAGCGATGGCGTTGGATCCAAAGATTTTATTTTTAGACGAGCCGTCTGCGGGATTGGATCCGATTACGTCATTGCAATTGGACCGTTTAATTGCTGATTTGTCGCAAATTTTGGGGATTACGTTTGTGATTGTTTCGCATGAATTAGCGAGCATTGATGCTATTGCGGAGCGCGTAGTTATGTTGCATCAAGGGAAAATTCTTGCAGAGGGCGATCCTAAGGTTTTAAAAGAGGATAGAAATCCGTTGATTCATGATTTCTTTAATCGCTCGTTAGAAGAAAGGACTGAAGTATGAAATCAAATTCAGAAGCAAATTATTTGCGAATTGGCACGTTTGTTATTTTGGGCATTACGTTGCTGATTGTTGTGATCTTGGTGCTTGGGTCGGGCGTTTTATTTCGCAAAGAGCTTTATGTCGAAACGTATTTTGATGATTCTGTACAAGGCCTTTCTGAGGGGTCTCCTGTGAAATATCGTGGGTTGAATATTGGGCATGTCAAAACCATTAATTTTGTGAATCGTATTTATAAAAACAAAAACAAAGGGTTTTCTAATGAACAATACATTTATGTTGTGATGGCGATTACTCACGATTTCTTAACAAACGGAAAAAGCCTCTCGCAAAATATAGCGTTCGATGTGAAGAAAGGGCTCCGAGTTAAGTTGGCGCTTCAGGGGTTAACCGGAAATGCATACCTTGAAATTGATTTTATGAATCCACGAACAAACCCTTCATTGCCTGTCTATTGGCGGCCGAAATATTTATATATTCCTTCTGCGACGAGTACGTTGACGAAATTTAGTGAGAATGTTGAATATATTTTGGATGAGTTGAAACAAGTGAAAATCACAGCACTCTTTAATGACATGCATAAACTTGTGAATAATACGGATCAAACGGTGTCTAGAATCAATGGGGTTGTAACGCAATCTCAACAGGAAATGAATGATGCGGTGAGCAACTTGCAAACAACCTCAGAAAATCTAAGAGTGCTGAGTGCGCGAGCGAAAGATTATCCTTCATCGGTATTGTTTGGAGCGCCGCCCCCGCGGTTAGATCCGAATCAGTTGTGAGACTAAGTTTATGAAAAAGATTTTTATTTCTACTGTTTTGATGACGACTTTGTTGTTAACGGCCTGCATTCATGTGCCTTATGCGCAACGTCAGCAGTATCTGTTGCACGTTGCGAAGCCGGCGAAGGTGAAAATAGCGCGAGACACAATTGAAATACCGAGGACAACCATTGCTGCTCCTTTCTCTGATTTAACGTTTGTTTATCGTACGAGCGATACACAGTATCTCAGCGATTTTTACAATATGTTTATGGCACCCCCTGCAGAGAATATTCATCAAGTGATGGTGCAATATATGACGTCGATGGGGTTGTTCCATCAGGTTGAGACCAATCATTTCTATTTGCAGCCGCGATATGTTCTAACGTCTCATGTTATTTCTCTTTATGCAGATTATCGAAATTCAAATCGGCCAATGGCTGTGATGTGTATCTACTTCGCTTTGTTGGCGTCTCATAAAGGAGTGTATCGCCCCGTATTTACAATCACTTTATCTCAAGCGACGCCTTTAATGCGGAAAGACAGCGATAGTTTAGTGAAAGCGTGGAATGTGGATTTACAACGTATTTTGAAGCAGTTGTCGTATCGTCTACGACGAATTTAGTATGATTTTTATCGTCATCCCCGCGTAGACATTGTCATCCCCGTGTAGGCGTCGTCATCCAAGCAAAGGCGGGGATCCAGGAATTTGGATTCCAGTAAAAAGCTAAGAATGACGGCAGTAAATAGGTAAAAAATGAAATGAAAAAAAGCCAGAACTTAATTTGGATCGATCTTGAAATGACTGGTTTAGAGCCGAAGCACGATCGTATTATTGAAATTGCAACGATAGTGACTGATTCAAATTTAAATATTTTGGCAGAAGGACCAGATATTGCGATTCATCACAGTCAACGCGTGTTAGATCTTATGGATGAGTGGAATGTAAAACACCATGGAGAATCGGGACTGATTCAGCGGGTTCAAGAGAGCAAGATCACTTGTAAGAAAGCAGAAGCGATGACATTAGAATTTCTTAAACAATATGTGTCTCCACAGAAGTCTCCGATTTGCGGTAACAGCGTGTGGCAAGACAGACGTTTCTTGTCGAAATGGATGCCTGAATTGGAAAAATTTTTTCATTATCGTCAGATTGATGTTTCATCGTTTAAAGAAATCGCATTGCGATGGGCGCCTAAGACCGCCAAGCTTTTTAATAAAAAATCAAAACATCGCGCGTTGAGTGATATTCGGGATTCCATTGATGAATTGAAGTTTTACCGAGAAAAATTATTCATTGGGAATAGGGAGTAATGCTTTTATTGTCATGCTCGCATCGACATGACAGATACAGGCGTCGTAAAAACAACATTTTTATCACAAGGAGGAAAGATCTATGAACATCATTATCGCTTTTATTATTGCGTACCTATTAGGGTCCGTTTCGACATCAATTCTTGTTTGCAAACTTGCAAAGTTGCCTGATCCACGTTCGCAAGGTTCAGGGAATGCGGGCGCCACAAACATGTTGCGTTTTGCTGGAAAGAAATTGGCTCTTCTGACATTGGCTGGCGATATGTTGAAAGGTGTCTTGGCGGTTTTGATTGCCAGATGGATTGGAGTGATGAGCGTCGAGTTAGGCATCGTTGCTTTTATCGTATTCTTAGGCCACGTGTATCCCATTTATTTTCGTTTCCAAGGGGGAAAAGGGGTCGCGACATTCCTGGGAGCCTTGTTGGCTTTATCGCCTTTGACAGGGGCTCTTGCACTTATTACTTGGGTTGTTGTGGCACTTGTTTTTCGTTACTCCTCTTTGGCTTCAATCATTGTGGCCTTGTTGACACCTTTCTACATATTTGTGCTGTCTAACCCAGCTTATGTTTTAGGATTGGTTTTGATCTCTTTGTTATTGATTTGGAGACATCGAAAAAACATCGACCGTTTGAGATTACGTTCCGAACCAAAAATCGGTCGTTAAACGAATGAAGCTGCACCGTCATTCCTAGCTGCAGCTAAGAATCCAGTCTTCCGTCATTCTTAGCTTCTTACTGGAATCCAGTAAATATATCAATTCTGGATCCCCGCTTTCGCGGGGATGACTGGGCACGTGCTTATCCAGGGCAATACGATGCGCCTGGATCCCCGCCTTTGCTGGGATGACGATATCTACGTGTGGATGACGACGGTGCTCAATTCATTCAACGACCAACGAGCGCGTGCTTTGATTTCAAGATCGTCTTTTTCTCCACGCATCAACCGTTGGCATCCCGTATAAGCAATCATTGCACCGTTATCGGTGCAAAATTCCAGACGAGGATAAAAGAGTTCTCCCTCTAGTTGATGCATGAGTTGTTTGAGTTTTTCTCGAAGCCGTAAATTTGCGCTGACCCCGCCCGCGATGACTAACCGACGCAATCCTGTTTGTTTGATGGCTCGTTGGCATTTGATCGTTAAAAGATCGACAACTGCTTCTTGAAAAGCGATTGCGATGTTTGCTTTTGTTTGCTCGTCTAACGTTGTTTTTTTGGCGACGTTTACCACCGCTGTTTTAAGGCCGCTAAAACTAAAATCTAATCCCGGTCGTTTGAGCATGGGGCGTGGAAAATGAAACCGTTTCTCATTTCCTTTTTCGGCCAATTTAGCTAAAGCCGGTCCTCCAGGATAAGAAAGCCCAAGTAGGTGAGCGGTTTTATCAAACGCTTCTCCTGCAGCATCGTCTAACGATTCGCCCAAGACGTCGTAGTCTCCAAAGCTACTGACGCGAATGAGCAAGGTGTGTCCGCCTGAAACAATTAAAGCGAGGAAAGGATAGGATGGGGGATTGTTTTCCAACATGGGCGCTAACAGATGCGCTTCCATGTGATGCACCCCTAACGTTGGAACATCTAAAGCAAATCCAAGGCTGCGGCCTATGGTTGCTCCGACGAGTAATGCGCCAATCAAACCAGGCCCCGCGGTGTAAGCAATGCCATCGATTTGTTGTTTTGAAAGGTGTGCTTGTTGCAACGCTTTTTCAATCAATGGCAAAGCAATGCGGATGTGATCACGAGAGGCTAATTCAGGGACGACTCCTCCGTATTGAGCATGAATTGGAATTTGACTAAACAATTCATTAGCGATGAGTCCTTTTTCAGAATCGTAAACAGCGATTCCCGTTTCATCACAAGATGTTTCAATACCTAGAACACGCAAGACGAGATTCCTTTTAAATAATGTTTCTAACCGATGTCGTCCTTAGCTGCAGCTAAGGAATGATGATCAAAAATGTACGTGAAAATTAAATGGCGCTCCATTTCTATCTATCAAAGGCTAAACTCGTATAATGCACATCCTTTAAAACGTACCACGAGATTTGTTATGTCCGAACGATCAATTATGCCCAAACCATCAATGACGCCCCCAGTAAACAATCATGAATTCCATATCCCTGTGATGGGAACAGGATTCACTATCGACACCCCTCTTAAAGTTGCCAAGTATGGAATTTCATCAGTTATTTCGTTGGTTGACGATGTGTTGATTGAACAGATGCGAAAGTTTTACTGCAAATTGTTTGGTCGGCCTTATACACCTATCACGAACACAGATGAGGATCCGAGGGCTCATCGCATTACTGCATACCTTAATTTAATTGCAGATTTGGTGACAGAACAGGTCAAAAAATTGCAGGCTTCTGGATTTGAAAAGGGTAGCGACATCACGCGTTATTTCGAGTTGTTACCGCCGGAATCGATGATCAAAAAACAGTATTTCGATATGTTGCGGACGGAAGATCCTAAAAAGAAATTCGAGCAGCAAGAACAACTGCGTTTTTTGGCAGCGCCTGGAAGTATCGATGTCAACATCATGACTAAATTGAACCGTCCTCGTTTTCGTCATGGAGAAGAGTTGCCCTCTCAATATTCAGATGCGCTTTCTGCTTTACGAGGGTATGCACAGAGCTCTCTCGATTCTTCCATCGTGTTTTCCGCAGGATTCAATCAGTCTTTATACGGTTACATCAGTACATTCGATGATTTTTTTCCTGATGCGAATGGCCGCCTTAAAAAACGCATTATTTTGAAGGTCAGTGATTATCGATCGGCGCTTATACAAGGAAAGTTTTTAGCAAAGAGAGGTTTGTGGGTTTCGGAATACCGTATTGAATCTGCACTCAATTGTGGTGGGCATGCTTTTGCTAATGATGGGTTTTTAACAGGTCCTATTTTGGAAGAATTCAAAAAGAACCGTACAGAACTTTCAGATGGGTTGTATGACACTTATGAAAGAGCCTTGAAGAGCTTGGGTAAAGTTGTGCCAACAGAAAAATTGCCTGTGCGAGTGACCGCGCAAGGCGGCATTGGGACGCATGAAGAACATCAATTTTTGTTACAACACTATCGACTAGATGCGACAGGTTGGGCAACGCCTTTTCTGTTGGTACCAGAAGTTGTGAACATTGATGACGAACATCTTGAAAAGCTTTGTTTAGCGACTGAGGCGGATGTGAAGCTCAATACGTTTTCTCCTTTGGGTATTTCATTTTGGAATCTTCTAACGTCGGCCAGTGAACACGTGCGATTAGCTCGTATTCAGGCAGGGGCTCCGGGCAGTCCGTGTCCGAAAGGTTTCTTGATGTGCAATAACAAGTTATCGGATGTGCCGTATTGCCCAGCTTCTCGCGATTACCTCAAAGTGAAACTGCCAGAAATTGAAAAATTGGATGTTTCAGATCAACAAAAAGATTTGATGAAACAAGAGCTTATGAACAAGGCTTGCATTTGTCATGATTTGGCTGGGAGCGCCACTTTGAAATACGGTATTGATAAAAAAGCGACGATGGCTATTTGTTGTGGGCCAAATATTGTGAATTTTTCTAAAGTCGTATCGCTTGAAGAGATGGTTAATCATATTTATGGGCGGATGGCTTCATTGGCGGGGAACAAGCGTCCTCATATGTTTATCAAAGAGTTAATGATTCACATCGATTATCTTCAAAATGAAGTTCGAAAGTCATTGAATGGTTTGTTGGTAAGGCCTCAAGCTAAATTACATGAAGTTAAAGCCAATCTCTTTAAGAGCATTGAGTACTATCAAAGTCTTTCTGAAGAGCTCTTTCATGAAAAAAAGGATAATTTTTTGGCATTACTCAACCAGCTTAGTCAAGAATTATCTGCTATCCCTGTATAGAGACGCACTGAATTGCATTTTTTCGCTATGAGCCTAAAGGAATCCTGAGGTTGGTTTTCCTTTTGCAATCGGTTTTCTTTGTCATTAGAATGCGCCGCTTTTTGGCCAGGGGCCGCTATTTAACTATTTTTTCGAGGTGAGTTTTTTCATGCCAGGTATTCGAGTAAAAGAAAATGAACATATAGAAGCAGCAATGCGACGTTTTAAACGTATCTGTGAGAAAGCAGGGGTGATTTCTGAAATGCGTCGCCATGAGTTTTATGAAAAACCAAAATGGATTCGGAAACGTAAATTAGCCCAAGCTAAAAAACGTCTGCAAAAAAAGCTTTCTCGCGAAGTGCCTCCACCTATTCGTGGCAGTAAAGCTGGTACTAAAAAGAAAAAGAGCAGAATCAAAACTAGAAAAGCCGATTGATTTTTGAAAACACCTAACGAGTAACTTCTTACGATGTCTCTGAAAACCCGTCTTCAAGAAGATATGAAAAATGCTATGCGTGCGCAGGATAAAGGGCGTCTCTCTATCCTGCGTTTTTTGCTTGCGGCGATGAAACAACGTGAAGTAGATGAACGCATTGAGTTAGATGACATGGAAGTGCTGAAAGTCATCGAAAAATTGGTTAAGCAACACCATGACTCTGTTGAGCAATACAAAAATGCAGGGCGCGAGGAGTTGGCGGAAAAAGAGTTGTTTGAACTCGATATTTTAAAGAGTTATTTGCCAGAACCTTTCAGTGACGCAGAAATCTTAAAATTAATTCAAGAGGCCATACAGACAACACAAGCCGATTCAATGAAGGATATGGGCAAGGTCATTAATTGCCTCAGACCTTCCATTCAGGGACGTGCGGACATGAGTATGGTCAGCGCGAAAATTAAACAGTTATTGTCTGAATAAATTCATATGTCACCTCGCCTTCCTCAATCTTTTATCGATGAGGTGCTGTCACGTGTTGATATCTTAAGCATCATCGAATCTCGTGTGCCGCTTAAGAAAAGCGGCGCAAATTATTCTGCTTGTTGTCCTTTTCATCAGGAAAAAACCCCTTCGTTTATGGTGAGCCCTTCAAAACAGATCTTTCATTGTTTCGGATGCGGGAAGGGCGGTACTGCCATTTCTTTTCTTATGGAATATGAGCACTTGAATTTTATGGAGGTCATAGAGCTTTTGGCTGCACAAACAGGTTTGGAGCTGCCAAAAGAACATGTGGGTTACAAAAAAACAGACGAACAACAGCAGTTGTATCAATTGATGCGACAAGCCGCTGCTTATTTTTATAAGCAGCGTGGACAATCTGAAACCGTGATGCGCTATATCAAACAACGCGGGCTGACAGATGACATCATGAGATCTTTTGGTGTTGGGTTTGCTCCTTCGAATCCTGAACCGTTGTTAGATATTCTGCGCAAACAAGGAGCGTCTCATGATCTATTAACGAAGACAGGTTTGTTCGTGCAAACGGATCGAAAAACGTATCGCAGCCGTTTTAGAAATCGTTTGATGTTTCCTATTCGTGATCGTAGAGGGCGAATCATCGCGTTTGGCGGTCGTGTGCTGCAGTCTGAAGATCAACCAAAGTATCTCAATTCACCGGAAACCCCGTTGTTTCATAAGAGCAATGTTTTGTATGGTTTGTATGAAGCGCTTGCTGCAACTCGGCAATTAAATCGGCTCATCGTTGTGGAAGGGTATATGGACGTTGTGTCGTTAGCACAACACGGCATGACAGAAGCTGTTGCGACTTTAGGGACGGCGGTGACTGTAGACCAAGTGCAGCGTTTGTTTCGTGTTTGTAAGACAATCGTGTTTTGTTTCGATGGCGATGCGGCGGGTCGAAAAGCCGCTTGGCGTGCTTTAGAGGTGTTGTTTTCATCTATTCAGGATACATGGCGACCCAAATTTGTGTTTTTACCTGAAAGTGAAGACCCGGACAGTTTTGTACGTCGTTATGGAAAGGAAAAATTCGAAGCATTACTGGATGCGGCGCAAGATTTTTCCAGTTATTTCTTTGAAGCGTTACACCATTCGTATTCAACCGAGACCGTCGATGGCCGTGCGCAATTTGCGACTCAAGCGATGCATTATTTAAATCTCATGCCGGATCTTTTGTTGAAAGAAGTGCTGTTGGAACAATTGAGCACCCTTGTGCAGATGCCGCTGGATAAGTTGACCAAGTTTCTTGTGACAAGAGAACAGCCTTTAGTCGAGCAGCAAATGACGGAGCTTCATCTCGATCCTTCGTTGCAAAAGATATTGATGTTGTTAATCCAAAACCCCAAGTTGGTCTCGAAAATGGAGCATGCAACTCTCTGCCAGGTTCGTAAGGATTCATCTGGATTGTTAAATCAATTAATCGTATTTATTCAAGCGCATGAAGACGTTACGACGGCTACGATTCTTGAATATTGGCGCGAGAAGCCTTATGCAGATTTGGTGTATCAATTAGCTGTTCAAAACTATCTATTGGATTTGCAAACGTTAGAAAATGAATTTCAAGACACATTAAAAAAACTTGGTCAATTGGACCGAGAATTGCAAATCGAAAGCCATCTGAAAAAAGCGCGAGCACAGGGCTTAAGTGAAGAAGAAAAGAGTGCATTGATGCAGTTACTGAAGGACCAAGCATAGAGACACTATTTATCGTGCCACAAAATGCCTCCTCTTCTCGAAGGCTTAGATGAGAGCGTAATTTTAATGGTAGCCCTGGCTAAAACGGGGATTCAGAAAGAAGAATTGAAAATCAATGCTATATTTCAATAGATTGTTTTGGAGATAAAGAAGACTCGAATACATCCGTAATTAAACGGAGCGAACTGGCTTCCAAAACTCCGATGGTTATAATGCGCGACCCGCGCTCATGCTCAACTTTGATACAGGTAAATTATGGCAACACGATCAAAAAAAACCGCTACAGCTACAAAAGAGAAAGCGACTAAGCAGGAAACAGCTCAGAAGAAGATTACTAAGAAAGAGCCGGCTAAAACACGTTCTAAAACAGCTAAAAAAACGCAGGAAGTGAAAACTGAGAAGAGAACGGTTTCCAAAAAGAAAGCGACTACTGCTGTTAAAAAGAAAGCAGCTTCTACGACCAAGCAAATAACGAGTACAAAAAAGACAGCGTCTGCTGCTAATAAAAAAGCAAGCGCAAAGCAGGTAACGGCTGCTGATAAAAAAGTTGATGCTCCGAAGAAGACCACCAAAAAAACAGAAAAAAGCACGAGCACTCGAACAAGAAAAACGAAAACGGAATCGTTAACCGAGAAAGAGGCTGTTTCCAAAGAAACAGCAAAGTCTAAAAAAATACCTAAAACTTTATCAAAGACTGTTACGAACAAAGAACGTGCTCGCCTCAAAATTGCCGCATTGCAAAAGAGTATGCGAGAAGAATTTTTGGAAGATGACGAACAACAAGACATGAAAAAGTCGTTGTTTGAAATGGCTCGTGAACAAGCTTATCTCACGGTGACTCAAATTCATGACTATTTGCCAGAGGATGTTGGAACAGAACAGTTAGAAAACATCATTGGCATTATTAATGATATGGGAATCCGTGTTTATGAAGTGGCTCCAGATGCAGAAATGTTGCAGTTGGCAAAAAATGAAGAAATCGCATCGGATGAAGATAAAGCGGAAATTGCTGCCGCAGCGTTGGCGGCGGTTGATAATGAGTTGGGGCGTACAACCGATCCAGTCCGTATGTATATGCGAGAGATGGGAGCTGTCGGCTTGTTAACTCGGCAAGGTGAAATTGCCATTGCGAAACGTATTGAAGAAGGCATTCGTCAAGTATTGCAAGCGCTTGCTCATCATTTTGATTCTGTTGAAGACATTCTGATGCAATACGAAAGATTGTCTGCAGAAGAAACGGGAAAAATTACTGACATCATTACAGGGTTCGTAGATTTGGTACCGGAAGAACACGATGAATCTGAAGCTGAAGAAAAAAAAGAAGAAGAAAGCGAAAATGCTACAGATGGTGATGAAGGTGCAGAAGAGGATGAAGCTGAAAATTCTTCAAGTGATGATGGAGCCACGACCACTGAAGAAGATACCGGGCCGGATCCTGTTATTACGGCGCAACGCTTTGCGGATTTGAAGTCGGCTTTGAAGTCAGCAAAAAATGCAGAAAAAAAATACGGGCGGCATCATGAACGAGCAAGTAAAAAGCGAGAGGCTCTGGCAAACGTCTTTATGGAATTCAAATTAACGCCTCGTCAATTTGAACGTTTGTCCCGCAAGATGCGTGGATTGTTATCGATGATTCGTGTTCATGAGCGTTCCATCATGAAATTGTGTGTTCATAAAGCCAAAATGCCTCGTAAGGTATTTATTAGTACTTTCCCTGGGAATGAAACGAATCTTGCTTGGTTAGAGCAACACATGGAAAGTCGTGAACCGTTTTCTAGTGTTTTAGAAATTCATGCGACTGACATTAGACGTGCTCAACGCAAGCTGACTGAATTAGAAACGTTGGCAAATGTTACCGTTTCCGGAATTAAAGAAATCAATCGTCGTATGTCGATTGGTGAAGCACGAGCACGACGCGCTAAAAAAGAAATGGTCGAGGCCAATTTACGTTTAGTAATTTCTATCGCGAAAAAATACACCAATCGCGGATTGCAATTTTTAGATCTTATTCAAGAAGGCAACATAGGTTTGATGAAAGCGGTCGATAAATTTGAATATCGACGCGGATATAAGTTTTCGACTTATGCCACTTGGTGGATTCGTCAGGCCATCACACGTTCTATCGCGGATCAAGCGCGAACGATTCGTATTCCTGTGCATATGATTGAAACGATCAACAAAATGAATCGTATCTCCAGACAAATTTTGCAAGAGCGAGGACAGGAGCCTTCACCGGAAGAATTAGCAGAATTAATGGAAATGCCGGAAGACAAAATCAGGAAGGTGCTGAAGATTGCGAAGGAACCTATTTCGATGGAAACGCCGATTGGTGATGATGATGATTCACATTTGGGGGATTTCATTGAAGGGAGCGTTGAAGCGCCTTTAGAGGCTGCGACTGCAGAAGGTTTGCGTGAAGCGATGCGCAGTGTGCTGGATACGTTAACGCCTCGTGAAGCAAAGGTTTTACGTATGCGCTTTGGTATCGATATGAATACAGATCACACGCTTGAAGAAGTGGGTAAACAGTTTGATGTAACACGTGAACGTATTCGTCAGATTGAAGCGAAAGCCCTACGCAAATTGCGACACCCAAGTCGTTCAGAACAAGTACAAAGTTTTCTAGACGAACTCGAGGAAGAATAGAGGGGCCAAACGTAGAGACGCGATGAATAAGCGTCTCCTCTAGGTAAGCACATTCTTTATTTACGTGCGGTAGATAAAGAAAGAAATTTGAATATCGCGAACAAGGTGGGGAGGGGGTATTTATAGAAATGGCTCGTCGGCCTTCGGCCTCCTGCGCTTTATTTTCTATAAATACCCCCTCCCCACCTTGTTCTTTGCAAGGAATCAATAACGTCATTTCATGCGCAGTGCTTCATCCCTCGGATGCTTGGTGTGAAATTTAACAAGGAGGTATTTGTTATGTTGCATCCCTTTATTTTTGAAACAGTGATGTTGTTGTGTTTCGGGGCTGCGTGGCCTTTTTCTATTTATAAATCCTATGTTTCCCAATCAAACCAAGGGAAAAGCCTTTATTTTTTGATCGTTATCTTTTTCGGATATCTAAACGGCATCATTTTTCAACTCATCATTGCCCCTCAAAAACACCTCGCATTAGGGGTGTTCATGTTAAACACCACGATGGTGCTCATAGACATCTTGCTATACATCCGAAACGCATGGGTTGTGGCTAAAGATTGATCGATTTTTATTGAAATAATCGGGAACAATGTATTAGAAATGAAAGAAAAGTGCTTTTTTCTTTCATTTCTAAATATAAAATTAAAGAAAAGGATCTCTTCCTTTAATTGCGGTCCTAGTAATTAAAGAATTTTTAATTACCATGCTAATAATTAAACAAAACGGCTATTTTCTTTAATTTCTTTCGCCGAAATTAAAGAAAACATCGTTTTTCTTTAATTTTTGGAGAGCTTAATGGATATCAAACAAAGAATTGGTCGTTATAGAAAAATTACAACGGCTCAGGAGCCTTATTTGGCATATATCCCTCTTGTTTTACCGCCAAATCCTTCATTGTATTTAGATGACATGCGTCCACTTTTGGAAAAGGCCAATGTTGCATTGGGTCGACTGGATGCTATTAGCAATTTTTTACCTGATCCAGAGTTGTTCCTTTATATGTACGTCCGTAAAGAAGCGGTGCTTTCTTCTCAAATAGAGGGAACGCAATCTTCATTGTCTGATCTGTTGGCGTTCGAAAATAAGGAAGTTCCAGGGGTTCCTATCAATGATGTGGTTGAAGTCTCTAATTATGTCGCAGCAATGACATATGGCATTCAACAATTGCATGAAGGTTTTCCGCTTTGTTTGCGATTGATTAAAGAGATCCATGGGATCTTGTTAAGTCGTGGGCGAGGAGAAAACAAACAGCCCGGTGAATTTCGTCATTCACAAAATTGGTTGGGGGGAACACGCCCTGGAAACGCTCGGTTTGTTCCGCCTCCACAGGACGAGATCATGAGCTTGTTGGATAACTTAGAAAAATTTATACATGACGAAAAAGGTTATTTCCCGACACTAATAAAAGCAGCTCTTGTCCATGTTCAGTTTGAGACGATCCATCCTTTCTTGGATGGAAACGGTCGAGTGGGGCGTTTATTAATTACTTTTATGTTGTGTGCAGAAGGACTTTTGCGTCAGCCTTTGTTGTATCTGAGTTTATATTTCAAGACGTACAGGCAGCAATACTATGATCATTTGCAGTCTGTAAGAGAAACAGGTAACTGGGAATCTTGGATTAAATTTTTTCTGGAAGGGATTATTGCGACAGTCAATCAAGCAATTCAAACAGCTCGTAAAATCATTGATTTGATTGCAAGTGATCGTAAAAAAATTGAATCGTTTGGCAGGAGTCGTTTGACTGTATTCAATGTGCATCAATATCTAGAAAAACATCCAGTGACAGATATCAAACAAATTGCTCAATCTTGTCATTTGGCGAGGCCGACAGTGACAAAAGCCATTAAAGCATTGGAAACGTTGGACATTGTTAAGGAAATGACAGGAAAGGCATGGGGTAAGCGTTATGTTTATCAGGAATATCTTGATATTTTGAATGATGGAATTGGGTTCTAGTGACAAAGGTTTTCATACAAGGAGGTATAGAGCTATGGAAAAACAGAAACATTATTTGAGTATGTTTGCTTTGGCGATGTTAAACGTCGCTGCGGTGATGAGTTTACGGGGTTTGCCGATGATGGCGGATACCGGTTTAAAAATGATTTTTTATTTATTGTTCGCTTCTTTTTTCTTTTTGATTCCCTGTGCGTTGATTTCCGCTGAATTGGCGACCGGCTGGCCGGAAGCGGGCGGTGTTTATCGTTGGGTCAAAGAAGCATTCGGTTCGCGTTGGGGGTTTGTAGCTATTTGGCTGCAGTGGATACAAAACGTTGTGTGGTATCCCATCGTGTTAGCGTTTGCCGCTGCATCTCTCGCGTATTTCTTTAAAGTTCCGAAGCTTGCTAATAATCATTGGTATACCGCGGGGGTTATTTTGGCAGTTTATTGGGCTGCGACTTTTTTAACTTTCAGAGGGCTGAAAGTAGCCGGTGCTGTAACCATGTTTAGTGTGCTGTTAGGCACTATTTTTCCGGGTGTTTTGATTATTGGGTTGGGAGTGGCCTGGGTTGTGAGCGGTCATTCATTGGCTTTCATGCACGGTTCTTTGCAATTCTTTCCTGATTTTTCTCATTTCGGCAACGTGGCTTTTCTGGCCAGTATTGTTTTGTTGTTCGCCGGTATGGAAGTTGGAGCCGTTCACGTGCGTGAATTGAAAAATCCAGCGGTGGATTATCCAAGGGCAATTCTGTTGGCGACGATCATTATCCTTTTGGTTTTCATCTTAGGGGCTTTGTCTGTTGCCGCTGTGTTGCCTACATCTGCGATTAGTCTGACAGCTGGCGTGATGGAGGCATTCCAAAAAATGCTGGCGGTGTATTCGCTGAATTGGTTATTGCCTGTCATCGGTCTTTTAATTGCATTAGGTGCATTGGGCGGTGTGATGGCATGGATTTCTGGGCCGAGTAAAGGTTTGTTGGCAACAGCAAAGAGCGGTGAGATTCCTCCCATTTTGGCACACACCAATAAACACGGCATTCAAACGCATATCCTCTGGATTCAAGGAGTGATCGTTACTTGCTTAGCGTCTTTGTATTTGATTATGGATAACGTGAGTAATGCGTTTTTCTTGTTATCTGTGATGACCATTACGCTGTATCTCGTAATGTATTTCTTATTGTTTGCTGCAGGTATTCGGCTGCGATATTCAAAGCCAAATGTACCTCGCGCTTATAAAATTCCAGGCGGTAATTTTGGCATGTGGCTGGTAGGAGGAATCGGTATGTTGGCGGTGTTGTTTGCTTTCTGTGTCGCGTTTATCCCACCGGCTGAACTGAAGATAGGAACTCCTGCATTGTATGTAGGTTTAGTGATCGCAGGGCTCGTCTTTTTTGTGGGTGCTCCGATTGTGATTCATGCATTTAAAAAGGAGTCCTGGTTGTCTCATCCGAACGTAAAGTCTTCGGATTAATTATTTGTAGTCATGCCCGCGAAAAGCTTGACCGTCATCCCCGCGAAAGCGGGGATCCAGTCACGCGGGAATGACGTAGGGCCGCGGGAATGACGAGAATCTGGATTCTTAGCTTACGCGGGAATGACGTAGGGCCGCGGGAATGACGCAGGGCCGCGAGAATGACGGAAGAGTTATCAATCAAAAGGAGAAAGGAAATGTCTACACTCAAAAAAATTAAGGATTTAGATACAGAAGAGTTGTTGATTTCGACTTATGGATCACGGGATTTCGATCATCCTGTGCCGAAATACAAAATCCCAGAGAAAGAAATGCCCGCCAAGCATGCCTACAGTTTGGTGCATGACATGTTGATGTTGGATGGGAATTCACGTCTCAATTTAGCGACGTTTGTATCGACATGGATGGAAGATGAAGCGCGTCAATTGATGTCCGAAACGTTCGATAAAAACATGATTGATAAAGACGAATATCCGCAAACAGCGGAAATCGAAATGCGTTGTGTCAGCATGTTGGCTCATTTATGGCATTGCGAGAAAGCAAACGACACGATCGGTTGTTCCACCATCGGTTCCAGTGAAGCGTGCATGTTGGGCGGGCTGGCGATGAAATGGCGATGGCGTCAAAGGATGCAGGCAAAGAATAAAAGAACCGATAAGCCGAATTTGGTGATGGGGATTAACGTGCAAATTTGTTGGGAGAAGTTCTGTCGTTATTGGGACATCGAAATGCGACAAGTTCCGATGGCCCCTGGACGCTATAAATTAAACGCTGAAGAAGCAATCAAGTTATGCGATGAAAACACGATCGGCATCATCGGCATTTTAGGAACGACGTTTACAGGCGAGTACGAACCGATCAAAGAGATCAATAAAGCGGTCGATAAACTCAATGCAAAAACCGGGTGGGAGATTCCGATTCATGTGGATGCCGCAAGCGGCGGGTTTATTGCGCCTTTCCTTCAACCCAAATTGGAATGGGATTTCCGTTTGAAGTGGGTGAAGTCTATCAACACGTCGGGTCACAAATACGGTTTGGTGTATCCCGGTGTAGGTTGGGTTGTGTGGCGTGACAAAGAAGAGTTGCCGAAAGATTTGATTTTCTATGTGAACTATTTGGGCGGAGAGATGCCTACATTTGCATTGAATTTTTCGAGGCCCGGCAATCAGATTGTGGCTCAGTACTATAACTTTCTGCGTTTAGGGAAGGATGGGTATCGCCGTGTACAACAAGTTTGTCAGGATGTGGCAAAACATCTGTCTTCTTCCATTGCAAAAATGGGGCCGTTTGAATTGCTGAGTGATGGCAGTGAATTGCCTGTTTTCTGCTGGAAATTGAAGAAGCCGATGAACTTTACGGTCTTCGATTTGTCGGAACGATTGCGTTATCACGGGTGGTTGATTCCAGCCTATACGATGCCTGCGAATTTAGAGGACGTGGCGGTTATGCGAATCGTAGTCAGAGAAGGGCTCACGTTTGAGTTAGCGAATCTGTTAATCAACGACATCAAAAAAGCAGTCGAACACTTTGAAACCCAATCCGGACAAGCCAAGCAAGTCACGGATGAAGACAAAAGCAAGAAGGGTGGTTTTCATCATTAACGTTTTTTTCTCTCGTCATCCCCGCGAAAGCGGGGATCCAGAATTTATATATTTTCTGGATTTCCGCCTACGCGGAAATGACGGTTTTTATGATCCAACCAAAACAACGTTCCAGCGATCACACCTATTGGCAGGGCTACAAAATTTAGAATCGGAATCATGGATAAAAGCGCCATGCTAAGACCGAAACTCATGCTTGTTCCATAATGCTTTCTTAAAAATGAACGAACGTCTTTAAAGGATCGTTTGTGGTTGTCCATCGGAAAATCAATGTATTCGACGGCCATCATCCAGCAGGCAAAGATGAACCACAGAATGCTTGCGATTACATTGACGACAGGAATTAAAAAGAGAATCAACAATAGGACGGCACGGGGAACGTAATATTTAATTTTTTCCCATTCTCGCAAGAAGGATCGTTTCATTTCACGCAGGAGTTCTTTTAGGTTGTTTGTTGAATCCGGTTTTTCGCCCTTAACCAGAGTTTCTACTTTTTCTGCAAGCAGGCTATTGAACGGTGCTGCAATGAGGTTTGCAAAGATCGTGAAGGTATAAACGATCACGAGGGAACTGGTTAGGAAAAAGAGCACGTAAAACAACCATCGCAACCAACGTAACCAGGAAGGGAACCAAGCCGCGAAATGCCCGATGAAGTAAAAACCAGTCACCATCCACAAGCTAAAGAACAGCGCATTGACGAGGATGGGAATAATGACAAACCGCTTAATGCCTGGTGCAAACAACAAACGAAACGCTTTCAAAATGTAAATAAACGCTTTCATGGTGATTCCTATGTTTTGTCATCCGCGAACATTTCTGCCGTCATCCCCGGGCATTCCCACAGTCATCCCCGGGCATTCCCACAGTCATCCCCGGACATTCCCACAGTCATCCCCGGACATTCCCACAGTCATCCCCGAACATTCCCACAGTCATCCCCGGACATTCCCACAGTCATCCCCGAACATTCCCACAGTCATCCCCGAACATTCCCACAGTCATCCCCGCGAAGTGTGCGATAGCGGCACATAGGTAACACTCAGAACGGCACATAGGTAACACTTAAAATTGGCATAACTAGACCACAAAGAGGAAATAGTTATGCCCTGG
>Ga0180009_10002901_pt1 | contig 19896 bp, 22 predicted proteins | sample OS_PC_MetaG_FD_123537 | JGI IMG/M metagenome (GOLD analysis project Ga0180009, IMG submission 123537) | Groundwater microbial communities from the Aspo Hard Rock Laboratory (HRL) deep subsurface site, Sweden - OS_PC_MetaG | ecosystem: Environmental > Aquatic > Deep subsurface > Groundwater...
CTAGTATCTGACGGACTTTTTCTAAATCATTTGGCTCTATCAAAAGGTCAACGTCTTGGGTAAATCGAGGTTCTGCATAAAATGCCATTGCTACGCCACCAACAAGAGCATACCTTATTTTTTCACGTTCAATATGTTTTATTATTTCTGTAAATTCATCGAAAATGTTCATCGGTTTCTTCCCGTTATTGTTTTTGAAGCACATACGCCCAGGATCAACTGCACGAAAGCCGGCCATGGCATTTTAATTTGCATAACATAGGTAAATACGCTGTAAAAATTTTCTTGTACAGCATGTGTTTGAATTTCCCCATTATTTTACACTTTGTATTCTGATATTGTAAACAGTTTACTCGATTTTATCGATCCTTAGCCCGGATATTTCACGATGCGGGTTAGCGCAGCATATTGAAATACCAGCAAATAATTTTCTGTCCGAAGAAAATGTAAGTGATGGCGCCGATGGACAGAAACGGACCGAAGGGAATCGCAAATTTCATGTTTTTGCCTTTGACCAGCATGACCGCCAAACCAACCAGGGTACCCACGGCCGAAGAAACAAATATCGTAAATAAAACACCTTTCCAAGCGACAATGGTTCCGATCATCGCCAGCAGCTTGATATCGCCGCCCCCCATACCTTCCTTACGGGTCAGCAGGTGATAGGCCCAGCCGACAATCAGCAGGCTTCCGCCACCGGCCAGCAAACCTAAGACCGAATCTATAAACGTCACTCCCGGCAGCGCCAGGGCGGCGACAAGGCCGAGGGGAATGCCGGGGATGGTGATGGCATTCGGGATGATTTTATGGTCGATATCGATAAAGGTTATGACCAAAAGCGCTGCAATAAAAATAAAATAGATGAGGCCTTCAAAGGTTAAACCAAAGACAAGAAAGACACTGAGAGCAACGCCTCCGGCCAGCGTTTCCACCAGCGGATAGCGAAAAGATATCGGCGCACGGCAGTGGCGGCATCGTCCTTTCAGCCACAAATAGCTGAAGACAGGAATATTATCGTAATACCGTATCATGCTGCCGCAGCTCGGACACACCGAGCGTGGCGGATCGGCAATCGACTTGGACATCGGAAGCCGAAAGATGCAAACGTTCATGAAACTTCCGATGCACATGCCGAATAAAAAAATATAAATTGCAGTTGCCAGATCTGACGTCATCAATAATTGCACCTAATAAAATTCATTTTAGGTCAGAAATAATCTAATTTGTCTGCGTGTGTCTGTGGCTATAAAATAGTTTGGACACTAATGCATCCAAATGAATAAAAGCAAAAACTGTGAGTTTTTGCAAATCAAGTTTGATGAAAACCAATAACCTCGTTGAGCGTTCATTGTCAAATTGAGGTCAAAGCGTCTTGAATTTATGTTTCGATCGGTGTAATATGTTGAGCGTACAACCCATGAACGTTAAGCAATTCCGATATTCACCGGATAATCTCAGCTACCTGATCTTTGGAAAAGACCTTGCGGTCGCCATTGACGGCGGGGCTGCCGAGGCGATCCTTGCGTTTATTGCCGACAAGGGACTGAATTTAAAATATGTAACCAACACACACGCTCACGCCGACCACACCGTCGGCAACCAGCGGCTCCTGGACGGTTCGGGCGCCGTTTTTATAGATAACAACACCTTGCGCAAAAACCGGTTCTTCGAACTGGAGGGCGCCAGGATAGTCGTTTTACATACGCCGGGGCACACGCTGGATTCCGTCACCTTTCATCTTGACAACACGCTGATTACCGGCGATACGCTCTTTAACGGTACGGTCGGGAACTGTTTTTCCGGAGACCTGCAAGGCTTTTACCGATCGATCAAAATGTTAATGGCGTTTCCCGGCGAGACAGTCATTTATGCCGGACATGATTATGTTTCCGAATCCATGGCCTTTGCCAGGGCCTTCGAGCCCGGCAACAGGCATATTGATGCTTTTTTGGAAAATTATGACCCGACGCATGTTCAGTCGACGTTGCACGAAGAATTCAAAGTCAACCCCTATCTTAGATTTAACGATGAAAACATCGGATCGATTCTAAGGGCAAGAGGGTTGCCGGTAGCGTCGGAATATGAGCGCTGGGCATCAATGATGTCCGTCGAATAGTTTCCACCATAGCTGAATAAGTGATGACAAGCTGCTAAAACCATTGGAAATCCTTGCTTCAAAATTTGAAGGACCCGAGAAGAAACTCGAAATCATTTTATTCTCGTCTCAACCCGGGCTGCGAGACAACCCCGATGGGCGCTGGGACAAGGTTGTTCAAACCAGCCAGGCAGAAATTATCAGTAAGATATCAAACGATTATCTGGATGCATACCTGCTTTCGGAATCGAGTCTTTTTGTATGGGAAGACCGCATCCTGATGATCACCTGCGGACAGACAACGCTCATAAATGCCGTTTCTGAAATCCTGGGTTTTGTGGATAAACGCAAAGTGGCTCTGGTGTTTTATGAACGCAAAAATTTCATGTTTCCCCAGGAACAACCTGCCGACTTTGAAGACGACGTGGCCCGCATGGAACAATATTTTCCCGGCAAGAGCTACCGGCTGGGACCGGCCAACCATGATCATGTTCACGTTTTTTATTCATCTCACGCCAAAATAACCGTTCAGCAGGATGTCACCCTGCAGGTCCTGATGCACGATTTAGACCCTTCGGTAACCGAGATCTACTTTCAGGGCAACAATTGCACCGGGAATCACGTTTTGGAGTGCAGCGGGCTTTGCCGGGTCTTTCCCCAGATGGATACCGACAACCATGTGTTTACGCCCTACGGTTTTTCCGTGAATGGTATTCATGCACAACATTATTTTACGGTTCATGTCACCCCGCAGCCCGAAAGGTCTTATGCCAGTTTTGAAACCAATGTCATCAAAAGCGACTATTCCGGAACTATTGCCAAAGTCGTAAGCCTGTTTAAACCTGAAAAATTCTCTGTATTGCTCACAACCGGCATGGACGATCGAGACCCTCAGCTCCATCATATGGTGATCGATACAGCCGCAGGGTATAACGTTACGGAAAAGAGCCTGTACGAATTCGATTGCGGTTATGCGGTAACGTTTTTTAATTATATAATGAACTTTGAAGATGGTTGACTCATCGCTTTGCTTTTTCTTATAGATGACGAAGCGTTGCCCCCTCGAGAGGTGTTGAATTAAGCCCATAGGGAGAATGCATGGATACGAGTCAATACTTGAGCACGAATAGCAAAGCCGGCCTCTGGATAAACGATATCCACAAAAACATGGTGGCGTTGGGCTTTAAAGTTGAAAAGACGCTCTTTTCAGGCCGGAGCAAGTTCCAGCAGGTCGATGTGGTCCAAACCGCCGGCCACGGCGCCATGCTCCTTAATGACGGTATTGTCCAGCTTTCTGAAAGGGATGAGTTCATCTACCATGAAATGATCGCTCACGTACCCTTTTTCGTGCATCCTGCCCCCCAGCGGGTGCTTGTCATCGGCGGCGGAGACGGCGGCACGGTCCGGGAAATTCTCAAACACCGGTCGATCACCCGGGTCGTTATGGTAGAAATAGATGAAATGGTGGTCCAGGCTAGCCGCCGGTATCTGCCTTCGGTGAGCTGCGCTTTGGATGATCCGCGCCTTGAACTGCGCATCGAAGACGGGATCAAGTTTGTAAACCATACCGACGAGCGCTTCGACGTAGTTATCGTCGATTCCACCGATCCGATCGGTGTGGCGCAACCGCTGTTTAATCAGGAATTTTATCAACAGGTTGCCGCCGTACTCGCAGCGGACGGCATCATGATTACCCAGGCTGAATCGCCATTTTACGATCACGACATCCAGCATACCATGTTTATGAACCAGCGGCCGTTTTTTAAAAAACTTCATATCTACCTGTTTTGCAGCTTAACTTACCCGGGCGGCTGCTGGGGTTTCGGATACGCCTCTAAGGGACTGTGTCCACTCAAGGATTTTGATCCCGGCCGGGTTGAGAAAGCAGGGATTGCAACCCGATATTACAACGCCGGGATTCACCGGGCCGCTTTTATGCTGCCGACTTTCGTGCAGGAAAATCTCGCCCGGGTGATAGATCCCTTTTCCTGGTAGTATAAAATTGCGGTGCGATTTTATTGAACGCGGCCTGGCCGCTTTGAAAAAAGGAAACGGAAAAGCAGGTGCAATGAAGATGGATGAATTTACAGCGGTGCCTCCAGGGGATGCTGCCTTTAAAGATTCTCCGATCGACCCTGAATCCATGCTGGAAAACGTCCGCAGAATTGCAGAACGGTTTTTCGAAGGGGCCCGGGGCAGTCACGACTGGGATCATACGCTACGGGTGTTCCGGTTGTGCAGTCGCATCGGAGCTAAAGAAGGTGTTAACATGTCTGTATTGCTGGTTGCGGCTTATCTGCACGACATTGGCCGATGCTACCAGGATGCTTCCAGCGGCGCCGTATGCCACGCCGAAAAAGGCGCCGAAATGGCGATACCCATTGTGTCGGCACTCCCGCTTTCGGAAAAGCAAAAACAAAACGTTGTTCATTGTGTGAAATCCCATCGGTTCCGGGGAAACCATGAGCCCCGGACAGCCGAAGCAAGGGTCCTGTTTGATGCCGATAAGCTCGATGCCATCGGTGCGGTCGGAGTTGGCAGGGCGTTTCTCTTTGCCGGGGAAGTGGGGGCTCGGTTGCACAGTTCTGAAATAGATGTTGAAAAAGCACCGCCCTATTCAAAAGATGATACCGGCTACCGGGAATATAAGGTAAAACTTAGCAAAATCCGGGATCGAATTTTGACACAAACAGGCAAAAAATTGGCCAATGAGCGCCATGATTTTATGGAGCAGTTCTTTAAACGATTTATCAAAGAATATGGAGGGGAAAGGTAGGTCTTATGAGCATTAACATTGTTGAAAAGATTGATGATCTTGTAAAGGTGCGGCACGTGCTTGCCAGCGTTTCCGACAAAAGCGGGCTGGAGACGTTCATCCCTGAGTTGCTCAGGATAAATCCAAAGATAAAAATTTTTTCTACCGGCGGGACTTTCGCCAGGATTAAGGAAATTCTCGGCCAAGCAGCGGCAACCTGCCTGACCCAGGTTTCGGATTACACCGGCCAGCCGGAAACCCAGGGCGGCCTTGTTAAGACGCTCGATTTTAAAATTTATCTAGGACTTCTAACCGAGACATATAACGACGCCCACCAGGATGATCTGCAACGAACCGGTTCGGTTCCGATTGATATGGTAGTCTGCAATCTGTATCCGTTTAAGGAGACGATCTTAAAAAAGGGAGTAACGGTCGAACAGGCTCGAGGGAATATCGATATCGGAGGACCGTGCATGATAAGGGCTTCGGCCAAAAATTATTTAAGGGTGGCTGCGGTGGTCGACCCGTCAGACTACAAAACGATTCTATCCGAAATGAAATCAACGCAAGGCTCGATATCCTTGCAGCTCCGTTACCGTCTGGCACAGAAGGCATTTAATCATACGGCCGTCTACGACCGTACCATTGCAGATTTTTTAAGCTCCAGAACGGTTGAAGATGTGAAGGCCTGCTACCCGGGTTAACCCGAATTTTTCATGACAAATTTATCCCGAATTTAGTAACGATTGACAAACATTAGGATATTCACGGCTTGCACTATAACTGACGGATACTCTCTGTTGATGTTAACGACACGGCAAAGGAGAAGAATATGACTGAAGATTTGAAGAAAATGTATCGGACCATCATGGACGACCACTTCCCGCCCAAGATGGAGATTAGCTTCGTGGACCAGATTAAGCGACAGACCCTTTTCTATGAAAAAGTGTCCTGGATCATCGACGGCCTCCGGAAAGGATTGCGCTACGGTGAAAACCCCGGCCAGGAAGCGGCCCTCTACAAGCTGGTCAACGGCAATCTGGTGCTGGGGAATGCCGAAACGATTCAGCCGGGCCAGTATCTGGCATCAGACATCGAGCTGCTGCAGTCCGGCAAACACCCCGGCAAAACCAATTTGACCGATGCAGACAACTCCCTGAACATTCTGAGGTACTTCGTGGACAAACCCACGGTGGTCATCGTCAAGCACAACAACCCCTGCGGCGTCGCCCGGGCCGACACCCTGGAACAAGCCTATATCAAGGCCAATATGGCCGACCGGGTGGCGGCCTTCGGCGGATGCATCGCTTTGAACCGGGCGGTTGACAAGGCAACGGCCCAAGCCGTTGCCAATCAATATGCCGAAGTTGTGGTCGCTCCCGATTTTGAAGAAGGCGTCATGGCTATTTTTGAAAAGAAAAAAAACTTAAGGGTCATCCGTATCGGCAACATGGATCGACTCCAGAACTTTGTCGGCCAGCGATGCGTGGAATTCAAGAGCCTGATCGACGGCGGCCAGATCGTGCAGTGGTCTTTTGTGCCGGCTTCGCGCACCCCGGCGGATCTCAAAATTGCCGAATGCCAATACAAGGGTAAAACATACCGGGTCAATCGGGAACCCACGGATCAGGAATATGACAATCTGCTCTTCGGCTGGCTGGTCGAATCGGGAATTACATCCAATTCAGTCATTTATGTAAAAGACGAGGTGACCGTAGGTATCGGAACCGGCGAGCAGGACCGGGTCGGTGTGGCTGAGATTGCAAGGGATAAGGCTTACCGGAAGCTTGCAGACCGTTATTGCTTTGAAACCCACGGCATTTCTTACAACGATATGAAAGACAACGATAAAAAAGCCAAGATCGACAAAAAGGTGGCTGCTGAAAAAGGCGGCCTGATCGGCGCATCCATGGTCAGCGATGCATTTTTCCCCTTCAGGGACGGCATAGATGTCGGGCTCAGAGAAGGTATTTCCTCCGTGATCCAGCCCGGCGGGTCTGAAAACGACTACCAGTCCATCGAAGCCTGCAACGAAGTTGGCGCTACCATGGTATATACGGGACAAAGAAGCTTCAAGCACTAGTCTGCATATCCCATGAAAACAACTCATTGCGTCACATATTCTGACTCAAAAAGCTTGGCGGCCGTTCCTGCGGCTTTCCGGCCTCAACTTCTCGGGAGAAAGAAATCATTCTAAAAAGAGTTCCGTAACCCGAATTTTTTATAAAACTTTTTAATAACAAAATGTTAAACAAAAAGGAGAAAATTATATGGCCGTAATCACGATCAGCAGGGATTTGGCATGCGGCGGCAGAAAAATCGGACGTATACTCGCCACACGACTCGGCTATCAGTACGTTGACAAGTCTCTTTTTCAAAAAATTGCCGAAGACCTGAATGTGTCCGAAAAAACCTTGGAATCCTTTGAAAAAAGTAGAGAATACCGGATATCTAACATTTTCTCGAAATTATACAGCAAGCACTATATCGAGCGCATTGTCGGATACGATAAAAGCGTCGTCGAGGAGCAAGAATATCAAAACAGCTTGAAAAGGCTTATCTTGGAAGTGGCCCAGGAAGATAATGTGGTGATTATCGGGCGAGGAGCCTGTTTTTTCTTAAAAGACATGGAGAACTGCTTTCGTTTTCGCCTGGTTGCTTCCATGGCTTGGCGCAAAAAACACGCCGTGAAAGAGCTGGGGATATCTGATGCGCAGGCTGAAACAATCCTGACGAAAAGTGATAAAAACCATCTTTGGTTCCACCGTACAATATGTGGGGAGGGCTTTGACAGCCCGTTGTTGTTTCATTTGACCTTGAACATGGACGTTATCCCTGCTGAAAAAGCGGTTGATATTATGATGTCGGTGGTGAATCTGAAAAAGCAAAAATAAAAGGGATGGGCCTCATGGCATAGAAGGCCTGCACATGGTTTAATCGCAAGATTTGATTTTCGCTTAAAGGGTAAAAAATGAAAAGCATAAAATCAAAAAAAGGTTGTGGGATGAAACTATCCAAAATTTCGGGTTGATCGGTCTGGCAATTCTGCTGCTTAGCATCTCACTGGTATTTATTTTAAAATTTGCGATTACGGACCGTTTAAGTCAAATTACAGAACATTTTTCAGATACCGAAAAGCAGAAAGAAGGGGTTAAAATCGGATACATTGAGATCGGGGGCCGGGATGAAATCGCTACGCTGACCGGCAGTTTTAACAAATTAGGTTGTCGGGTTTTTATAGCCGGGGGCGGAAAAGAAGCCGTTGAGCTTTATAAAGCAAATAAGGACGAGATCGATTTGGTCATCCTTGATATGATCATGCCGCAGATGGGCGGCAGCGATACGTATGACCGGTTGAAGGCGATCAACCCTAATGTTAAAGTACTCCTTTCAAGCGGGTATAGTGTCAATGGCCAGGCCACCAGGATACTGGAGCGCGGTTGCAGCGGGTTTATCCAAAAACCTTTTTATTTGATTGATTTATCAAAAAAATAAGGGAGATATTGGACAAAGATTAATTTTTTTTAAGTCCGCCTGTCTGCATTTTTCCAAAAGATGGCCCTTGATCCACCGAATCCGAAACCCCGCTTTATTCCATTCTTTTTTTCCATTTGGAGGTTTTACGAATGGACCCAAAACCAACCTATAAGGAATTGGCGCAGCGGATTGCAGCGCTTGAAAAAGAAGTCGCTGAATACAAACAGGCTGAGCATAAACTTCATCTCTTCGAAACCGTTATCGACGCATCAAAGCAGGAAAGTGCTGAGCTGTTCAGAAATATTTATGAAAAATCCCCAATTGGAATTGAAATCTATGACCCCCAAGGCCGATTATTGCATGTTAATGACGCCTGTTTGGAAATGTTCGGCATTTTAGATCCGGCAGAAATCCAAGGGTTTTGTCTCTTTGAAGATCCTAATTTGCCCGCTATCAAAAAAGAGAGGCTGTTTAAAGGCGAAATAATCAGATATGAAGTGGCGTTTGACTTTGAACTGGTCAAAAAGAAACGGCTGTATCGCACGACAAAATCCGGCATCGCTTACCTTGATGTGATCATTACTCCGTTCGGTATAAGCAAGGAAAGGTCTTTGGGCGGTTATTTGGTTCAGGTCGTAGACAACACCCTGCGGAAGCTGGCGGAGGAAGCGTTACAAAAGGCCCACAGCGAGCTTGAAAAGCGTGTTGAGGAACGAACAGCGGAGTTGGTCAGGCAAATAGAAGATCGCCAGCGCATGGAGGAGGCCTTGCATTTTACCCGCTTTGCTGTCGACCGATCCTCAGACGCGGCCTTTTGGATGGGCTCGGATGCACACTTTATTTACGTAAACAAGGCTGCCTGTCTTAGCCTGGGCTATTCACAAGATGAATTGTTAAAGATGACGGTTCACGACATCGATCCGAATTTACCAAAAGAGGCTTGGCCGGATCATTGGTCAGAAATAAAGCGCCAGGGCTCTTTTGTATTGGAATCTCATCACCGCACCAAAGACGGCCGGATTTTCCCTGTTGAAATTTCGGTCAATTATATGAAATTCGGCGGCAAGGAGTATAACTGCGCCTTTGTGCGCGACATCTCGAAACGCAAGAATATCGAAGCGGCTATCCGGCTCAGCAAGCGGGAATGGGTATCTACCTTCGACGCCATGTCGGATTGGGTAAGCCTGGTCGACCTGAAGTGTCGGATACTGCGTTCGAATCGTGCCGGGGAAAAGTTCGTTAAGCTATCAATAGAAGAGATGATCGGCCGGGCCTGCTGCGAGTTGGTTCTTGGCACCCAAGGGCCGATTCCTGAGTGCCCGACCCCAAAAATGCTCCAAACCAATCAGCGTGAAACCATAGATCTTTATGCGCCCAACATGAATCGCTGGCTGAGGATCTCTGTTGACCCCGTAATGGACGAAGATAAGAATCCGGTTAAAGCCGTTTACATTGTCCGTGATGTCACCGAATTCAAAAAGATGGAAGAAGAGCGGCTGAAAGCCATGAAGCTTGAATCCATCGGGATTCTCGCCGGGGGCATTGCTCATGATTTTAACAACCTTTTGTCCGTGATCGTCGGCAATATTTCCCTGGCAGAAGATGACATTAAATCTGAGGTTGGAATTTCTGAAAATTTAAAAGCAGCCCAAACTGCCTGCTTGCGAGCACAGGAGTTGACAAAGCAGTTGATAACCTTTTCCAAGGGCGGATTGCCCATAAAAAAAATAGGCCCGATCGGAGATTTGATTCGAAAGACAACCAAAGCGATTCTGTCGGGTTCCAAAGTAACCTGTGATGTTATCATGCCGCCTGACCTTTGGCTGCTTGCTTTTGATGAAGATCAGATCAGGCTTGTCTTAAGAAACCTGATTGTTAACGCTCTGGAGTCCATGCCGGATGGAGGATCAATCCTTCTTAAGGCCGAAAATGTATCTATCGGTGCTGAAACCATCGTTCAAGGTTTAGTGTTATCACCAGGAAAATATGTAACGATATCGATCCGGGATCAGGGCATCGGAATTCCTGCGGAACATCTGGCGCTGATATTTGACCCGTACTTTTCAACCAAAGAGATGGGGCCTGAGAAAGGAATGGGCCTGGGGCTGGCGACGGCCTACTCCATTATCAATAAACATAACGGCCAAATCCTCGTGGAATCCGAGGTGAGTGTCGGAACCACCTTCACCATTTATCTGCCTGCATACGAAAAAGACGTTGAAAAAAGAACGCCCGAAAAAACAATTCATCCGGAAAAGGTTGCAGCCCGAACAGGAAGGATTCTTTTGATGGATGACGAAAAGATGATCAGGGATCTTGCCAAAAACATGCTGGAGCGGTTCGGTTTTGATACCGATGTTGCCAAAGATGGTGCCAATGCGATCAAATTGTATAAAAAAGCCATGGATTCCGGCAAGCCATATGATGCGGTTATCCTGGACTTAACGGTAAAAGAAGGGCTGGGCGGCAAAGACGCCGTCAAGAGCCTGCTGAAAATAGACCCTCAAGTCAAAGCGATTGTTTCCAGCGGTTATTCCAATGATCCTGTCATCACTGATTTTAAAGAATACGGTTTCATCGGTGCCCTGGCAAAGCCTTACAGCATGGAAGATCTGCATGATGTATTAAATAAGGTTACTAATGAATAAAAAATGTACGTGTAATAGAATTTCATCCGGCTTCCTGTCAGGATAAACATGCCGGTTTTTGTGAAAATATCAAGTTCAAGTTAGGATTTTCACAAACAGAGTCTTCTCAAAAATTTTCATGAATGTCCGGGTTAACACTTCTGTCATAGTAACATCTCCTTTTTAGATGTGAATCGTAACTATGCCGTTTGATACCTTGCAAAGCCCTCAACTATCTGTATCAATAGATATTTTGACGATACCTTTTGGATATCACCAAGCCTGTCATTTTGAAACCAGATTGAAAATATTTATGGACAGCCCTTCATATCAAATTGAATGCATTCAGGTTGAATGCATTCAGGGGGTCTTGACTTTGTTGGGCGTTCAACAACCTGGCATAGATTGACCCCCTGAATGGATAGATGCTTACCCGCACAGACGGAGTTCACGGCTTGTGAGAGTGAGATTGCCCGTTGATGAGAACTCTCCTATCATACAGGTAATTCGTTTCATGCCCTTAGCCAAAAGTGACCACCAAGCATCGAGAACATCAAAATGAAAGGCAGGTCTTCTGACTCCCGGTTCAACCTAATTTCTGCACCTTCCCATCCGGTTAAAACCAGACAGTGGCAAACGGCAGATTTCGTCACCGGTTACAGCGGCGGGACCGCTCCCGTCTTTCACGGGATTCCCTATTAAGCCCAAAATGGCACCTTGAATATTTTTTTAAACAATGTCAGAGCATCTGTCAAGAGGGGTTAAAGACGGTTTTCATATTCAGGAAACTGCTTGATAAAATGCCGGGTGCCATCTTCTTCTTCAACTTAGACTTGGGAACGTTCTGCATGAAGTGCCATACTAGGGAGACGCTTCATTACGCGTCTAATAATCTTCGCTGCAACAGGGACTGCATGTCACGACGGCCATCTACAATCAGCAGAACATAGACGTTCTTATCCATGACTCGGTAAATGATACGGTAAGGTTTGAAAAAGATCTCGCGGTATTCTCGAATCCCTAGCTCCAGCAGTTCTTTTGGATAGACTCCCCGCTCGGGGAATTCGGACAACTTAGAGAAGGTTGTCTCAATCTGTTCTAAAACATAGTCCGCTTTTCGAGGTGAATCATGTACAGCAATGTAATCATAAAGCTGGTTGAGATCATGTGCTGCGTCATTGGTCAGCAAAACCGCGAACGGCATCACCGATTCTCCCGCCGTTCGCGAAGGCGATTTATCACATCCTCAGCTGGTAAAACCTTGCCTTCTTCAACCTGACGTATTCCGAGTGACAGAATTTTCAGGAGAGCAATGGTTTGCTGGGTTTCCTCGTAGCTTTCGATGTTTTGAATGACCACTTTGGCTTTGCCATTCTGGGTGATGATAAGTGGCTCCTGCTGTTTGGAAAGGTTTCTAACAATTTCAGCGGCATGGGCCTTCAGGTAGCTGATGGGCCTAATCTGACTTGAAAGTTTCATGAGGACACCCCCTTTTTCATATGACTTAATATAGTCCATAAACAGGTCAACTGTCAAGCTTGAAAGAGGTTTACCCGGCACTGGATACGGTGTTTGGGGTTTCCATCCATGCGGGAAAGAAACCTTGTGTTTCTTTATATCAATCCAGAAAGTTCTGTTGTTTGTTCAACTTAGACTTGGGAACGTTCTGCACGAACGTACCATTTTACGGCCTCGTCCCATTTTACGGCCTGTACCGGAAGTCCTTGCCCATATAAGTTTAAGCAAGCTTGAGCAGCGCCGGATAGATGACGAACTTTCCGATCCGTATAATATTGGGCGAAATATATTGATTAGCTTACTTTTTGCAAGGCATCTTGCGCTTCGCGGGGCAGTTTTACGAGGACAAAATAGGATTCCGGATAAAGATAATCCTCACCAGACTCGTCAATTACCCTCAGATATCCTTCTTTTGAAGCCTCATCGTCGGGCAAGATTTGATATATTTTCCGCCTTTCCAAATCCTCGCAATCCTTGTCCTCTATGCAAAGCATAAATATTGGTTTTTTAGTACGTTGTGTCATATTTTTAATCCAATAAACGTTTAATTTTCAGTTTCTTTCTGCCAATGCCGTGGGCTTCATACCAGTGCAATTCAGCCTTACGAATTTTACCGCTCCGAAGGCGAACTTTGGCAACTCCCTTCATTTTACGCCAACGACCAGAACCATGTTGCTTTTGAAGCCGCATAATATCTCGGATTCTTCCAGCAACGGCTATAGTTTCGATCTCCTCAATTTCATCTATTATCTCAAAATGCATTCCGATTTACAATTGTTTGATAGTATTTTTTTTAAGTGCTCAATATTATTACACGGTTTCAGTTTTTTCCCGGATTATCCTAATTTGAGACAGTTTTACAAAAAGTATTAAAAAATAATAAGAAGGTCAATATGTTTCATAATATTAATTTGATACTGAACAGTGGCCGTCGGCGCAGAAAGTGCTTTACATTTTTATTGGTGAACTTCGGTCAGGAGGTCGAAGAATAGCAGTCGTGCAAGCCGGACGTGCAATGGCGTGGCTCGGTGTCAGGGAACTCGGTTACTCCGGAGCCACCATAACACCAATTATTGATCTCACTTTACGCGTGGGACAACCTGTACCTTGAGCATGTATCTTGATACTCTTTTCTTAGGCTGTATACATATTGCCATTGATTTTTTTAACAGAAACCGACAATTCGTACTCATAAAGAGCGATGTTATGAGTTTCTGAGCAGGTGTTTACCATCGGGATAAATACTAACCTGCGGGCATCAGACCTGTTAAGGCTTAAAGCCGGACAGGTAAAAGACTTGAAGGCTGGGGATACGGTTGAGATCAGGGAAAAGAAAACCGGCAAGGCCCGGCGAATAACGTTGAATAAGACCTGTATCAATGCGATAAAAAGCCTGCTGGCGACAAAAGCGTATCAAGATGATGATTATTTATTCCAGAGCCAACGGCGGCATGTGCTGACCGTGCCGTCGGTGCATAAACTGGTAAAAAGCTGGTGCAGTGAGATCAATTTGAAGGGCAACTACGGCTCTCATACGCTTCGTAAAACATGGGGCTATCACCAGCGTGTTACATTTGGTGTGGACTTGCCCAGATTGATGGTATGCTTTAATCACAGCACACAAAGGCAGACTTTGGATTATCTGTGCATCCAGCCGGAGGAAATCAAGGATGTGTATGAAAATGAGCTGTAAGAGCCGGTTGTATATTCCTATATCTATTAAGAAATCTTGACTTTATAGCCAGTTAGGTGTATATGAATGCAAAAATTATAGGCATTTAAGAAAGGTCAAGGTCATGCCTCAGCAGACTTCAACCGGAAATTCTGATCTACACCGATTATATTTACGCCGATATTACAAAGCCCATATCCACCGGAACTAAACTTCAGACCAAACCTTTCAGTTAAAAACATCAACACAAAACCAAACCTGCCGTGAGACTGGGACGGGAAACCACGGGTTTCGAGCAATGTAAAATAACTGGGTTGATTTGATCCAAGTTGGCTCGATTTTTTCGTGCCAAGGAAAGGGAAAATAAAATGGCACATCCGCACGGGGGAGATGGCAACACATTTACAACCAAACACAGCTTTGCTCAGGCTTTCAGATATGTTGGCCCACATGGTGTATCATTCAGATCAACAACGGGCGAACAAATATTCGCCCGTCATGGAAAAACAAGGGACGGCCAAGCCGATACCATAGTTTTTATAGGCGAGCGACACAGACATGGGAGCGCCTGTGAAACCTGCTGGGGGTATAGAATAGACTGTAACGGATCACGGATAGGCCAATGTGCTGAGGCATTGGATAAGGTCATTTCATAAGGAGTGTGAGTTATGACAATTCCTGATTATCAGACAGTGATGTTGCCATTTTTGCAATTTTTATCAGATGAGCAAGAGCGCTCATTTAGGGAAACCGTTGACAATCTCGCTGACCATTTTCAATTGTCAGAGGAAGAGCGTAAAGAAATGTTGCCAAGCGGTACTCAGGGGATTTTCAAAAACCGTGTTGGCTGGGCAAGGACATATATTAAACATGCTAGATTAATCGAGCCGACAAGAAGAGGTCATTTTAAAATTTCTGCACGTGGCTTAAATGTACTTAAGGAAGCCCCGCCATTTATTAATGTTAAGTTTCTGGAACAGTTTGAGGAATTCAGAGAGTTCACAGCCAAACACCGCAAGAAGAAAGTTGAAAAGACGGAAAAAGATACAGAAGAAATTGAAACCACTCCCGAAGAAGCGCTTGAAAACGCCTACGAGAACCTCCGTGACAACCTTGCAAGTGAAATTCTCCAAAACATAAAGGCCAGTCCACCCAGCCTGTTTGAAAAAATCGTTGTAGAACTGCTGGTAAAAATGGGTTACGGCGGAAGCCGCAAAGATGCTGGTAAAGCTGTAGGTAGGATCAAAGACGAAGGCATTGACGGCATCATAAAGGAAGATCGGCTGGGACTCGACATTATTTATATTCAGGCCAAGCGCTGGGAAAATACTGTCAGCCGACCAGAGATTCAGAAGTTTGCTGGGGCCTTACAGGGCCAGAGGGCAAAGAAGGGTATATTTATCACGACATCAAATTTTTCCAAAGAAGCCCATGATTATGCAGACCGTATTGACACGAAAATTGTTCTTATTGACGGCGAACAGCTTGCCCAGCTTATGATTGATAATAATGTTGGTGTGACACCTGTTCAAAATTACGAGATCAAAAGGGTTGACTCAGACTATTTTGCTGAAGAGTAAATTCCCAAATATAACCATTACCATTTGACCTGATTTACCAAATCCATATGCTAAGATGAAAAACCAATTGCAAGCATCAGATGATGGACTGTTGACACCTGAAGTTGGTCCATGGTCAGATATAAAATACAGACTAATTTATAATTATGCTGGAGATGTTCGCAACCGGGATGAAGCACAAATGGGACTGTCGAGTCTATATTGATCTTTTTGCCGGGGCTGGAAAAGCGAAAATCAAGAATTCACGAAGGGTTGTAAATGCTTCTCCACTGCTTGCATTAAACGTCAAAGATCGGTTTGATCGGTATATATTTTGCGAAGTCAAATCCGATTTAATGGATTCCCTTGAACAACGAGTCAAGAAACACCATGGGGATGCTGACATCAAATTCGTTCAAGGGGATGTCAACCTAAAAGTTGATGAGGTCATTCAATCTATACCAAAACCAAGTAAAAGTTTCCGAGTACTTTCTTTTTGTTTGGTTGACCCCTTCGACCTTTCCAGCTTAGACTTTGAAACCATAAAAAGCCTATCAACTTATTACATGGATTTTTTAGTTTTAATTGCTTGTGGAATGGATGCCCAGCGGAATGAAAAGAAATATCTATCCGAGGGTAATACAGTTGTTGAATGTTTCCTTGGTAATCCGTTTTGGCGGGATGATTGGTCAGATGCCAAATGCGCCCGCACTTCATTTTCGGCTTTCTTGGTTGAAACATTTAGCCAACAAATGTTTAAGTTAAACTATAAGCCTGTAAACCTAAGTGAAACTGTTTTGGTGCGGCAACCCAATAATAGAGCACCACTTTATAGACTGGCTTTTTATAGTCGTAGCAATCTTGGGAAAGAATTTTGGAAGCAGACCAGAAAATATACTGAACCGCAACGACAATTTGATTTCATGTAGAAGGTTCGATTATGGCTTTTAACTCATCAATCGAGTGGACTGAATCAACTTGGAATCCTATGACAGGATGCACCAAGATCAGCCTTGGATGCAAGAACTGTTATGCGGAACGTCTGGCTAAGCGTTTACAAGCCATGGGCCAGCCAAATTACAAGAACGGATTCCAATTGACGCTCCACCCTCACATGCTCAATTTGCCGCATCAATGGAAAAAGCCACAAATGATTTTCGTTAACTCAATGAGCGATATTTTCCACGAAGATGCCCCAGAGGATTTTATAAAGAAAATTTTTAATGTGATGGCTAAAGCTCACTGGCACATTTTTCAGGTGTTGACCAAGCGTTCAGAACGACTGTTGGATATTGCCAATAGTCTCAAGTGGGAGTCAAATATATGGGTGGGGGTTACGGTCGAATCGGCAAAGTATGTTTATCGAATCGAACACCTTAGACAATCCCCAGCCAAAGTTAAGTTACTATCACTTGAACCCTTGCTGGGGCCTATGAGGGAATTAAATCTTGATGGAATTAACTGGGTCATTGTTGGGGGAGAATCAGGCTCGAAAGCACGCATAATGAAAAAAGAATGGGTTTTTGACATCAAGTACCAATGTGAGCGAGCAAACATTCCGTTCTTCTTTAAGCAATGGGGAGGAACCAACAAGAAGAAATCAGGCAGGATGCTTGAAGGTCGTACTTGGAATGATATGCCGATAGTCCACCCTCAATTAAAAATAGCGTTTTAATGTTGACGGTTTTTTGTCCGCTACAATGGACGTTATATAATTGTCGTCCATCATGTATTTCTTTTGTTTCCGCTAAAGATTAAAAAGGAACTTTATAGCCGTTTCTTGGTAAAGGCCCTGCTGTCCCGCCACCGTAAATTCAATGGGTTATGAGATATCGTCAATCCATTTTTTATGCCTAAAATTATAATTTCCAACCATCGGGCCGAATTTTGACCAACATCGGTCAAAAGGTTCAAAATTCATACCAATTCAATTTTATTGCATCTTTACGTGGTTAGAATTTTGTCTGAGGTGTAATAAAGAGGGATAAGAAAAGTAATTCTTTGAAACAAATATCAGATGGTTTTTTATACAAAAAAGTTGGCGGCACCTTTAATCTGAACAAATGATTTTGTCAGGAGATCAAGACTATTGATATTTTTTTTTGCCAAAACTTCATCAATTGCGGGCTTTAAAGAATCAAATTTATCGTATAAGTTTTTTGGCATTGCTTGACCCTCAAATGCTTCTTCGATATTGATAACAATATTGTATAAGACAAAATAGACTGCTGGGCTTTTATCAAAATTTTCGAGGCATAATTTTTTCAATTCCCCCAAAGTTTTTTCATCAAAGCCCTTATTTACTAAGCTTGGCATATTCCTCCATTAGCTCTGATTTTGAAAAAATAGATTCTACTTCGTAACCTCTGTTTCGGATATTTTCTCTTCCACCTTCCTCTCTGTCAACCAATACTATAACTTTAACAATTACCAACCCAGCGTCTTTAGCTTTATCTATGGCTTGAATAGCCGATCCTCCGGTGGTTATTACGTCATCTATAACCACAACTCTGTCACCAGCGCTTATACCACCTTCTATCCATTTCATCAGCCCGTGTTTTTTTGGTTCTTTGCGAATTACAAATGAAAAAAGATCTAATCCTTTCTGTCCAGCTATCATCGCCGTTGCATTGGCAATGGGATCTGCACCTAAAGTTAATCCTCCAATACCCTTTACATTAAGTGGTGCTATCATCTCAAATACTATTTTCCCCACCAAATCAAGCCCTTTCGAGAAAAGGGTTGTCATTTTACAATCAACATAAAAATCGCTTAACTTGCCTGAAGCCAATGGAAATATGGGGTCCTTGCTAACCTTCAAAGATTTCTCGGTTAGTATTTTTTTCAATAATAATTTGTTATTTTCCATGTTATTTTTTGATAAAAAATTATCTTGCTGCATTACAACAAATAAAGGCTCACCAATAAATTCTGATTTCTTTAATCCAGCAAGTGTTGTCATATAACCCCCTTTTTGTATCAAATTGCAATAGATTATACAAATCTATTTACAACTTTTATTACAGTACTCAACAGGTTTATTTTTTACAAGCTGAAGTCTTTTTAAAATGGAAATGTTTATTGTGACAGATCAGATGAAGTTGTCCCTAAATGTGAAAACTTAATAAACACAGGCAGACCAGCAAGTGCTGAGTTCTGGGCTTTTATTTTAAAAAAATAATTTGGTCAAGAAAGAAAAATTATTTCTTATTTTCAATTGGTTGGAAAACTAAAAAAACTTTACCCTTTCTTGGAAATTTTTATTTTCTCTTTCGATAGCCCTTACAGCAGGAGCAAGGCGCCGATTTTCCAGCTTAGGGCGAATCTTTTCTATGGCTTCTTCAATTACTATCTGGCCAGAAATGGGGTCGATATATTTTCCATCCTTTTTAAAAAAAACTGAACTGGACAAGCAGGCAACCCTTAGCCTTGAGAGAGGGTGTTCGATTCCGGTAGCCTTTATCCTTTCTACGCTTTTTCTAATTATTTGAAGACTCAGCCCTTTTTCTTTGAGATCTCTAACTACTAAAATACAGATTAAGTCCCGGATTGTATATCGGCGTGCTTGATGGGGTTTTCGTCCAGGATTAATTGTGGGTTTAATCAAACCCTTTTTATCCCACCAGCGCAATCTCCGAGCTGAAACCCCAGTAAAAAAAGTTACTTCATTTGTAGTAAACCCTTTATATTTCATTTATTTTTTTAAATTTATTATTATAATATTTACATGAATTTAATTTTTTGTTAGTTTTAATATCAAAAATATTTAATATTGTCAACAAATAAATATACTTATCTTTTTTATAGTGATTTTTTTAATTTTAGAGCTTGATTATTAAGCCGTCACTCAAAGACACTGTCTTTTTTTAATAACAATTGATGAAATACTGTGAAGAATGTCCCTAAATAGAAATCAGAGGTCATCCCTTTCGATGCAGTTTCTTTATAATGTTTGATTATTAAAAATGGCTTTTGTTACCTGATCATCCTTCTGCGCTTTTTCTCGTTTTCGTTTTTCTTTCATAGTTAACCGCCTGCCTTCAATGAGCTCTGACCTTATACCGGCAGCCTTGGAGGGTGTCATGTCGTCGATATACTGATGTCCGGCTTTTTCCTCATAAATTTTACAAGCTTTTTTGAAAGCGATCCATGAAGGCAATGGCCGTTTTGATCCGTCAAGGTTTATATTTTGA
>Ga0180009_10002902_pt1 | contig 19890 bp, 15 predicted proteins | sample OS_PC_MetaG_FD_123537 | JGI IMG/M metagenome (GOLD analysis project Ga0180009, IMG submission 123537) | Groundwater microbial communities from the Aspo Hard Rock Laboratory (HRL) deep subsurface site, Sweden - OS_PC_MetaG | ecosystem: Environmental > Aquatic > Deep subsurface > Groundwater...
AAGGCCTCGATGTTGTCGATCAGCTGGTCGGCGAGAAACTGCATGGCTTCGCGGCTGGACCATGAAATGTGCGGGGTGAGGATGAAGTTGGGCAGGTCGAGGTCGAGCAGCTGGTTGCCTTCGCGCGGCGGTTCTGCTGACAGCACGTCGAACCCCGCGCCGGCGATGCGCCCTGACTTGAGCGCATCGGCCAGCGCGGCTTCGTCGACCAGATTGCCGCGCGCGGTGTTGATGAGGATCGCGCTGGATTTCATCAGGCCGAATTCGCGCGTCGAAATCATGTGGTGCGTCTCGGGTGTCAGCGGCGCATGCAGCGAGATCACATCGGCTTCGCGCATCACCGTGTCGAAATCGGTGTGGCCGGCGCGCGGGGTCGTGGCGTTTTTGTGCTCGGCAATCAGCACCTTCATGCCAAACGCCTCGGCGAGTTTGTGCATGCCGTGGCCGAGCGAACCATAGCCCACCAGCCCCAGCGTGCTGCCAAACAGATCGTTGACCGGACGGGTGAACAGGCAGAACTGTTCGGCCTGCTGCCACAAGCCTGCCTGCACATCCTGCCGCCAGCCCAGCAGATTGCGCCGCAGCGCCAGCATCAGCATGAACGCGTGTTCCGGCACTGCATGCACCGCGTAGTTGCGGATGTTGGAGACGACGATGCCGTGGGCCTTGCAGTAGGCGAGGTCGATGTTGTCGGTGCCGGTGGCTGCAGCTGCGATCATCTTCACGCTTGGCGCGGTGGCGAGCAGCTCACCCGAGAGTTTGACCTTGTTGCTGATCAGCACGTGGGCGTCGCGGATGCGCGCGGCCGTTTCGCCAGCGAGTGTTTGTTCGTATTCGACCCATTCATGGGCAAAGGCCGGCGCGCGCAGCGTGGCGATCAAACTCTTGCGGTCGAGAAAAACGATCTTGTGTGTCATCGGGAAAATCCTTTTATCCACGAAGGACACGAAGGGTCACGAATAAAACCCTATCACTTTCCCTTCGTGTTTCTTCGTGTCCTTCGTGGTAAAAATGCTTTTTATCGTTCCATGCCCGACAGGTTTTCAACCACCTTCATCACCGCGGCCGAATCGAGTTCCGCATCGCCGGCATTCATCAGCACGTCCAGATGCTCGGTCACCAGCGCGGCGGCCGGCAAATCGAGCCCCAGCTCATGTGCCGTTTGCATCACGATGTTCATATCCTTTCTGTGCAGTCTGGTTTTAAAACCGGGTGGGTAGGCGTTGTCGAGCATGCGCTTGCCCTGCACTTCGAGGATGCGGCTGCCGGCAAAGCCGCCCATCAATGCGTCGCGCACCTTGGCCGGGTCGATGCCGTTCTTGCGGGCAAACGTCAGCGCCTCGGCCACGCCCTCGATGGTCACCGCCACCACGATCTGGTTGCAGGCCTTGGCCACCTGGCCGGCGCCGTTGTCGCCAACCAATACGATGTTCTTGCCCAGCGCTTCGAACACCGGCTTCACCCGTTCGAACACCTCGGGCTTGCCGCCCACCATGATCGACAGCGTGGCGTTGATCGCGCCGACGTCGCCGCCCGACACCGGCGCATCCAGCATCTCGATGCCGCGTGCGCGCAGGTCGTCGGCAAAGCGCCGCGTGGCGGTGGGCGAGATGGTGCTCATGTCGACCACCACCGAACCGGGTTTGGCGCCGTGGATCACGCCGTTGTCGGCGAACAGAACCTGCTCGACGTCTGGCGTATCGGACACCATGACAATGATGATATCCGCCCTGGAGGCCGCGTCGGCCGGCGAATCACAGCGTGTGCAGCCGCCATCGCACAGCGGCGTCATCGACTCCGCCCGGCGGCCATGCACGAATACCGTGTGGCCGGCCTTGTGCAGGTTGAGTGCCATGGGTTTGCCCATGATGCCCAGGCCTATGAATGCAATGTTCATCGTGTGTCCTCCCTAAATTCAGCGCGCAATTATTTATACAAAACCGACGGCAGCCAGAGGCCGATCTGTGGCCAGATGTAGAGCATGACCATGGACAGGATCACCAGGCCGAGGAACGGCATCGAACCCAGGAATATCTGCGCCAGCGACACATTGGGCGGCGCCACCCCTTTCAGATAAAAGGCTGAAGGCGCCATCGGCGGCGACAGGAATGAAGTCTGCAAATTCAGGGCGACCAGCAAGCCGAAGAACAGCGGATCGACATTGAAATGCGCCAGCAGGGGCACGAAGATCGGCATGAAGATCACGATGATCTCGGTCCATTCCAGCGGCCAGCCCAGGATGAAAATGATGAGTTGACTGAGTATCAGGAACTGCAACGTCGTCATGTTCAGAGACAGCACCCAGGTCTCGACCACGCCCTGTCCACCCAACAGTGAAAAAGCCGCCGAAAAAATGCTCGACCCCACGAACAGCCAGCACACCATGGCCGAGGTTTTGGCGGTCAGGAAGACCGCTTCCCGGAGAATGGGGATGAGCCTGACTTGCCAGGTGGCGAGCGCCAGCCAGGCGAGCAATGCCAGCATCGAAGCTGTGCCAAGGGCCTTGGGCACGGGCTGGGTGGTGATCTGGGCGCTGTACAGTACAAACCAGATGATCGAGGTCAGGAAAATCGTCCACAGCACGATCCAGCCTGGCCACCAGCGTCGGCGTTCAGCCTCTGGTCTTTCCATGGCCAGGTAAAACGCGGCGAGGATAAAACCGCCCAGCGCACCAATCGCCGCGGCTTCAGTCGGGGTGGCCAGGCCGAACACAATGGTGCCCAGCACGCCCAGTATCATCACCGCCAGCGGGAAAAAAGAGGTGAGCAGCATGCGGAAGACTTCCAACCGCGTGAAGTTCAGCATCAGATAGAGCGCGGTCAGCACAACCAGCCACACCGCGGTGGTGATCCAGAATGAATTCGGTACAGGCAGTCGCGCGCTCAGCGCATCTTCGCCAGACGAACTTGCAACGGAATCAGCCGGAGCAGGAGGCTCGGCAAGCGGCGCCGCAGCGGGGGGTTCCTGCACGCCCAATTCCATCATCGGCGGCTCCTGCAGACTTTCCATCGGCGGTTCCTGCAAACCGCCCGCTTCAAATTCTTCAACCATGGGCGGCTCCTGCACGCCGCCTGCCGTGTCACTGTCGAGTGCCATCCGGGTGGTTGAATCGAATCCCATTTCAACCAGACCCGAGGTGTCGTAGGTTTCCTTGGGTTGCGTCAGCGTATTCCAGGCGAGCCCCATGATGATGACGAAGACCAGCAAGGGCAGGGTGGCGGTCAGCAGATGTTTGAAAAGCGCCAGGCGCGGCATCTCACCTCTGCCCGCGAACAGCGCGCGCAGCAGGGCGGGCAATGCCAACTGGCCATAGCGGGCCATGATTGGGTTCAAGTGTTGCGGAATAGGTACGTGGCGATCTTCTGCACTGAGCGGGGGCGCCCAGTGCGGCTTGAGCTTGGCCATGATGATGACATACAGGATATAAAGCCCCGCCAGCAGCAGCCCGGGAAAGAGCGCGCCGGCATACATGCGAACCACCGACTCGCCCGCCGTGGCGCTGTAGACAATCAGCATGATGGAAGGCGGGATCAGAATGCCCAGCGTGCCGCCGGCTGCAATCACGCCTGCCGAAAGCCGGGTGTCGTAGCCGGCGCGCATCATCGCGGGCAGCGCCAGCAGCCCCATGAGCGTGACTACCGCGCCCACAATCCCGGTTGCCGTGGCAAAGATTGCGCAGGTAATCAGGGTGGCCACCGCCAGCGAACCGGGGACGCGTGCCGTAGCGATATGGATGGCATGGAACAGCTTCTTGATCAGGTTCGCTCGCTCAACCAGGTAACCCATGAACAGAAACAGCGGCACCGCAATGAGGACGTCACTGCTCATGACGCCGAAGGTTCGCTGAACCGCCAGATCCAGGGTTTGCTGCACCGCCAGTTCGGGGGCGACGGAATGGTAGGCCACCCAGCTAAACGCGACACCCATGCCGGTCAGCGTGAAGGCACTGGGAAAGCCCATCATCATGGCCACCACAATGAGCGACAGCATGATGATGCCGATATGGCCGTTGTTCAGCGTGCTCCAGGGTGTGAATACGGCAATGCTGATGAGGATCAGGGCCATCAGGCCAAAACCGAATTTCTGTTCTATTCTCAGCCTCATGATTGGGCTTCTCCGCTCACATCGTTTTTCCCGACTCGGGCCTTGAGCACTTCTATATCGATTTCCTCCACGTCCTTGAGGCGACCGGGCCAGTGCCCCTCACGCAGACACAGCACGCAGCGCAGGATTTCCACCACGCCCTGGGCCAGCAGGAAAAAGCCCGCGACGGGGATCACAAACTTGAAGGGATACAGCGGCAACGGGTCTGCACTGAACGTACTTTCCCTGATGGCGAGGGATTCATTTGCGTAGGTCCAGCCGGCCCAGGTCAGCGCGACCACGCTGGGGATGAAAAAAACAAGATAGAGCAGCAGGTCAATGCTGGCCTGAACCCGCGGGGAGAACCCGCCATAGAGGACATCGCCACGCACATGGGCCTGATGCGCCAGCGTATACGCGCCGGCCATCATGAACAGCACGCCGTACAACTGGATTTGGGCGTCCAGCGCCCACGCATGGGGATGATTCAGGACATAGCGGGAAAACACTTCCCAGGAAATCAGCAAGGTCAACAGCACGATCGACCAGGCGAAAAGACGTCCAACGAAAGTGGACAGGCGATCAACCGCCATCAGCAGTGTGTGCATAGCAAACTCATTCAGGCCAAAAAATCCGCCCGGCAAAAGCCGGGCGGTCGCAGCGTTTAGTATTAATTAACGCTTTTTGGCGAAGTAGTGGTTGTAGGCCATCTTGTAATCGACGTTGGTATCGTTCTGCCAGCGTGCGGCGCGGCTCGCAAATGCGCGCATCGATTCCAGCACCTTCTTGAACTGCGGGTTCTCGGCACTCTTGGCGGCAATGACCTTGTCCCAGGCGGCCAGTTCGGCGCGCAGGATGGTGTCGGGCGTCTTGTAGAACTTGACGCCTTTTTTGCCCATGTTGATGTAGTCCTGCGAATAGCGGTCGATTGCTTTCCACGACATGTCGGCCGATGAGGCCTGGGCGGCGTACTTGATGATGGACTTGAGTTCCTTGTCCAGCGAGTCGTATTTCTTCTTGTTGAAGAGAATCTCGAATTGCTCGCTGGGTTGGTGAAAGCTTTGCAGCATGCACACCTTTGCCACATCGGGAAAGCCCAGCAGATTGTCGGACGACGCGTTATTGAACTCGGCTGCATCGAGCAGGCCGCGGTCCATCGCCGGCACGATCTCGCCGCCCGGCAGCGGGTTCACCGCCACGCCCAGCTCCTTGAAGATGTCGACAGCCAAGCCCACGGTGCGATATTTCAAGCCCTTGAGATCGCTGACCTTGGTGACCGGCTTTTTGAACCAGCCCAAGGGTTGGGTCGGCATCGGGCCGTACATCATCGACACCACGTCGAGGTTCAGGCCCTTGTAAATTTCGTCGAGCAGTTCCTTGCCGCCGCCGTAGTAATGCCAGGCCAGCACCATGTTGGCATCCATGCCAAAGGCCGGACCCGAGCCCCACAGCGCCACCGCAGAATTCTTGCCGTACCAGTAGGCGATCACGCCATGGCCGCCGTCTAGCGTGCCTTTGCTCACCGCGTCCAGCAGATCAAACGCCTTGACCACGGCACCGGCCGGCAGCACCTCGATCTTCAATTGCTTGTCCGACATTTCGTTGACCTTGCTGGCAAAGTCCAACGCGTATTCGTGAAAAATATCCTTGGCCGGCCAGGTACTTTGAAAACGCAGGGTAATGGGGGATGAAGCCTTGGCTATCGATGGAAAGCCCATTGACGCCGCGCCTGCCGCCGTGGCGCCGGCTACGCCCAGGAATTTGCGTCGTGATGGTTTTTCAGAAGTGGGGGGGGATTTCGGGTCTGCCTTGTTGCTCATTGCTGTCTCCTCGAATTGGTATGGAATTAGGACAAGCACAACTGAACGATCAGCATCGCTATATGCGATTTTTAATATGAATCTCCAAGGAAGGAGAGCGGAAATCCTAACCCTCCTGGGCATTGCGTAGCAAGCTGATTGGCGCGTTGCGTTTACTGAGCATAGCCAACCCGCGGCTGAACTGGCGTCTTTTACTCGGTTACACTGGTTGGGTGCTGATGCCCGCAATCCTTTATCCGTAAGGGATCAGCCGTAGTGCCGACTACCTAAACTGACTTGTAAAAACCTACCCTCATCAGGAGCGCCAATATGATCAAGCACATTCTCATTGCAGCCACCCTTGCATTCAGCCTGCCCGCCATCGCCGCCAGCAACGCCCCCTGGGGCGGGTCCAAAGTGCTGGACATCACCTATTCAAAACAGAAAGTGGTGTATGACACAGCGGTCAAAACGGTTGAGGCATTAACCAGTGTGATGGATCGGGCCAGCTACCTGAGCGCGATCAATGGCGCCGATCCCTTTGACAATAAGATCATGATCGTTTTGCACGGCGGTGAAATCGACTACTTCGCCGTCAAGAACTATCCCAAATACAAGGCCCTGATGGATCGCGCGCAAAGCCTCACCGTGGGTGGCATCATCGAATTCAGAATGTGCAAGATCGCCGCCGAAGGCCACGGCTACCAGCCCAAAGACATCCATGGCTTTGTGCACATGGTGCCCATGGGCGATGCCGAAATCGTGCGGCTGCAGCACGAAGGCTACGGCTATATGCGCTAACCTCAGCCGGTAGCCAGACTGCGCCACCCTCATTAAATCGCTCCTGCTGCCGATTCAGCCTTTGCGGCCGTATTGGCGTAATCAGGCAAGGAGCAGGGCGTGGGGGGAATTGTCACAAAATTGGCGCATGGAACAGCCCGGCTGGCCTTTTGGCGCAAGCCGGTTGAAGCGAGCCCGGACGCCGTCGCGCCTGTAGCAGCAAGCGCTTCGATTGCCCCTGCAGCGGTCGATGCCCCCAAGCCAAGCTGGTTTGCGCGTGTGAAACAAAAACTGCGACGGGGCGAAGCACCCGCTGTTCCGACATCCGTAGCTGCAACCGCTCAGGCTGTGGTGGCCACACCCGCTGTAGTAGCAGTCGCCACCCCGGCCGCGCCACCTCCGCTCGTTCAGCAGGCGCTGGAAGAAATGCTGGAACTATCCGACCCCGTCGCCCCAGCCGCGCCTGCCGATATGCTGTTTGGCGACGACACCCCGGAAGAACGGGTACAAGCGCTTGCCAGCAGCGAAGTTGTGCAAGCCACTCCGGTTGTTGCTGACAGCCTTGCTGCTGAAATGGACGCGCCCGAAACAGCGCAAGCACAAGACCCCCTGGCAGGCCTGCCTCAACCCAAAGCCGCCGCTGTTACAGCGCCACCCTCAGCCGAAGCCGCCGCGGCAGAGGGCGATGAACCCCACAAACCCAAACTGGTCAGCCGCCTGCTGGGCATCCTGTCCAAAAAACGGGTGTGGATACCCAGCGTGAGCGTGGCCATGCTCGCGGTGATGGGCACACTGTCATTCATGCTCATGCAGTCGAAACAGGCCACCCATGAACTCCAGGCCGAACTGGCCAACGCCAAAAAGCAGCTCAAGCAAGCATCTGTCAAGCCCCAGGTGATCCCGCCATTACTGGTGGCACATCAGGATGTGGCCCCGCATGGCGTTGACCCCGCAGCAGCGTCACTCCAAGCCGTTTCCCACGAAGAAGCCTCCCAGCAAGCCGCCGCAGGCAGCTCGTCCAGCCAAAACGTCGATATAGATTGCGACATATCCGACAAGGTCAGCGTGGGCAAAAACCTGAGAAACTGCATCGAAGCGTTTAACCAGGCTACAGCGCGCTAGCGCAAATCACCTGAGCTTCCATTAGCCCGGCAGCGGGCCGCGATGTCATTAACATGCCGGTTTCTCGGCCAGAATCAGTTATCCATCTACCCATTCGTTCGCCATCGTTGCGGCAACGGGCTAAGATTTCCCTACGTTGCAAATAGTCCATAAATGGACTATGTTTGCAACATCAGTACAAAACGACACTGTCGTGGGGACCCGATGCCAAACACCGACCAAGCCATCAAAACGCAGAGCAAACCCAGCAGTCGTGAAATATCGGCCGCCGGCCTGCGCGCGTTTTTCAACATCGCGCGCGACTGGGGATTGAACACCGACGAGCAGATGGTGCTGCTGGGCGGGCCGGGGCGTTCCACTTTTTTCAAGTGGAAATCAGCACCCAACAGCGCCGACCTCAAGCGCGACACCCTGGAGCGTTTGTCTTACCTGCTGGGCATCTACAAGGCGCTGCAGATTTTGTTGCCGGCCAACACAGCGGCCGATGCCTGGGTGAAAAAGCCCAACGCCGCGCCGCTGTTTGGCGGTAAAAGCGCGCTCGACCGCATGCTCGGCGGCAACGTCGCCGACCTGCTGGCCGTGCGCCAGTATCTGGATGCCCGCCGTGGTGGCTGGGCCTAGAGGCTGGGATTGAGCTATCCCACCACGCGGCTGAAGTGGAACCCGGCCTACCGCGTCATCCCCAGCCGCTTTCCCTCCGTCGGCCTGTTCGAGCGCGTCGCCAATGCCGAAGACTTCGATGCCCTCTACGCGCTGGAAGCGATGACCAACGACCGCATCCGCGACGAAGTCGGCGAGATCAGCCTGGTCCCGACCGACGAGCGGCTGTTCGGCCCCGGCAGCACCTGCATCATGGCCGCCTTCACGCATATCAACCCGCAGGGCAGCCGCTTTAGCGACGGCCGCTACGGCGTGTTTTATTGCGCCCGCAAGCGCGACACCGCCATCGCCGAAACCCAATACCACGCCGCCCTGTTCATGGCCGCCACCGCCGAGCCGCCGATGCGCCTGCAAATGCGCCTCCACACCGTGGCCGCCAACGGCAAAGTCACCGACCTGCGCCAGGCCAGCCAGGCCGAGCCGCGCATCGTCGACCCCAACGACTACGCGTATGCCCAGGCCATTGGGCGCATGCTCAGAGCCGAAGACGTGCAAGGTGTGCTCTATCCATCGGTACGCCACCCCGGCGGCGAATGCCTGGCCGCCTTGCGCACCGCGCTATTGAAAAACTGCGCCCACGCCGCCTACCTGGAATACCACTGGAACGGGCAGGGCATCGATGCCGTGTTCGAAGTCAATCAGGTGGCGTGAGGGTGGCGCTGCATTAAAGTGGCGCTGAATCAAACGCGTCGACTGATGCCGTAGGCGGCAGGCGGGCACGTCGGCGATGCCGCCGCGGCCAACCTCCACGTTCGCGAGGTGTCGCCCTCCGCGAATTCCCGCTTAAATCCGGCCATGGTTGTGCCGACTGTCTGCTGAATAAAATTCGCGGTTTTGTTGCTTGAATGCGAAGCGGGCTCGAATGGTTGGCTACAGCATGAAGGTTTTGGCGACATGCGCTGAATTGCTGACCAGGCAGGCCACCGCCTGATGGCCAGGCGCACTTGCAATAGTGCATCCCGTATCCATACTGATATGAGGGCGGTTGGCTGAAAAGCAGGGCGCATGCAGTTCGCCGCTCCTCCCAGCCATTCACGGCATTTGATCAAAAGGGAGAGGCATATGCCAAAAAAAGCGGTGCGTTTTCACGCGGATGTCATCCAGGCGATGAGCTTGGGCATGGGCGATTCTTCGATGGATCCGGACGATCCGTTTTACGACTGGCGCCTGCTCGCAGAAGGCGACTCCTGGTTCACCATCGGCGCAATCCCGTCGTCGAATCTGTTGTTTGAACTGCGCATGAAAAAACGCACCGTGGTGCTCAACCTGGGCTACCCGGGCGACACCATCGCCAACGTCTCGCAGTTGTCCAGCAACACCGAATTTACCCGCCGCCTCGTTCACCCCAACTGGGCATCCGATTGGACCGCCTTGCTGCTCAGCGGCGGCGGCAACGACCTGATCGACCAGGCGGCCGACATCATCCGGTCCACCCCCACCGGCAATGGCAAAAAAGCCGCCGACTATGTGGATGCGGATCGGTTGGCGATGTTCAAGGAAGGCGTTCAGGCGGGCTTTCGCCGAATCGTCGCGCTGCGCGACCTGGACACCAGCCCCAACAAGGGCAAGCCGATCGTCACCCACACCTACGACTATCCCACTCCGCGGCCGTCGCCGGCCAACTTCCTGATCGTGCCGATCACCAAGCCCTGGATGCACCCGGTGTTTGAACGCTACCAGGTGCCCAAGGCGATGCGGATCAAGGTTTCCGATCTGCTGCTGGACACCCTGGCCGATTCCCTGCTGGAACTGGGCAACGAACTGCCGGATTTTCATGTGGTGGATACCCGCAATACGCTCGAGCGTGCGGATATTGATGCCAAGGGCAACAGCGGCGACTGGCTGAACGAGATCCATCCCAATAGCGATGGCTATCGCAAGATCGCCAACAAGCTGGCGGCCAAGCTGCACAAGCTGCTTTAACCCGGCTGGTTACGCCATCACTCGTCCGGCGTCTCCGCCGGCTTGCCCATACGGAAACTGACCGCCGACACCACCGCGTTAAACCAGTTCTTGCGGTCTTGCGCGTCCTCATGGGCGGGGGCGGATCGCTTGCCGCGCTTGCCCTGCCACTTGGCTTGCAGGGCAGGGTGATCGGGCAGGCGGTCGGGCAGGGCGTCGCGCAATTGCTGCGGCGTCATCTCTTTAGCCGTCAGTTTTATTTCCTTTTCCGGTTCATCCTGGGTGGGGTATTCCTTCGGTGGAAACAGCGGCGCAAACACCTTCAGCCCCACATGGCGCCCCAGCTCGCGATAGCTTTCGAACTGGTTTTCGTCAAAGAACTGGTCGCCGGTCGACTGGTGCGGAAAGCCAGCGTGGGCGGCGGCATATTCCTTCACGTCGCTGGATTCGTCGCCGCTGAGTGAAGCCTTGATATAGATCAGCACGCCCGGCGCAGGCGCATTGGGGTAGCGTATGCAGCCCACCGCAAAGTGCGACTGGCTGCGTTTGGAACTGCCCTTGGGCCGCAGCGCCGCCAGATCGATTTCGATCCGCACCCCAAAATCCGTCCAGCATTTGCGGATCGCATTGGCCATATCCTCAAACTGGTAGTCCGGGTCGCAGCCCGCATCCGCCACCACCACCACGTGGCAGCGTCGGCGCACCAGTTCGTAGATGCCGAGGTTTTCGAAATGGCCGCCGTCCGAAATGTTGAGAAAAGCGGATGAGCTGTCGACCATGCCGAACACTTCCTTGATCAGCGACAGGCCACCAAAGCGCGGGCTGGACTTGCGCCACGCCACCGGGTGGCGCGTATTGCCGCACCAGCGCCCCAGCCGCACGTTGAACACGCTCATCAACGCCGACAGCGCGGCCGATGTGTGATAGCCCATGTTGGGGTTGGCCGCCGCGCCCGAGGTGGCCACCACATTGCCCAGCAGCACGCCGCCGAGCGGATTTTGAAAGGCAAACTGGCTGGCTGAATATTCCTCGGTGAGGCGATAGGCGCCCGTGCTGTCGCCGTCCGAATTCCAGAATTCATAGCCGGTATGGCGCGGCGTGAAGGTGAAGGACGCGGCCCGTCGTGTCTGCCAGGCCAGGTTTTCGCCGCCGGTCAGGTTCATCGCCGCATTGACGATGGGGTAGGGCAGCTGATTCACCAGCGCCGACAGCGGCAGATCGTCGCCGGGGTCGAATCCGGTAAACGGGTGGGGGTTGCGCACGATCTGAACCGGCTGGGTTTGCCCCACCCGCGTGGCGCCCAGAAAGCAGCGGGTGAGGCGGTTGCGGTAAAAGCCGTGCAGCGAGAACAGGTTGATGTCCACCCGCCAGCCCAGTAGCCCGAACACCGCCACACACCCCGCGCCCACCCACAGCACGTCGGCCACCTCCACCCGGGCAAGATTGAACAAGGCCGAATGCAGGAGGGGCCCGAAATGGCCACCAGCGAAGATCGGCACGCATTCATCGCACAGCCAGCCCGGGCTGGCCAGCAGCCCATGCAGCACGCTGGCCAGCAGTATCGTCAGGCCGATGATGAACACGTAGGGCGCCACCACCACCACCCGGTTCAACGCCGACTTGCCCTTGCCAGATTGACCCTGGCCCGCAGTGAACGAACTCTTGCCCAGCAGCACCCCGCCGATGGTGCTCGCCACCCAGGCCAGGCCGCCGGCCACCGCCAGGCCCGCCAGCCACTTCACCAGCGGTGCTGCATAGAGCGTCACCGCAAAGGTGCCCAGCCAGATCAGCGCCGCCAGCACGACGAACCCACCCAGGCGCGCCCACCACTCGCGGTCCTGTTCCGTGTTCAGCCGCTTCATCAGCCCGATATGCAGCGTCACCGCCAGCGAAAAACTCATCAACACCAGCGGCGTGCCAAACGTCGTTGCGTAAGCCATGCCGCCCACATCGGGAAGACCTGCCGCCCCCTTGCTCAGCCAGTAGAAAAACAACCCGCCCAGCGCGCCCGCCAGCAGCGTCCAGAGCATCTGCCAGAGGAAACGCGCCAGGCCCGATCCCTTTTCGACCAGATCATCCAGCGCGGCACGTTGGCGCTCGGAACCGCCGCGTGTCGCCCACACCCACACCCAATTCACCAGCGCGGGCAGGGCGGGCAGCGCGACCTTGAACCCGCCGAGCTTGATCCAGAAGGCCACCAGCCAGGGCGCCGCATACCCCGCCATCGTCCACACCACCCAATCCAGCAGCGAGTATTCGGCGGCAGCGGCATGCGCCTGCAGCGTCAGCGCAAACAGCCACGCCGAAATCAGCGCCGGCAACACGATCAACAAGACGATGAACCCCGACCCGCTCGAATCGAAGCGCACCCATTTGTCGAGCCGCGTCAGCCGCATCACCCAGGCGAACCCCGCAAGCAAGCCGACGATTAACCCGGGTCTGCTCGAACCCGCGCCCTTGTGAAACCGCGTGATGCTCCGCGCGCAGGCAGTCACCGCAACCAGCAGCAGGCCAATCGCCAGCACCAAAAGCAGGGGCAGGCCGATGATGGGCAGCGGCTTGGCCAGCGCCAAACCCTCCGGATCAACCAGCCAGCGGCCCAGGCTCAACAGCCCATAGGGCAGCGTCAGCAGCGCACCGAAGAAAGCCACCAGGATCAGCTGGTTCAACAGCAGATTGCGCAGATAGGTGGAAATCGCCGCCAGCGAATCGCCCGAAAGCAGCCCCAGTTTGGGCGTGAGGTAATTGCTGTAGCGGCGCAGAAAGCGCAGCGAAGGATGTTCCGGCGGGCAATCCGACGTCGGCGTGCCGTCCTTGCACCACGGCCGCGCCTCGCCGGAAAGTTCATGCTCCACCATCGCCAACGCATCCGCCACCGACTGCCCCGGCTTGCGGCTGCGAAAGATCAGCGCCGACAGCCATGCCCCGATATAGCCGCCGCCCGACACCGTCGACAAATAGTCAAACGCGCGCAGCAGCCGCAGCCGCGCCAGCGCCTGGATAATCCCCAGGGCAAACGTCGCGCTGCGTATGCCGCCGCCCGACAACGCCAGCCCCACCAGCTGCGCCTTGTCGGCGCAGTCCTCTGCGCTCTGCTGCGGGTCGTGCGCCTGCGGACGCAGCTGCTCCACCTCGTCTCGCAACACCTTGGAAAACGCATCGCTCGTCGTATTGGTATTCGAATCCATCTTTCCCCCTTGTGGTGTGCAGCCTGGTTAAGCCCCCTCTGCATGTCTAATTATTAGCAGGCTGGTGTTTTTGTGTGGGAAACCGTGGGCAGAAGACACGTTCGCCCACTTTATGTCGATTAAATTGGTTTTTATAAATGCATACTGTTGACGTGTCGATGCCATCGACCTATTCTTCAAACGTGTCGAATAAACTGAGAAACGTAAACATGAGTACCGCCCCAAGCTGGAAACCGGATCAGCCCTACAACGACTTGCCGCGTTTGCCGCCGGAAGTCGAGCTCGACACCAAAACCGTGCTCAAGCAATGCATTAAATCCAACATCGCACTGGCGGAATTGAAGCAGACCGCCGAACTGTTCCCCAATCAGGCCATGCTCATCAACACCCTGCCGCTGCTGGAAGCACGGGCCAGTTCCGAAATCGAAAACATCGTCACCACCACCGACATGCTGTTTCAGTACATCCAGGCGGATGAAAAGGCCGACCCTGCCACCAAGGAGGCTTTGCGTTATCGCCGCGCGCTGTTCGAAGGCTTTCTATCTTTGCAGGACAGGCCGCTCACCACCCGTACCGCCGAGGCCATTTGCAGCCAGATCAAGGGCCGTGAAATGCGTGTGCGCAAAGTACCGGGCACCGCCCTGCAGAACGACCGTACCGGCGAAATCATTTACACCCCACCTGCAGGCGAAACGGTCATCCGCGACCTGCTCGCCAACTGGGAACGCTTCATGCACGACAACACTGAACTCGATCCGCTGATCCGCATGGCCGTCGGACATTACCAGTTCGAAGCGATCCACCCCTTTGACGACGGCAATGGCCGCACCGGACGCGTACTCAACAGCCTGTTCCTCATTCAGGAAGGGCTGCTCAACCTGCCCATCCTTTATCTCAGCCGCTACATCATCCAGCACAAGGCCGACTATTACCGGCTGCTGCACCAGGTTACCGCCGAGCAGAGTTGGGAAGCGTGGCTGCTCTATATATTGCGCGGTGTGGAAGACACCGCCCGCTGGACCACCGCCAAAATCGCCGCCATTCGCACCCTGGCCGACCACACCGCCACGCGGGTGCGCGAACAGCTGCCCAGCATTTACAGCCGCGAACTGGTCGACACCATTTTCGAGCAGCCATATTGCCGCATCGATAACCTGGTCGAGAAAGGCATCGCCAAACGCCAGACCGCCTCGGTCTATTTAAAGAAACTGGTCGAAATCGGCGTGCTGGTCGAGCAGCAGGCGGGTAGGGAAAAGCTGTTCATTCATCCCAAGCTCGTGCAGTTGTTGATGCAGGAGCAGAGCGCGTTTGTGCCGTATCAGTAGCCCAGCCATCCAGTTGCGAGAAGATTCGGCACATATCAAACGAGGGGGATATCTTGGCGCCACTGCCAGCATCCCGCCGCCTATCTCGAATACAAAGGAACGGGCAAGGCATCGGTGCCGTGTTCGAGGTGAACCGGCTGCTGTGATGGCAGGGCGAGGCTGAGGCGCGCTGTCCTGAAGCTTGCCGGGACAACGCCAATACGAGCATGCCGCGATACGGCATGCTCAGGGACAAACAGGCTATTGCGGCACCACCCGCGCGGATTCGCCGCTGCCCTCGACCCGCACGTTCATCCCGCTTTTGAGCCGGGCATCCACCGGCTGCACGATCGTGACATCGCCGCCGGTACTCATCTTCACCGTCACGCGCTGCGCGTCCTGCTTCTTCATCTTGCTTTCGACCGCGGTGCCTGCGACCGCGCCTGCCGCCGCACCGAGCACTGCTCCCAGCGTGGAGCCGTCGCCTTTGCCGATTTGCGAGCCGAGCAGGCCGCCGGCCACCGCGCCCACCGCCGTGCCCACGCCAAACTTGTATTTCTCATCCACCTGCACGGTTTCGAGCGCCGTGATCTTGCCGCTGCGCTCGCTCTGGCTCGTCACAGCACCCGAGGAGTCACCATATGTCGGGCCGCCCCCCAGCTTGGGCATGTCGTTACAGCCCGCTGCCACCATCGCAAACAGGACTGCCGGTACAAGTACGCGTGTCTTCATCTTGATCCCCTCGATTCGGTGTGGCGCCACAACCCGGCGAATCATTCGTCGGGCAGCCCCGCATTTCAATCTAGTTGCCGGCTTACCCAGCCGCAAGCCAGGGGCTCGGGCGCGCAGGAAAGCGTCTACAAAGAAAGAGGCACTGAATGAGGCGCAGATGCGTGGCATGCCCGGTTGCAAAAGGTGCCACAGCCGGGGTGGGGCGACGCCCACGTGCGCCCGCCACGGCTTCAGGGAGTAGGCCACTGTCAGCGGGCCATACAAGCCGCCATCACAACCCAGGGGAACCCCAACTCATGATCAACAGTTTCGTTTCGCAATACGCCCTGTTTCTGGCCGAAGCCGCCACCCTCGTGCTGGCCGTCATCGCACTGGTTGCCGGCCTGATCGCTTTATCGCGCCGCAAGAACCAGCATGCCGGCGAAATCCAGGTCACCGACATCAACCGCCAGTTCGAAGCCGCCGGCGACAAGATCGATGCGCTGCGCCTGCCCAAAAAAGCGCTCAAGGATCTGCACAAGCAACGCAAGGCCGAATACAAGGCCCGTCAGCAGCGGGCGGCAGCCGGGCCCTGTACTTATCTGCTCGACTTCAAGGGCGACATACGCGCCTCGGCTTTCATGGCGCTGCGCGAGGAAATCAGCGCCATCCTGCAGGTGGCCAGGCCCGGCGACACCGTGCTGCTGCGGCTGGATAGCCCGGGCGGCATGGTCAACCGCTACGGCCTCGCCGCCGCCCAGCTGCTGCGGCTGCGCGACGCCAAGCTGCCGCTCACCGTGATGATCGACAGCGTGGCCGCCAGCGGCGGCTACCTCATGGCCGCCACCGCCGACCGCATCGTCGCCTCGCCGTTTGCGCTGGTCGGCTCCATCGGCGTCATCGCGCAGATACCCAATTTTCACCGCTGGCTGCAGGCGCGCGACATCGACTGGGAACAAATCACCGCCGGCAAATTCAAGCGCACCGTGAGCCTGTTCGGCGAAAACACCGAAGCCGGCCGCGCCAAACTGCGCGAAGAACTGGAAGAAATCCACGCGCGCTTCCGCACCTTTGTGCAGGGCCGCCGCGCCCAGCTCGACATGGACAAGGTCGCCACCGGCGAAGCCTGGCTCGGCAGCCAGGCGCTGGAACTGGGGCTGGTGGACGAACTCGCCACCAGCGACGAAATCATCCGCAGCGCCTGCCAGCAGGGCAGGGTGCTGCAGGTGAGCTATCAGCGCAAACTCACCCTGCCCGAGCGTGTGCGCGTCTCGGCGCTATCCGCATGGGACGAGATCTGGCAGCCGCCGGGGCCGCTGGGGTGAGCCAGGCATCGTCTATGCGCGGCAGCGCGCACGCTGACAAAAGTGCGCTACTATATGACCAACAGCATGACCAACTGGAGGCCACATGCGCACCGTAACGCTGGCAGAAGCCAAGACCCATCTGAGCCACCTGCTTGACCAGGTTGAAGCAGGGCAAGAAGTCGTTATCACCCGCCGCGGCCAGGCGATTGCCCGTATCACGCCGGTCGAGAAACCCAAACAACCCGTCAAATCCCTGGCCGAATTCCGCAGCCGCATGCCTCACTGGCGCAAGTCCAGCGCAGAACTGCTGAGTGACATGCGGGACGAGGATCTTTGATGCTGTATTTCGACACCAGCTTTTTGGCGCCGCTCATTCTCGAAGAATCCACCAGCACGAAAATCGAGGCTTTCTTTGCCAGGCTCCCGGCGGGCGAGCTCTACGTTTGCCATTGGACCCGGGTCGAGTTTGCAAGCCTGATTGCGCGCGAAGTCAGAATGGGCGGCCTCGCAGAGCCCGATGCGCTGCTGGTCATCGGCCAATTCGACGAACTGGTGGCCGAGTCATTCCAGGTACTGGTCCCTGCCGTTGCGGACTACGAGCTTGCCAAGTCGTCCATCCAGCACTTTGCTACCAAGCTGCGGGCCGGCGATGCGCTGCACCTTGCCATTGCCAGCAACCACGGCGCCAAAACGCTCTATACCCTGGACGCGGGCTTGCTGAATGCAGCCAAGCTGCTGAAGGTTCACGCCAGTCGAGGTATCAAGGTTTGAACAGACCACGCTAAACAACCATACGGCGGACCAGCCGAAAACCTCGCTCGTTGTGCGAAGATTCGGCAGATAACAAACAAGGGGGCGTTTTGGCACCACAGCCTGAACAACAAGCGAGGGCGAATCCTGAACAACAAGCGAGGGCGAATATTGATGTGCTGCTGGCGGAGGCAGGTCGGCACGTCTGTGATGCTGAAAGCACCCACGTGGCGCCTGGTTCTTCAATACTCAAGCAGCTTCAATCTAGTCCTATTTAATAGGGTTCCATCTAATGGATAAAAAAGACAAAAAAGAACTCAGCGAGAGCGATGTCTGCGATTTATTCATCACGCCAGCTATAAAAGATGCTGGCTGGGATCCAATGACGCAAATTCGTCGCGAAGTCACGCTCACGCCCGGCCCAGTCGTCGTCCGGGGCAACATGTCCTCGCGCAATAAAAAGAAGAAAAAATTTGCTGACTATGTCCTTTCATGGGACGCCAGTACGCCTCTTGCGGTAGTTGAGGCCAAGGATAACAACTACTCGGTCAGTCACGGCATGCAGCAAGCACTCGGTTATGCCGAAATTCTCGAAGTGCCCAGTGCGTTCAGTTCCAATGGCGATGCCTTTGCCTCGCACAACAAAGTGCCCAAAGCTGGCGAAGACACCGAAACAGAGTTTGCAATGGAAGCCTTTCCGTCGCCTGAAGAATTATGGCAGCGGTACAAAAAGTTTCGCGGCATTGAAGATGCCAATGAATCTCTCATCTTGCAGCCTTACCATCTCGATCCTTCCGGCAAAGAGCCGCGCTACTATCAGGTAGAGGCGATCAACCGCACCATCGAGGCCGTGGCCAACAAGCAGAAACGCATCCTGCTGGTCATGGCGACCGGCACCGGCAAAACCTACACTACCTTCCAGATCATCTGGCGCTTGTGGAAAGCCAAAGCAGTGAAGCGAGTCCTGTTTCTGGTAGACAGAAACATACTGGCCGACCAGACGCGCGTGAACGACTTCAAGCCGTTTGGCTCGGTGATGACCAAGATCAAGAATCGCAAGATCGATCCATCCTATGAGATCCATCTGGGGCTGTATCAAGCCCTCACCGGGCCAGACGAAGAAGACAAGGTATACAAGACAGTCTCGCCCGATTTTTTCGACCTGATCGTTATCGATGAGTGCCATCGCGGCAGTGCCGCCGAGGATTCCTCCTGGCGCGAGATTCTGGATTATTTTTCCAATGCAATTCATCTGGGCCTAACCGCCACACCGAAAGAGACGCAGTACGTCTCCAACATCACCTACTTCGGCGAGCCGGTTTATACCTACAGCCTGAAACAGGGCATCGAGGATGGCTTTCTTGCCCCCTACAAAGTGGTGCGCATCGACATCGACAAGGATGTCGAAGGCTGGACCCCGCCGCCGGGCATGACGGATGACCTGGGCAACGAGATCGAGTCGCGCACCTACAATCAGGTCGATATGGATCGCGTGCTGGTGCTGAATCAGCGCACCCGGCTGGTGGCCGAGCGCGTCATGAAACTGCTCAAAGCCACCGATCCTTTTTCCAAGACCATTATCTTTTGCGAAGACATCGACCATGCCGAGCGCATGCGTAAAGCAATCGTCAATGCGGCTGGAAAGCTGGCCATTGATAATCCTAAATATGTGATGCGCATTACCGGCGACAGTATCGAAGGCAAGAACGAGCTGGATAACTTCATCGACCCACAAAGCCGCTTCCCGGTGATCGCCACCACCTCCGAGCTGATGACCACCGGCGTAGATGCCAGGACCTGCAAGCTCATAGTGCTGGACAAGACCATCAACTCCATGACCACCTTCAAGCAGATCATCGGTCGCGGCACCCGCATTGCAGAGGAATACAGCAAGTATTACTTCACCATCATGGATTTCAAGAAAACTACGGAACTGTTCCGGGATGAAGATTTCGATGGCGAGCCGGTGGTGATCTATGAGCCGGGTAATGACGATGATCCCGTGCCGCCCGATCCCCCCGATGATAGTGATAGCACCACGTTAAAAGCTGAAGAGCCGGAGGCCGTCTACAAAGCACGGGTAAGCGGTGTGCCAGTGAAGATCATTGCCGAGCGGGTTCAGTATTTGAGCGAAGAAGGTCAGTTGATTACCGAGTCGTACCGCAACTACTCGCGCAAGAAGATACGCTCGGAATTTTCCTCGTTGGACGATTTTCTGCGCGCCTGGAACGATGCCAAAAAGAAGCAGCTCATCATTGATGAACTTGCAGGACACGGCATCGAC
>Ga0180009_10002903_pt1 | contig 19890 bp, 14 predicted proteins | sample OS_PC_MetaG_FD_123537 | JGI IMG/M metagenome (GOLD analysis project Ga0180009, IMG submission 123537) | Groundwater microbial communities from the Aspo Hard Rock Laboratory (HRL) deep subsurface site, Sweden - OS_PC_MetaG | ecosystem: Environmental > Aquatic > Deep subsurface > Groundwater...
CCCACACCTCCCATGGCCAAGAAATAATGCTCCATTTTCCGGCGTAAGCCCGGAAGCCCTCCTGGAAACGGTCGCCCACCATCTTTTTTGCAACCGTTTCCAGGGGGTCCCCATCCCTATCCTCAGACGTTTTCTTTCAAATCCCAGAGTTGTTTGTTTTCTCGTTTTGCCGACAATACCCTGGATTTTTCCCCATTATTCCGGGTAAGCTGTTGCCAAAGACAGCCGGGTCGAAGAGATGCTTCATATTCTCCGGCAGCCCTGGGGCGTATCCTCTTGAAATGGTGGGGCAATGCAGGCGGAAAAATGGGAAGAGGCGTATCTGGCGCAGAGTCAGGATGCCGCAGTGGGAAGGATGTTTCGCGGGATTATTCATAACCTCGGCGGGATTATCCAGGTTTTTTCCCTGCACACGGATCTTTCGGCAATGATGCTGGACAAGGCCATGGCGTTATTGGCGCAGATGCGTATGGCCTCTCCATCACCGGAGGTGGACACTCTGCGGGAGCTTCTTGCGCGTCGGGCCGATTCACTTTCCCAGATGCAGGGAAAGGTGGTGCAGAGCCAGAAGATCCTGCAACGCACTATGATTTTGCCGGATTTTCGTCAGCTTCCCGGTAGCGTCCCCTATACAATTAATTCGATTATTGAAACCGAGATGGAGTTCCTTTCCGCTGATTCGGCGTTTAAGCACAAGGTGCGCAAAGAAATGATCCTGGCCGAATCGCTGCCGTCCCTGACGCGGTTTCAGCTCGAGTTGCATCAGATCGTGCATATTGTGTTGTGTAATGCCCTGGAATCCCTGCAGGGCGTGGCAGATGCGGAGATCGTGATCGAAACCGCCCGGGAAGGCGAGGGTATCGGCGTGCGCGTGCAGGACAACGGGCCCGGCTTGACCACCGAGGCATCGGCGCATCTCTATGAACCGTTTTATTCCACAAAAGAAGGAAAAGGGCATCTCGGCCTCGGGCTGTATCTGGCCAAAAAGCTCATTACCCGGTGCGGCGGCGAAATAACATGTGAAAGCAGCCCCGGTTGCACCAATTTCCATCTGTTTATTCCCCAAGAGGCTATGAAAATATGAGGCAGACCAGCGGGAAAAAGGGTCAGGTGCCCAGCGAAGTAACATGCACGCCCGGCACCCTGTTTGTGGTGGCCACGCCCATCGGCAATCTGGAGGATATAACCCTCCGGGCCTTGCGTATCCTGCAGGAGGTGGATTGCATTGCCGCCGAAGATACCAGGCATACCAGAAAGCTTCTCAGTCATTTCGATATCCATACCCCGCTCATGAGCTACTACAAGGACAAAGAGGCGATCCGTGCCCAGGAGATTGTGGCGCGGCTGCTTTCCGGCCAGCGGGTTGCTTTGGTTTCCGATGCCGGGACACCGGGCATTTCGGATCCGGGCGGGATTTTAGTACAAAGCGCCTATGAACATGGCATCCCCGTGGTTCCGGTTCCCGGGGTTTCCGCTCTGGCGGCCATTCTCAGCGTTGCCGGCTTGCGGGAAGCCACCCATCTTTTTTTGGGCTTTTTGCCGTCGAAAGCGGTGGAGCGACGGAAATTTCTGAAGGGACTCAAAGGCGAGGTGCATCCCCTGGTTTTTTATGAGTCTCCCCGGAGGATAGCGGCAAGTCTTGCCGATTGCCTAGCGGAACTGGGTGACCGCCGGATGGTTGTCGGCAGGGAACTCACCAAGGTGCATGAGGAAATTGTTTCCGGAGATCTGGCGCAACTTGCCGCCATGTTCAAGGCCAGGGCATCCATCAAGGGCGAGTTCGTGGTGCTCATCGAGGGTGAGCGGGCAGCGGCTCCGCAGCGGCCGGACAATCTCGAGGATCTCCTGCGCTGGTATCGGGATAAGTCCGGTGGCAGCCTGAAAGACGCGGTGGCAAGTATTGCCAAGGATTTGGACCTGTCCCGCTCCGAGGTATATCAGAAAGCATTGACGGTGTGGAAAGAGTCGGCATGACAAAACAACACGACACGGGCGCATCCATGGCGACGTTGCCGGAGCAGGAGCAGATCTGATGTGGCAAAAAATACTCCTTATCGCCGTGGCCGGGGCGTGCGGTACCCTGGCCCGGTATGGCCTGGCAGGATTGGTGCAGCGGGTGGCAGGACCAAGTTTCCCCTGGGGGACTGTTTCGGTGAATGCTCTGGGCTGCCTGCTCTTCGGCCTGATATGGACCCTGACCAGCGAGCGATTCCCCGGTACCGGCGAGATGCGGATTATCGCGCTCACCGGGTTTATGGGCGCTTTCACCACTTTTTCGACCTTTATCGCCGAGACCGGGAATCTTCTGGCAGACGGTGAGCATTGGTACGGATTAGGCAATGTTGTGCTGCAGAACGTGGTGGGGCTGGTGCTTTTTTTTCTTGGGATGGCTCTGGGCAGGTTCATTTGAAGTGCGCGGCTGCAGGATACCGCATCTTCTTTGTCATCGGCCTGCTCATGTGCAACAGCACACTTCGTAGGTCTCTTTCGCGAATCTGCGGCACCCTGCAACCGCTTATCGATGTGGGGACATGGTGCGCTTGATTCTCTTCTCCCGCGTTCAGTTACGTTTTAAGGGTCATTGTGATGCGGGCGTAAATGAGTGATGGTGTAAATACAAAAGGAGGCATGGCTATGGAACTTCCCTCGGAAGCGGAACTGCTCCGCATTTTCATCGGCGAAACCACCAAGCTCGGCCAACGGCCGCTGTATGAACTCATTGTCGAGGAGGCCCGCAAGCGCGGCTTGGCCGGGGCCACAGTCATTCGCGGGATCATGGGATTTGGCAAGAACAGCCGCATCCACACCGCCAAAATCCTGCGGCTGTCCGAAGACCTGCCGCTGATCATTGAGATCGTGGACAAGCCCGAGCGCATCGCCGCTTTTCTGCCCGATCTGGAGAGCATGATCGACGAGGGACTGGTTACCCTGGAAAAAGTTCGGGTGATCGCCTACCGAGGTAAGGAAAAGGAATAAGGGCTTGGGATATTCTGCCGGAACGGAGGAGGGGAATGGCTCGTCAGATTGATCAGGTCGCGCTCATGGAATTTGTGCACAAGCGGCGCAAGGCCACGGGCGGATATGGTGCCACCCCGCGGCTGCCCGCAACCATTCAGGACACCTTTCAGGCCTTGGCCATTATTCTTGTTCTGGGGGGAAAGCCGCCCACCCCGGAATCGGAACCTGCGCTGGCCGATTATCTTGCCCGCATGCAGTCTGTCCCCTGGCTGGGGATCGACACCACTTTTCGCCTCCTGCTCACCTGCCATATTTGTGGACTTAGTGTGGATAAGGAGCGGATCCGCGCTCATCTTGACGCCTGCCTGACCAGGGATACATCTCTTTCCACCATCTATTATGTGCGCAGAATTGCCCGGGAGATTCTGGAAGAGGAACCGGATTTTCCCGGCAGCCAGCGCTCGTTGTTTTTGCCTGCCCGGTGCGCGGTGCAGGATGTGGCCAGGTTTCTTTTTTTAAAAAAGATGGATGGTCAGCCGGTAGGGGGATCGGGCGAGCTGTCCGGCTGGCTCCAGAGCACACAGAACGGCGATGGCGGATTCGGCTTTTTCCCGGGGACCACTTCTTTTCTTGAAAATTGCCATGCCGCTCTTGCGGGCTTGAGCTTTTTGGGTGCGAGGCCCAATGATTCGGCCAACCTCAGGGCCTTTATCGTCAGTTGCCAAACCGGAAGAGGCGGTTTTGGCCGGAGTCCGCGCGCAGCGCCTTTTCTTGACGCCTCCTGGCACGGTATTGCCAGTCTTCGCTTGCTTGAGGAGATGGAAGGGCGATCAGCCGGAGTCTTGCCGGAAATTTCAAGCCGGCGTGCCCATTTGTTGCTGTCTGTTTAAGATAAGAAGAAATTCCAGATATACTTGCCTGCCGTGAATACAAGGCATGCCGCCAGAATCCATTTGATGAATTTGGCAGGCACGAACTTTTGCAGCCGTGCCCCACAGTACATTCCTGCAAATCCTCCGATCCCGAAGAGGAAGCCCAAAAGCCAATCCGGAGCGATGACCATTCCAGGGTAGTAGGGTGCAAGAATCTGGTAAAAGGCAACCCCGGCCACCGAGGTGACAAAGGTGCCCATCAGGGACGCACCTGCCACGGTATATATCGGCAGCCCGAAAAAGCTGACCAGAAACGGGGCAATGATCGCCCCGCCCCCGATGCCGTACACCCCTCCCACCATGCCGACGACGAGACTCAAGGCCATCAACCCCACAGCGTTGACCGTGAAGGTATCTCCGTAAAATTCGTAAACGATCCGGGTGGGTGTCCATTGAAGGACCTTGACCCGGGGAAGGTGTTCAGGAGAGGGCGGTGGCTCTTTCTCCGTTGCCCGGGTCTGTTGTGTGAGCCACCGCTGAAAGCGTTCCTCGGTGGTGGGGGTATCTCCCTTGTTGCAGCGGCATGTCAGGTCTTTGAGCAGCCTTCCCCCCACATACAGAAGGACCAGCCCGGCAAAGAGTTTGAAATGTTTCGGGTCGGGCAGGTATTTGATCCGGACAATGGCCCCGACGAGCACGCCGGGCAGGGTGCCGATGATCACCACCCAGGTCAGGGGCCAGAGCATCCGTCCTTCCTTGAGATACCTATACACTCCGCTGGGAATGGCCACGATGTTGAACAACTGGTTGGTCGAACTGACCGCCGGGCTGGTGAAGCCCAGGAAACTGACCTGAAAGGGAAGCAGCAGAAAAGCCCCGCTCACCCCGCCCATGGAAGTGAAAAATGAAATCGCGAAGGCGATCAGGGGCGGCACCAGCGGACTGACCTCAATGTCTGCAACCGGAAAATACATCAGTTATTCCCTTTGACTGGGACGGTTTTCAAAGCTGCGTCCACCACCTGGCGGACCTCAGTCAGACATCAACGGCCTGTGGGGTTTTTCTCCGCGCATCGGCATTGGCCGCCTTTTTTCTCCGATACAATGCGCTCCATGATCAGCGAACGTCCGTGGCGAAAAATGTCCTGCTCTATATCTTCTTCAGTGTAGCCAAAACAGTAACATATCTGACGCGACATGTGGGGCCTCCGATGGACAATGGATGAATTTTTATGATGCTGATTCTATATCCTGACAAGTGTCGGGGCAAGATATGTTTTATCGGAATTAAAAAGGAACAAGTGCCTTAGCATGCTGACAGACAATTAATTTCGAGAGGAATTTTCTTGGTTGACTTCCTGACACACAAATGATACTCCCGGTGTGTTCATAACAATTTGATGGATTATCTTCTTGCGTCTTTAAAAAAATATTTGGTGTGAATTAATGTCCTTCCGGCAAGATGGTTCGTCGTGGATACGGCGGGTTGTACTGTGTTGCGTCTGGGTATGGGTAAGTGGTTTGCCTGTGCATGTTCTGGCACAGGTTCTTTCGCCCACAGACGCGGCTAATCAGGAATTTTTACGCCAGCAAGAGCGTGAGCGTGTCTTGCGCCGGCAGCAGGAGCAACGTCCCGATGTGCGGTTACCTGTTCTACTCGTTCCTGATTTAAATCGACTGCCTCTGGATGAATCGCCCTGCTTCGCAATTCAGCATATTGAGTTGGAGGGGGATGCCTCTGAAAAATTTCAGTGGGCGTTGGCCGCAGCAAACAAAACAGAAGATAATCAGGATGATGTCGCCATTGGCCGCTGTTTGGGTACGCGCGGCATCAATCTGGTGATGCGCCGGGTGCAAAATGCCTTGGTAAATCGTGGGTATGTTACTGCCCGAGTTTTGGCTGAACCACAAAACTTGAGTCTCGGCACACTCAAACTGACCCTGATTCCAGGCCGTATTCGTAGTATCCGTTTTGCGCCAGGGACCAGTGCACGGGCCACACAATGGAATGCAGTACCTGCCAGCCCGGGTGACTTGCTCAATCTGCGCGATATCGAGCAAGCGTTGGAGAATTTCAAACGGGTGCCAACCGCCGAGGCGGATATTCAGATCACACCCGCCGAGGGGCCGGATGCGCAACCGGGTGAGAGCGATCTGGTCATCCAATGGAAACAAGGCGTTCCCCTGCGCTTGAGTGTTTTTGCCGACGACTCCGGGGCCAAGGCAACGGGGAAATATCAAGGTGGAGCAACAATCTCCTTTGATCATTTGTTGACATTGAATGACCAAGCCTACCTGAGTTTAAATCATGATCTGGAGGGCGACGGTTCCGACCCGCAGGGTACGCGCGGGTTTACCGCCTATTATGCACTGCCCTTCGGCTATTGGCTGCTCGGCTTCACCACCGGCAGCAATCGCTATTACCAAACAGTGGCGGGTGTCAATCAAGATTATGTTTACAGCGGCGAAAGCCGCAATAGCGACATCAAGCTGTCGCGTCTCGTTTACCGCGATGCCGTACGTAAAACCACGCTTTCCTTGAGCGGTTGGAAGCGTACCTCTCAAAACTATATCGACGACACCGAAGTGGAAGTGCAACGTCGGCGCATGGCCGGGTGGGAAGGTGGCATTGCGCATCGGGAATTCATCGGTGCCGCCACCCTCGATTTGAACGCCAAATATCGCCGTGGTACGGGTGCCTTGAATGCTTTGCCCGCCCCGGAAGAACCCTTTGACGAAGGCACATCCCGCCCTAAAATCGTCATGGCCGACGCGCAGTTGAATCTCCCCTTTGTTGTTGGTGCGCAACATCTCCGCTACACCGGCACTTGGCGCGCGCAGTGGAATCATACGCCCTTGGTGCCGCAAGATCGTTTTGCCATCGGCGGGCGCTACACCGTGCGCGGGTTTGATGGGGAAAATTTGCTTTCCGGGGACCGGGGTTGGCTGATTCGTAATGATCTGGGATTTGCCCTATGGGAAACGGGTCAAGAGCTGTATCTGGGGATTGATTACGGAGAAGTGGCTGGACCGAGTAGCGAGTACTTGATCGGCACCCGTTTGACTGGAGGGATATTGGGCCTGCGGGGTGGTTACAAGGGGCTGGCCTATGACATGTTTATCGGGCAGCCGCTGAACAAACCCGATGGCTTTAGTTCGGTTGCCGGTGTTGTAGGCTTCAATGTCAATTGGTCCTTTTAAAGGAGCAGCCATGCGTTTCAACACACCTACCCCTTTGGATATTATCGCTCCGGGGTTGATTGAGGAAAGTTGGACAGAAGCAGAGGTGTTCGGCAGTGCTGTTTGGTTGTGGATGCACTCTTCAACCCATCGTGAACGGCCCCTGCATACCCTGTCGGCAGTGTTGTTGCCTGCTATCAAACAGAGGCAGTTTATCCTGGCTTCGGAAGCAGGCAGGCCGGTGTTTTATCTGGCCTGGGCCAATCTGAGCCAGGAAGCGGAGCAGCGTTATTTGCAACAGCATCCCGTTTGCATGCCGGAGAGCGATTGGAACAGCGGCGAACGCATGTGGATACTAGACTGGGTCGCGCCCTTCGGACATACCCGAATCATGCACCGATTGCTCAAACGGCAATTGTTTGCCGATCGTTGTGCTCGCTCCCTCGACCACCGTGGTGATGAGCGTGGTTTGAAGGTCAAAACCTTTCGTGGCATGGCCGTCCTGCCCGAAGAAGCGCAAGCCCGGTTGCAACAACCTTTTGTGCATTCCATGTGATGGTTGATTCCATCATTTTCATTCATCTTATCTTGAGGACTTTTTATGAAACTCGCATTCCGTTCTTTAGTGACCTGCAGTGTTGTAATGCTGTTGTTGGGTGCCGGCGCAACGGCGCATGCTGAAGAGACCAGCTTTACCGGGGCATCGCTTGCCCTCGGGCTCGGTTCGGCGCGCAATCAAGTTGATTACGGGGGAGATTTGGCCGGGCAAACCAGCAAGGAAACCGATACCGTCGGGATACTCGATGCCTCATACGGGATCAATCTCGCACCGCAATGGCTTGTTACGCTTGGGGCGACCTATGATCTGAATAAAACCGATTTCGGCACCGTAAGCTACGTCGATGGCGGCAATACCTATAGCGTCGATGGCCAACTCAAAAATCATTTCTCGTTTTATGTGGCGCCGGGATACCGGCTGTCGCCCAACTGGCTTGTCTATGCCAAGCTTGGCTGGCACCACGCCAAGGGCGAATTTAACGACAACAGCCAGCTTGGCTCGGGCGAGACCACCCATAACGGGGTGGGATATGGTCTGGGCACCAGTATTGTGCTGACTAAGCAAATCGAAGCGCGCCTTGAAGTCCAGCACATCGACTTCAACCGCGAGTCGGCCTTGCAGTCGGACGGCAAGCCCGAAACGAATCAGGCCGTTGTCTATCTGGGCTACCGTTTCTGATTTTTAGCATTTGTGTCGCATAAAGGGGGGGACGAATGAATAAGCATTGTTACCGTATGGTCTTTAACAAAGCTCGCGGCATTCTCATGGCCGTTGCGGAAATCGCGGCCAGTCACACCAAGTCCAGTGGCGAAACATCGGGAAAGACTGTTGTGCCAAGGGCTGTGCGGGGCAGTGCTTTTCGTGCCGTTACCTATAGTGCTTGGGCAACACTCGTCGTTAATACTGCTGGGTTCATCATCTGGCCGGCCATCGGGCAGGCGCAAATCGTGGCCGATCCGAGTGCCCCGGCCACCCAACGTCCGATCATTCTGGCGGCGCCCAATGGGGTGCCGCTGGTTAATATTCAAACCCCCAGCGCTGCCGGGGTCTCACGGAACACCTATAGCCAGTTCGATGTCCAGCAACAAGGGGCGATTCTCAACAATGCGCGCACCAATGCGCAAACCCAGTTGGGTGGTTGGGTGCAAGCCAATCCCTGGCTTGCCACCGGCAGCGCGCGCGTTATCTTAAATGAGGTCAACTCCAGCAATCCGAGCTTGCTGCAAGGGTATGTTGAAGTTGCCGGTAGCCGTGCCCAAGTGGTTATAGCCAACCCGGCCGGCGTTACTTGCGACGGTTGTGGCTTTATCAACTCAAACCGCGCCACCTTGACGACGGGAACACCCATCTTCAGTGGCGGCAATCTCGAAGGGTATCGCGTGCAGGGCGGGGTCATCAATATCACCGGTGCCGGACTGGATACCAGCACCGCCGACTATACCGACTTGCTTGCCCGTGCCGTGCAGGTCAATGCGGGTATCTGGGCGAAGCAACTCACCGTTACGGCGGGTGCCAACCGGATTGACGCCGATCACACCGTGGCGACGCCGATTGCCGGAAGCGGTGCGGCACCTGTTTTTGCCATTGATGTTGCCCAACTTGGCGGGATGTATGCAGGCAAAATCATCCTGGTCGGCACCGAAGCAGGGGTGGGCGTGTGCAACGCAGGCAATATCGGCGCCAGCGTCGGGGAGGTGATCGTTACTACTGAAGGGCGTTTGGAAAACGCGGGCCGCATCACGAGTGCCAGCCACACCCAGATCGATACCTCCGCTGGCATTGACAACAGTGGCACGATCTATGCCCAGGGAAACGCCAGCCTCACCACCCGCGATAATATCGACAACAGCGGTGTGATTGCAGCCTTTGGCAATACCATGCTCGCAGCTACAGGCGCGAACAGCCAAATCAACAGCACCAACACTTCGGTGCTCGGCGCGGGGGTGCAGGCCGACGGCAGCCTTGGCAATAGCGGGGCACTCAGCGTCAACGCAAGTAAATCGTTTACAGCCCAAGGACAGAATCTGAGCGGTGGCAAACAAGTCCTGGCCGCACAAGCCATCAATCTCTCCGGCAGTCAAACCAGCGCCAACGGCGATATCGCGGTGACCGCAAGTGCCGGTGATATCGATCATGTCGGCGGCAATTTGCAAGCCAATGGTACTGTCGATTTAAGTGCCGTCAATGCGATAAAAAACGACGATGGCGTCATTATTGGCAATCAGATCACCATCAATGGCGATAGCCTGAGCAACCAAGACGGCCATATTAGCCAGTCGGGGCTTGGTCACACCAGGATCACTACCGTTGGGGCCATTGATAATCGCGGCGGTGTTCTTGCCAGTAATGGGGTAAATCTGTTCCTGCAATCAGAGTCGTTGGACAACAACAGCGGGGACCTTACTTTGACGGGTTTCGGGCTATTGACGGTGCGCAGCGGAAACCTAAGCAATAGTGGAGGAATGCTTGCAACCAATGGCGGAGTCGATATTGTGGTCACCAGCCTGGATAACAGTGATGGCGCGATTTACGGGAAGAGCAATCTTACTGTTCAGTCCAGCGGCGTTTTTAATAATCAAAGAGGTCTCATTCAGGCCGATGCTGATCTGGATGTTGTCGCAGCTGCGGTATTGAACAACGCTAACGGCCGCATTGAGACCACCGGTGCGGCCAGTTCTGCCGCTGTCTCGGGTTTAAGTATTGACAATATCGCCGGTCGGATCGTCAACAACGGCTCAGGAGCAACCGTAGTGACAGGCGGCGTAAGCATCATCAACAACAATGTAGCGAATATTCAGGGAATGGGTGTCATCGGCGGCAACGGCGAGGTGGTAATCAACACCGTGAATCTGGCCAATACCCAGGAAGGTCAAGTGGTTGCAGGCGGCAATTTACATCTTAATGCCGGCAGTAGTCTGAATAACAACGCCGGTGTGCTCTTTGCCAAGGCCAACCTGATTGTGAACCAACCAGAGGCCACGCTCAGCAATGTGGGCGGGCATATCGGCGCATCGGGTGATGTCGATTTGGCGGTGACAAGCCTGGACAATACCAATGGTCAGATTGGTACTATGCAGAACTCGGGCGGGAATCTCGGGATTTTGGCCATCGACAATGTGACCAATACAGGCGGTGAAATTGCCTCTGGCCAGGATTTGCGCATGACGGCCAATGCACTGGTCGGAGAGGGGGCAGTGATCGGCGGACGTGACGCCAATCTCAGCTTGCAGGGCGATTATACGCAGACAGCGGGGAACCAGGTCACCGCCAACCGGAATCTGAATTTCAGTATGACGGGAAATTTGACCAACACAGGTACGTTGCTGGCAGCTGGCAACCTTGTTGTGAACGCAGTCAATATCGCTAATCAGGGGGAGTTGGGTGCGGGGGACAAGCTCAGCGCATATACCACAATATTGAGCAACACCGGCAGCATTATCGGTGGAGATGTCGCCATTACGGCCAGCCAAAAAATTGAGAACGTGGGGCCGTCTGCCTTTATTGGCGCGAGCAATGCTTTGGGGAAACTGGAGTTGCTGGCCTCAGCCATAGAGAATCGTGATGAGACAACCGCAACCGACACCTCGGCGTTGACTACGATCTATGGCCTGGGACAGGTTGTTCTTGCCGGGAGCAAGGACGCAGTTTCCGGGCAATACGCGAGTGCCAGTCATGTTCTCAATAGCTCCGGTCTGATTCAGTCCGGAGGGGATATGTCGATCCATGCGGATACGCTGACCAATACCCGCCGGGTCTTGGTGGCATCAAATACTTTCACGCAAGTTGGGCAGGCAAACGGATCTGTTATTTGGACCATAGCCAATCCCGATGTGCCAGGCGGGCGTTACATTGAGCCGCCCCACGAAGGGACCTGGAACAGTCATTACGTTCAGACCGATTACACTGAGAAGCTTTATCGCAACAGCTTTGCCCGCATCAGCCCGGAGGGGCGGATTATTTCCGGCGGCAATCTCAATCCGGCGGTAAATCTTTTGCAGAATTACTGGAGCAAGGTGACTGCCGCCGGGAATATTTCCTTACCCGGCGTTACCCTGGATCAGGACAGTTGGCGGGGCGCCATGCCCTATCTTCAGCGTGCTGTGTACAATGGCACCTATCTGTATCAAAATTATAAAGGAATATACTGGAGGATGGCTTGGCCTGGTCCGCAAACCATTGATACGCCACTGCCGGGATACGACTCATCGTTTATCGCGCAGGGCAATATCAGCGGTTCGGGTGCGACGATACACAATACAGCGGGCAGCACCACTGCCACCCCTCTGGGGATACAAGCCGGGCAGGCGATTCAGGGTACTGCCGGGGTTACGGTCAGGGCTATTGGCCAATCCCCCGTGCTGACTAACCTCAGCTTGCCGCCAGGAGGTCTGTTTCACACGAACACCAACCCGCAGGCCAGCTATCTGGTGGAAACGAATCCGGTCTTTGCCAACCGTGCGGAATGGCTGTCCAGCGATTGGTACTTCCAGCAGCTCCGCCTGGACCCCGCCATGATTCAAAAAAGGCTTGGCGATGGATTTTACGAGCAGAAACTGGTTAGCGAGGAGATACTGTCGCTCACCGGCAGAGCCATGCTTGGCGGTTACGCCAACGAAGAGGCGCAGTTCAGGGAGATGTTGACAGCGGGCGCGACCCTGGTGCAGGCCCTGGATATTCGCCCCGGCATCAGCCTCAATGCCGAGCAGGTCGCCAAACTGACCAGCAATGTCATCATCATGGAAACGCGGGTGGTCGATGGCAATTCGGTTCTCGTGCCGGTGGTCTACCTGTCCCAGTTCAATCAGGACGATCTGTTGCCGACAGGATCGATGATAGCGGCCACAAACATCGATTTAACCAACACCACGGGTGTTACCAATAGCGGGACCATAAAGGCGAGCAACGCGTTGAGCCTTAGCGGCGAGGCCATCGACAACCGGGGCGGCAACCTGCAAAGCGGTGGGCTGATGGCCCTGAACACCGTAGGAGATATCGACCTTACCTCGGCCAGCGTCAAGGCGGGCAGCCTGCAATTGCAGACCGGTCATGATCTCAAGCTCAATACCGACGCAAAAAATATGAGCGTCACAGGGCCTGGCGGCACCCGAACCAGCACCGTGCTAGGCCGGGTGGCAAGCCTTGAGGTGGCAGGCGATGCCCTGATCCAGACAGGCGGCAACCTGGAGCAAAAAGGCGCCCAGCTTAAAGTGGGCGGCGATTTGGCCACCGACATTCAGGGCGACTGGCAGATCTCCACCCAGCAGACGCGGGAGACCACCCGTGTAAACCGGATGGGCGGCCATTCCTTCACCGACACCGTGCAGAATGTCGGCAGCGTGATCCAGGTAGGCGGTCAATCCGATATCAAAACTGACGGCAATCTGATCGCCCAAGGTGCGCAGATCGATCTTCAGGGCGGCGGCAGTATCCAGGCAGGCGGCAGCGTGGAACTTCAGGCGGCCAAGAACAGCTTCAACCTCGATGCCACCAGCGCAAGCAAAGGTTCTTCGTCCTCTCTCAAGACCTATGATGAAACCGTGGTCGGCACCAGCCTGCAAAGCGGCCAGAGCCTGACTATCCAGAGCGGCAAGGACATCCGCCTGGCCGGAAGCACCCTTAATGTGGCAGAGGGGAGCGCGACCTTGGCTGCGGCTGGGGATGTAACGATCCAGGCGGAGAGCGAGCAGCATACCTATGACTGGCAACATAGCGGGAAGCATTCCGGCATAGTGAGCACAACAACCACGGCGGAACATGACCATCTCGATACCCAGATCGCCAGGGAGAGCACAATTTCCGCGGATGGTGTAACGATCCAAAGCGGCAAGGATATCATGGTGACAGGAAGCAATGTGGTGGGTACGAGTGATGTAAACCTCACGGCCCAGAACAACGTCAAGATCGAAGCAGCCACCAACACCCTGCAAGAGAGCCATTTCAGGGAAGAGAAAAAGAGCGGCTTACTCAGATCGGGCGGCATCGGCTTTACCATCGGTAGCCAGCAGCAAAGCACGGACAACAAGGGCGTCAGCGCCATGGCAACCGCCTCCACGGTGGGCAGTACGGCAAGTAATGTGACGATTGCGGCTGGCAACGACTACAAGCAGGTGGGCAGCAACGTGGTTGCGCCCCAGGGCGATATCGAGATCAGCGCCAAAAAGATCGATATCGTCGAAGCGCAAAACACCAGCATAAACACCACGGAAACCAAGTTCAAACAAAGCGGTCTGACCCTGGCACTGACCAGTCCGGTGATCTCGGCCATTCAGACAGCCAGCAATATGGCTGAGGCGGCCAGTCAGACCAAGGATGCGCGGATGCAGGCCCTGGCCGGGGCCACCGTTGCGCTGAATGCTAAAAGTGCCTATGACGCCGTGAAAGCGGGGCAAGCGGTCAAAGACGGCAATCTGGCGGATAAAGTGGGCGGAGTGAGCGTGAGCATCAGCGTGGGGAGTTCCAAGAGCCAAAGCAACAGCACTCAAACCAGCAGCACCGCACAAGGTTCGACGGTGGCGGCGGGCAACAATGTCAACCTCACCGCGACAGGCGCTGGCAAGGATAGCGAGATCACTGTGCAGGGCAGTCAGGTCACGGCAGGCAGCAATGTCACCCTGAAAGCCGATGATGCAATCAACCTGCTCGCCGCTAAAAGCACCGCCGAGCAACACAGCACCAATAAATCAAGCAGCGGCTCGCTGGGGGTGAGCTTTGGCAGCCAAACCGGCGTCACCCTGGCCGCCAGTCAAGGCCGGGGCAACGCTGATGGATCGGATGTATCCTACAGCAACACCCACATCGAGGCAGGCAACACGCTGGCTTTGCAATCCGGCGGCGACACCACGCTCAAGGGTGCGGTGGCAAGCGGCAAGCAGGTTGTCGCTGATGTCGGCGGCAATCTCAATATTGAAAGTCTGCAAGACACCAGCAGCTATGAATCAAAGCAAAAAAGCATAAGCGGCTCTGTTACCTTAGGCGCCAGCCCCTCGGGCAGCGTCAGCGCCAGCAAGAGCAAGGTCGACAGCAACTATGCCAGTGTGATAGAACAGTCGGGAATCAAGGCTGGGGATGAGGGATTTCAGGTCGAGGTGGCAGGGAATACCGATCTGAAAGGTGCGGTGATTGCCAGCACCCAGGCGGCGGTAGACCAAGAGTTGAATCGCTTCCAGACCGACGGCACGCTCACCACCAGTGATATCCAGAACCAAGCCAGCTACAGCGCCAAGAGTGTCGGAGCCAATATCGGCGCCGGTGTCAGCCTGGACGGCAAGCTGGCGCCGAGCGGCAGCGGCGCTGGCATGGGCAAGGACAGCGGCGACGCCAGTAGTACGACACAATCAGGCATCAGCGGCATTGCCGGGAATACGGCGGTGAGAACCGGCGACGCTGAAACCGGGATTGCTAAAATATTCGATGCCGACAAGGTGCAGAGGGAGATCAATGCGCAGGTGCAGATTACCCAGGCGTTTGGGCAACAGGCCAGCAAGGCGGTGGGAGACTATGTGCAAGGCCAAAGAAAAGCATTACAAGGTCAGATAAAAAACGACATGACTGAAACTGAGAAGACAGCGATTCAAGAGCAGTTAAGCGACCTTACTATGCAGGAGAGGGTGATGAATGTGTTGATTGGCGCAGTAACAGGCCAGGGTGGCACGGCGCTTACCAAAGAAACCTTGTCTGTGGCGGCGGAGGAAATGCGACGGATCATGATTGAGGACTCGAAGAAATCCTCCGGTGTTGTGGATTCGTATGGCAAGACGCTGAGCAACCTTTCAGGGATCAGTGAAGGCGTGCGGGGCGATAAAGTCAAGCTTGGGGGCACGCGGATCGATTTGGATTTGCTGTGTGGGGTGACAAATGAGCGATGTAAGACATACACAGATGAGAGTGGCAAAAAACAGCTCGATTTGAATAATAAAGGAGAAGTACAGTTTGTTGGCTCACTGCGAGATTTCCTTGAAACCGATGAAGGCAAAAAGCTTGCCGGGTTAACGGGTGGCATCCAGGGCTGGAAGGGGACACTGTTCGGCGAACCATACGCCGCCGGGAGCTGGCAAGACAAGCTCATTGAATCGTTTGGCGGAACGCATGACATGATCGGTGGCAAGTTAAGTGGTCTGTATGACGACCAAGGGAATGCGAAGCGGGAGATGTCGAGCGTTGAACGAACGGCTTACGATGCTTGGGCTGCTGTGGCCATCGTACCTTCCGCCCCTTTTGCCATGGCGGAGCTACTGCCACCAGAGGTCTGGAAGGGAATTTCCATTTTACTTGGGGCCGCAAAATGAAGCGCCTATATTTTTTATTGGTGGTGCTGCTATGTCTGGGATTTTTATTCACAGGATGTGGGACTCAAGTGGCTCTTAGTGGCAGGGCGTATGATGAATATGTGAAATCCATCAAGCCTTACATCCAGTATTGGGAGAAGGAGGGGCTGACGGTTGAGAAAAGAAGGGGCGATTGGGTTGAATGTGGTGGTAGCAGTGATGGTAGTTTTAGCCCCTATATTGGCTTGTTAAACAAAGAGCGCCGGCCCGAAGAGAAAGATCGTAGCGCAGCGCATGATCGATTAGATAATGAATTACAGCGCTGCATGCTCAAGAAGGGTTACCGTTATACGGGCAAGTGTTACGATAACGAGATGTCCAGGGCCTCACCTGCCTGCGCAGGTATGGGAAACTAGTTAGGTGGGAGTCAAGCCTGACCCTTTTCTCAACGGATTCGAAAATAGCTAAGGGCATTACCGACAAGGGTATAGTGGGTGGGGAGTGGGGGGTGGGGAGTGGGGTCGGGCCAAGCCAATAGTTTGATTTGACAAAGAAAAAAAGAAAAATATTAGAGTGTTCAGAGTGGGGTCGGGCCAAGCCAATAGCCTGATTTAACGAAGAAAAAAAGAAAAATATCGCTGATATTAGCCCTTAATCTGCTTTTTTACGGCCATAAAAGGTGATTCGATAGATGGCGCGAGCGAAGCGGCACTACATACCAGGACAAGTATGGCACCTGACACATCGGTGTCATAAACGGGAATTTTTGCTCAAGTTCCGTAAGGATCGTCAAAGCTGGGTGCAGTGGCTCTATGAGGCCAAAAAACGCTATGGCCTCGTAATCTTTAATTACACGGTAACATCCAACCATATCCATCTTCTTGTGCTTGATGCCGGAGAACGTCATATTATCCCCCAGTCAATGCAATTGATCGCCGGGCGTGTCGGCCAGGATCATAACCGGCGCAAGAATCGCAAAGGAGCTTTTTGGGAAGACAGATACCATGCGACGGCTGTGGAAACGGGCGAGCATTTTTGCCGTTGTCTTGTCTACATGGATCTCAACATGGTTCGTGAGCCAAGAGGGGACGTTGTTGATTAGTTGACTAACTCGTTCCCGTTTGTTATGTTCTACCTATGCCACGCACAGCACGCATAGATATTCCAGGGTTGTTGCAGCACGTTATCGTTCGTGGTATCGAGCGCCGGGATATTTTCCTCGATGACGATGATCGCCACTTATTTCTGGAACGCCTCTCCAAACTTCTCTCCGAAAGCGGCACCGAGTGCCTTGCCTGGGCGCTCATGTCCAATCACTTTCACCTGTTGCTCCGCCCACGGGTGACAAAGCTTTCCTTATTCATGCGGCGTCTTCTGACCGGCTATGCGATTGTTTTCAACCTCCAGCACAAACGATCAGGACATCTTTTTCAGAATCGCTACAGATCTATCGTCTGCCAGGAAGACGCCTATCTGCTTGAATTGGTTCGCTACATTCACTTGAATCCATTGAGGGTGGGTTTGGTGAAAACGATTGACGAGTTGGATGGTTACCCCTGGTGTGGGCATGCGGTCCTCATGGGAAGTCAGGAGCTGGACGGCCATAAAGCTGATGACGTCTTGCGTCTGTTTGGCCGAAGCAAAAAAAGCGCCCGGCAGAAATACCGGGACTTCGTTATTGACGGCATCAAGGACGGCCGTCGGGATGAACTTGGCGGCGGTGGTTTGCGCCGGTCATTAGGCGCTTCGCGTTCAAGCGATTATGAAGCCTTTGACGAAAGAATACTCGGCAGCGGTGAATTTGTGGAGCGCCTGTGGCGTGAGACGGAGCCCCGTGAAATCTCCGGCGCGAAAATGTCTCTTGTCGAAATAATACAAGACACGGCAGAGGCGTTTGGAGTTAGGGTGGAATTATTGCGCCAAAGAAGTCGAGTAAAAGAACTTGCCGACGTCAGGGCGGTGATATGTTACTGGGCCGTGAGGGAATGCGGTTTTAATGGGGTTGAAGTCGCCGAGGCATTGAGTATGAGTCGTTCCGGGGTAAGTGTTGCGGCAAGGCGAGGGTCTGAAATTATTACCGGGAATCCAAGTCTTATGGGGATATTAATCAACAAGTCAACAACGTCCCCTTAGGGCCACAAGCAGGTGGGCAGTAATGTGGTTGCGCCTCAGGGTGATATCGAGGTCAGTGCCAAAAAAATCGACATCATCGAAGCCCTAAACACCAGCATAAACACTACGGAAACCAAGTTCAAGCAAAGCGGTCTGACGTTGGCGCTTAGCAGCCCGGTGATCTCCGCGATCCAGACCGCGCAGCATATGACCGAGGCGGTAGGCCAGACAAAGGATGTCCGGGTGCAGGCCCTGGCCGGGGCCACCACGGCACTTGCCGGCTACGACGCCTACAACAAGGTCCAGGCTGGGCAAGCTGTCAAGGATGGCAATTTGGCCGATAAGGTCGGCGGTATCAACCTCAGCATCAGCCTGGGGAGTAGCAGCAGCCAAAGCAACAGCAGCCAAAGCAGCAGTACCGCGCAAGGCTCGACAGTAGCGGCGGGCAACAATGTCAACCTCTCTGCGACAGGAGTCGGCAAGGAGAGCGATCTCACCGTGCAGGGCAGCCAGATCACGGCTGGGAACAATATCACACTGAAGGCAGACGACAAGATTAATCTGCTTGCCGCCCAAAGCACCGCCGAGCAACACAGCACCAACCAGTCAAGCAGCGGCTCTATCGGGGTGAGTTTTGGCAGTCAAACCGGTGTCACCCTGGCCGCCAGCCAAGGCCGGGGCAATGCCGACGGCAGCGATGTGGCCTGGACGAATACCCACGTCGAGGCGGGTAATGTGCTGGCCATGCAATCCGGCGGCGATACCACGCTCAAGGGTGCGGTGGTGAACGGCAAGCAGGTAGTTGCGGATGTGGGCGGCAATCTCAATGTCGAAAGCCTGCAAGATACCAGCCAGTACGACAGCAAGCAAAAAAGCATGGGCGGCTCTGTTACCTTTGGGTCCAGTCCATCGGCTAGCATCAACGCCAGTAAGAGCAAGGTCAACAGTAATTATGCCAGTGTGATAGAGCAATCGGGGGTCAAGGCTGGGGATGAGGGATTTCAGGTCGAGGTGGCAGGGAATACCGATCTGAAAGGTGCGGTGATTGCTAGCACCGATAAGGCTATTGAGGATGACAAGAATACTCTGATCACGGCTACGCTCACTAGCCGTGATATCGCTAACTACGCCGAAGCTAGCGCTAAGTCGAGCGGGATCAACATCGATAGTAGTATGGTTACCCAAGGTAAGTATGGGATTGCAAAGGGGGTTATAGGAAATGCGCTGAACAACGCCAGTGACTCGGGCAGTTCTAGTGGGCAAACCCGCAGCGCTGTGAGTGAAGGAACGGTGGTCGTCACCGATGAAGCCGGGCAACTGCAACGTACCGCTCAAACCGCAGAACAAACCGTGGCCGGCCTAAACCGTGACACCGCCACTGCACAGACTGCGGCGCAGAAGCAAGACGTGCAGGCGATGGAACAGAGGGTGGCAGCGGAGCGGGCGATCAAGGAGGAGGCAATCAAGCAAGCCACGCTGTTGACAGATGTGATCTACCGATCACATTCTGGCGGACAAGCCAAGCTCATGATGCACCAACGCGAGGCACAAGGCAGTAGTCCCGACAATGTTGAAGTGGACATGAAAAATTTCCAGATCGTTCCTGGCTTGGATGGTAAAGTTTACCTCTTCAACCACGGCATCAATAACACCGAGCAAGAAGCTCTTGTCAATGCTGACAAGCAGATAAACAGGGACGTCCTTCAGCAAGGGGTGTATGTGGTTATCAATCCTTATACGGGCAACCCGGTTACCGAGGTGGTGTATGCGGCATGGGATTTAATTATGTCCCCCGTTTTTGGCATCAGCGACGCCAGTGTAATACGCAATGAGTTTATCCGGCAGGCGCAGGCACAAGGCTATACGGTCGAAGAAGAGGTCAACTTTAGTCGTGGCAATATTACAAGTTTCAATGGACAGCAGCAACTGGCTCGCGAAGGTGTAAC